>Ga0256404_1013266_pt1 | contig 10492 bp, 11 predicted proteins | sample RumenRJG_01DNA_FD_185990 | JGI IMG/M metagenome (GOLD analysis project Ga0256404, IMG submission 185990) | Bovine rumen microbial communities from Lethbridge, Alberta, Canada - RJG_01 | ecosystem: Host-associated > Mammals > Digestive system > Stomach > Rumen | place: Canada: Alberta | collected...
TGCTTCGCCAGCCAGGGCAAGTACCACGGCGAGCGGGCGCTGATGTCCTTCGAGGTGGGCAAGCGGGCGCTGGACTTCCTCATCGAGAATTCCGGCACGCGTCGCAACCTGGAGGTGGACTTCTTCGGCGGCGAGCCGCTGATGAACTGGGACGTGTGCAAGCAGCTGGTGGCCTACGCCCGGGAGCAGGAGAAGCTGCACGACAAGAACTTCCGCTTCACCCTGACCACCAACGGCATGCTCATCGACGACGACGTGATCGACTTCGCCAACCGGGAGATGAGCAACGTGGTGCTCTCCCTGGACGGGCGCAAGGCAATCCACGACGCGCTGCGGGTGGACTACGCCGGCAACGGCAGCTACGACCGCATCGTGCCCAAATTCAAGCGGCTGGTGGAGGCCCGGGGCGGCAAGAACTACTACATGCGCGGCACCTACACCCGCCGCAATCTGGACTTCACCAACGACGTGTTCCACATGGCGGACATGGGCTTTACCGAGACCAGCATGGAGCCGGTGGTCTGTCCCCCCGGCGACCCCGAGGCCCTGCGGGAGGAGGACCTGCCCGTGCTGTTCGAGCAGTACGAGATCCTCGCCAAAGAGATGATCAGGCGGAAGCGGGAGGGCCGTCCCTTCACCTTCTACCACTACATGATCGACCTCACCGGCGGGCCCTGCATCTACAAGCGCATCTCCGGCTGCGGCAGCGGCACCGAGTACATGGCCGTCACCCCCTGGGGCGACCTCTACCCCTGCCACCAGTTCGTGGGCGATCCCAAATATCTGATGGGCAACGTCTGGGACGGCGTCACCAACACCGCCGTCCGGGATGAGTTCAAGCTGGTCAACGCCTACGCCCGCCCCGAGTGCGCGGACTGCTGGGCTAAGCTCTATTGCTCCGGCGGCTGTGCCGCCAACGCCTGCCACGCCACCGGCTCCATCCGCGGCGTCTATGAATTCGGCTGCCAGCTGTTCAAAAAGCGCATGGAGTGCGCCATTATGATGCAGGTCGCCGAGGCCGTCGAGACCGGCAAGCCCCTCGTGAGCAGCGCCTGCGATTCCGACTGCGCGGGATGCCTGGGAGAGAATTAGGAATTGGGAATTAGGAATTGGGAATTAGGAATTAGGAATGAATAGCTGCTGCCGCGCGCCCCTACGTAATCAGGCTAATTCAATTCCCAATTCCAAATTTAATCCGATCATGAACACACCCATTTACGACTTCATCACCCGCTATCTTGAGAGCGGCACGGCCCGCCTGCACATGCCCGGGCACAAGGGCGTGGGGCCGCTGGGCTGCGAGGCGCGGGATATCACGGAGATCGCCGGGGCGGACGAGCTGTACGCCGCGGAGGGCATCATCGCCGAGAGCGAGAAAAATGCCTCGCTGCTGTTTGGCAGCGGGGCCACTTTCTATGCCGCGGAGGGCTCCAGCCAGTGCGTGCGGGCGATGCTGTACCTGGCGATGGCGCGGCGCGATATTTCGGTCCGGCCCGTGGCCCTGGCGGCGCGGAACGCCCACAAGTCCCTGATCTACGCCGCGGCGCTGTGCGGGTTCGACGTGGAGTGGCTGTGGCCCGAGGGCGGCACGGACTCGGTCTGCGCCTGCCCGGTGACCGCGGCGGGGCTGGCGGCGCGGCTGGACGCCATGCCCGAGAAGCCCTTCTGCGTGCTGCTGACCTCCCCGGACTACCTGGGCGGGGTCCAGGACATCGCGGCGATTTCCCGGGTGTGCCGCCGTCACGGCGTTCCGCTGCTGGTGGACAACGCCCACGGGGCCTATCTGCGGTTCCTGCCGCAGGACAGGCATCCGCTGTCGCTGGGCGCGGACATGTGCTGCGACTCGGCGCACAAGACCCTGCCCGCCCTCACCGGCGCGGCGTATCTGCACATTGCGCCCGGGGCGATGGACTTTGCCGACGGAGCGCGGGACGCGCTGGCGCTGTTCGGCTCCACCAGCCCCTCCTACCTGATCCTGCAATCGCTGGACCTGTGCAATGCCCGCCTCGCCGGGGACTTTCCCGCGCGGCTCCGGGCCGCCGCGGAGAAGGTGGCCTCCCTGAAGGCGTCGCTCGTCCGGGAGGGGCTGACCCTTCTTCCCACCGAGCCCATGAAGCTGACCCTGGCCGGGGACGGCCATGCCCTCACGCGGGCCCTGCGGGAGAACGGCGTGGAGTGCGAGTATGCCGACCCGGACCACGTGGTGATGATGTTCGCCCCCGACAACGCGGACGCCGACTATGCCCGCGTCGCCGAGGCCCTCGCCCCGTGCGCCCATCTCTGCCGCTCCGTACCGCCGCTGCGCCTCCCCATCCCCCGGCGCGCGATGTCCCCCCGTGAGGCGGTGTTCGCCCCCTCCGAGACTGTGCCCCTGGAGCGGGCTCTGGGCCGGGTCTGCGCCGCCCCCGCCGTGTCCTGTCCTCCCGCCATCCCGCTGGCCGTCAGCGGCGAGATCATAGAAAAGGACACCGCCGCGCTGTTTGCGCGCTGCGGCGTCCATCGGGTCAGAGTCGTGAAATGAGAGTGGCGGTCAATAGCGGCTGACGCGGTTCAGCCGTTATTTCCCCAGCATCCGCACGATCGCCTCGTAGGTCTCGGTGGAGATGTCGTGCTCCACCTTGCAGGCGTCCTCCTGGGCGGTCTCGGGGGAGACGCCGATGCGGATGAGCGCCTCGGTGAGGGCCTTGTGGCGGTCGTAGATGTTGCGGGCGATCTCCATGCCCTTGTCGGTCAGGGAGATGTAGCTGTCCTTGTCCATGACGATGTAGCCGGACTCCCGCAGGTTCTTCATGGCCACGCTCACCGAGGGCTTGCTCACAGACAGCCCCGCCGCGATGTCCACGGACCGGGCATATCCCTTCTCCTCGTTGAGCCGCAAAATCATCTCCAGATAGTCCTCGGCGGATTTATGGATATTCATATCGCATGTTCCTTTCGGTTTGTTACGTCTATCTTAGCATAAACTAACGTTTTTGGCAAGTGGAAATTTCACCGGACCCCAACCCGCGAAAAAATATGGATACATTCTTACGCGAATGTGGTATAATGTTAGGGAGTAGGGAGTAGGGAGTAGGGAGTAGGGAGTAGGGAGTAGGGGAGAACGGCGAGACGTCGTATTTCTGCTGAAATCGCCTTGTTATTCGAGGCAATAATCACCGCTTGCGCATGAATTGAGATTGTATAAAACAACGGCGGACTCACGAGTCCGCAGGGACGTTTGCTTCCGCTTCGTCACATACTGGTATTCATGCGTTTGCCACGGGAGAATTATCAAGGATGCTTGACGGGCCTGTATACCTGTAGATTATTGTCATTTGCCGTTCTCCCCTACTCCCTACTGCCTACTCCCTACTCCCTAAATTCCCATCCGGAGGAGCTATGAGGATCATATTTGTGCGCCACGGCGAGCCGGACTATGTCCGGGACTGTCTGACGGCAGAGGGACGGCGCCAGGCGGCGGCCGCGGCGGAGCGTCTGGCGGGGGAGGGCATCTCCGAGCTGTACGCATCCCCCTGTGGGCGGGCCGCGGAGACGGCGTCCTACACGGCGGCGCGGCTGGGCCTGCCGGTGACCACGCTGGAATTCATGCGGGAGATCACCTGGGGTGGCCCGGGCGTGCCCCACGCAGGCCACCCCTGGACGCTGGGCGATATGCTGCTCGAGGAGGGCTTCGACTTTCAGGGCCAGGATTGGCGGGCGCACCCCTATTTTCGCGAAAACGCCGCCACCCGGCACTACGGGGAGATCGCGGCGGCGTTCGACGCCTTTCTGCTTCAACAGGGCTACCGCCACGAGGGCCGCAGATTGTTGTGCGAGGGCGGCGCGGACAAGACCGTCGCCCTGTTCAGCCACGGCGGGTCCGGGGCCTGCGCGCTGGCCCACCTGCTGAACCTGGCGTTCCCCTACGTGGCGTCGGTGCTGCCCTACGACTTCACCTCCGTCATCACGCTGGACTTTCCCGTCCGCGAGGGGGCGTGGGTGTTCCCGCGGGTGGAGCTGTTCAACGACTGCGCCCACATTCGCCGCGGCCCCGGCGGGCCGACGCTGCAACAGGAATCGGAATAAAGTGAGGAACAGAGACATGACGTTCAAGGGCATCCGAAAGATACACGAGGGCAGGTTCATCACCCGCTACGACGTGGACTACGTGACGGTGGAGGGCCGCCCCAAGACCTACGAGATCATCAGCCGCAACCGGGATCTGAAGACGCTTGAGGAGCTGCAAAACAGGCATGCCGATTCGGTCATACTGATCCTGACCGACGAGGCGGGCGAGCGCATACTGGTCAGCCGGGAGTACCGCATGGCCGTGGGCCAGTGGATCTACAACTTCCCCGCCGGGCTCATCGACCCGGGCGAGACCCCGGAGGAGAGCGCAAAGCGGGAGCTGTGGGAGGAGACGGGCCTCACCCTCACCCGCATCGACGACGTGCTGGACAACAGCTACAGCGCCATCGGCTTCGCCAACGAGCGCAACATCTGCGTCTTCGGCGCCGCCGCCGGCGCATTCGCCCGGAGCACCTCCGACGCCGAGGAGATCGTGCCCGGCTGGTACACCCGCGAGGAGATCAAGCGCCTCCTCCGCACCGAGCCCTTCGCCGCCAGGACCCAGGCCTATTGCTACGCCTGGGCGTATGGAGGGAAGGGGTGACGGACGGCGGGGGAAGGAAAGTTATTCAGGTTGCAGGACATATTGGGAATTATTGAATTAGGAATTGGGAATTAGGAATTAGGAATTAATAGTGGCTGCCGCGCGCACTGTTGGGGCGGCCTTTGGCCGCCCGCCCAATACTGAAAGAATATGTACTACCCAACGGGCGGCACATCACCGCCCCTGCGTAACCAGGCTATTTCAATTCCTAATTCCTAATTCCTAATTCCTAATTACCAATTCCAATCCTCCAAAGGGGGTCCATATGAACATCACAGTCTATCTTGGCGCGAATCCGGGGTGCGACCCGGCGCTGGGCGCGGCGGCGCGGGCGCTGGGCGCGTGGATCGGCGGGCGGGGGCACTGCCTGGTCTACGGCGGCTCCAAATCGGGGCTGATGGGCGTGCTGGCCGAGAACGTGCTGCAGGCGGGCGGCGCGGTGACGGGGGTGGAGCCCCGCTTCTTCGTGGACGCCGGCTTCGTCTATGACGCCATCACCACCCTCATCGTCACCGAGGACATGTCCCAGCGCAAGGCAAAGATGATCGAGCTGGGCGACGCCTTCATCGCCTTCCCCGGCGGCACCGGCACGCTGGAGGAGATCGCGGAGGTGATGTCGAAGGTGTCCCTGGGCCACCTCGACGCGCCGTGCATACTCTACAACCTGAACGGCTACTACGACCCCCTGAAGGCCCAGCTTGAGCGCATGGTGGCGCTGGGGCTGTCCACCCCGGCGCGGCAGGCGGGTATTTGCTTCGCGGAGAACCTTGCGCAGATCCAGGCGATCATCGAAGGACGACCATAAAGGAGAGGAACCATCATGGGCACACACGTCATTGAAAACGAATACCTGCGGGCGACGGTGGCCGACGCCGGGGCGGAGCTGATCAGCGTCCGCGAAAGGGCAGGCGGCGCGGAGCGCATCTGGACCGGCGATCCCGCCGTGTGGAACCGGCACGCGCCGCTGCTGTTCCCCTTTGTGGGGAAGGTGATCGACGGGCAGTATCGCGTCGGGGACAGGACCTATTCCATGAAGACCCAGCACGGCTTCGCCCGGGACCGGGAATTTGAATGCGCCGGGGCGGACGCCGCGTCGGTGACCCACGTCCTCGCCTCCGACGACTGGACGCTGGAGCGCTATCCCTATCCCTTCCGGCTGACCGTGCGGCATGCGCTGGAGGGGCAGTCCCTGCGGGTGACCTGGAGGGTGGAGAATCCTGGCGACGCGCGGATGTACTTCTCCATCGGCGGCCACCCCGGCTTCCTGCTGCCGGAGGGGGTTCGCAAGGAGGACTGCGCCATACTGTTCCCGGGGAGGGAGGCGCTCGAGTACATCAGCGCCAGCCCTGCGGGCTACGCCCTGCCCGCGCGCAAGCGGCTTCAGCTGACCGACGGCCGCGCGCCCTATCAGCCGGACATCCCGGACACCTGGATCTTCGAAGACGGCCAGGTGCAGTCCGTGGGCATCGCCACCCCCGACGGCAGGCCCTTCGTCCGCCTCCACTGCGAGGGCTTCCCCATGCTGGCGGTGTGGGCCAATCCCAAGGGCCCCTTCATCTGCCTGGAGCCCTGGTTCGGCAGGACCGACGACGACGGCTTCACCGGCACCATCGACCAGAAGAAGGCCGTCCAGTCCCTGGAGCCCGGCGAAAGGCGCGACATCGCGTACAGCATCGACTTCTGCCTGTAGGACGGTTACGCTCCACTTCCCACGTTTACTAAATCCAAAGGGAGGCCTCCCCATGCCCGACCGGGTGATAATGCACGCGGACTGCAACAACTTCTTCGCCTCCTGCGAATGTCTGGAGCGGCCGGAGCTGAAGGACGTGCCCATGGCGGTGGCCGGGGACCCGGAGGACCGGGTGGGCGTGGTGGTGGCGAAGAACGAGCTGGCGAAGCGATACGGCGTCAGGACCACGGACACGGTCTATGCGGCGCGGAAGAAGTGCCCGGACATCGTGTTCGTGCCGCCGCGCCACGGCCTCTACAGCCGGATCTCCAAGCGGGTCAACGCCATCTACTGCGAATACACCGAGCTCGTGGAGCCCGCCTCCATCGACGAATCCTATCTGGACGTGACCCAGGCGCTGCCCTTCTACGGCCTTGCGCCGGTGGCGCTGGCCGACGAGCTGCGGCGGCGGGTGCGGGAGGAGATCGGCATCACCATCTCGGTGGGGGTGTCCTTCTGCAAGGTGTTCGCCAAGATGGGCAGCGACTACAAAAAGCCCGACGCCACCACGCTGATCACCCGGGAGAACTACCGCGACCTGCTGTGGCCGATGCCGGTGTCGGACCTGCTCTTTGCCGGGAACGCAGCGGTGAAGAAGCTCTGCCAGCGGGAGATCAGGACCATCGGCGACCTGGCCCGCGCCCGGCCCGAGGCATTGAAGCAGTGGCTGGGCAAGCAGGGCGAGCTGCTCTGGCGCTACGCCAACGGCATCGACGACGCCCCGGTGCACCCGTTCGGCGAGGCCCGCGAGATCAAGTCCGTCAGCCGCGGCCGCACCTTCCGCCGGGACCTGGTGAGCTGGATGGACATCCGCACCGCGGTGATCTACCTCACCGACGAGGTGGCCCGAAACCTGCGCCGCCACGCGCTCAAGGGCGAGGTGGTGAGCGTGCAGATCCGCCGGCCCGATATGACCGAGATCTCCCGGCAGATCACGCTGCCCCGCCACACCTACCTCCAGCACGAGCTGCAAAGGACCGCCCTGCAGCTGGTCAAGGACAACTGGCGGGAGGGCGATCCCATACGCGCCATGACCGTGGGCGTCACCAAGCTGCTCCCCGCCGACCAGGCTGCCGAGCAGCTGAGCCTGTTCGACCTCATGGACGACACCGCCCGGGACCGGGGCAGGCAGGAGCGCCTGGAGGCCGCCGTCGCCGCCCTCCGGCAAAAGCACGGCAGCGCCAGCATCACCCTGGGCTGTCAGGAAAACGAGGACCTCGGCCTCAAGCGGGGAGAAAATAAGCGCCAGCCGAAAGGCTGACGCTTATTTTTATCGTGGGCGTTCTGTTCCGGCGCTCGGAAGACGTTGAATTAGGAATTAGGAATTGGGAATTAGGAATTATGAAATGGCCCGGTTGCGCAGGGGCGGCAGCCGCTATTTCTAATCCCTAATCCCTCTTCCCTATTCCCTATAACACGGTCTTATTCCGCGATCTTCCTCAGCACCTCGGCCTCCTCGGGCACGCTGGAGATGCCGCCGTGGGTCTGGGTGGAGAGGGAGGCGGCGGTGCAGGCGAAGGTGACGATGGCGGTGAGGTCCTCGGCGGTGAGGTCCTCGGGGCGCTTGCCGGTCTTGAGGAAGCGGCTCATGGCGCTGCCGCCGAAGATGTCGCCCGCGCCGGTGGTGTCCACCACGTGGATGCCCTTGGGGGAGGACACGGTGACGGCGGCGTTGCGGGTGGCGGCGTGGCAGCCCTTGGGCCCCAGGGTGGCGTAGACCAGGGACGCGCCGTACTCGTTGAGCAGCTTCTGCGCGCCCTCCTCCGGGGTCAGGCCCCACAGGAATTCGATCTCCTCGTCGCTGATCTTGATGATGTCGGCCTGGCGCAGGCTCCACTCGATGGCGGCCTTGGCGTCGTCCTCGGTGGGCCACAGCGGCTTGCGCAGGTTGGGGTCCACGCTGATGAGCACGCCCTCGGCCTTGGCTTTGGCGACGGCCTTGTGGGTGGCCTCGCGGGCGGGGTCGTTGGTCAGGGACAGGGTGCCGAAGTGGAACACGCGGGCGCCGGTGACCAGCGCCTCGTCCACCTCGTCATAGGTCAGGCAGGTGTCCGCGCCGGGCTTGCGGGCGAAGCTGAAATCCCGGTTGCCGCTTGCGTCCAGGGAGACGAAGGCCAGGGTGGTGAACTGGTTGGGGTCCACGACCACGCCGCGGGTCTCGATGCCCGCGCCCTTTAGGGTGTTCAGCAGCAGCCGGCCGAACATGTCGTCGCCCACCTTGCCGATCATGGCCACGGAACAGCCGTACTTGTTCAGCGCCGCCAGGAAGTTGCCCGGCGCGCCGCCGGGATTCGCCGCCAGCGTGGGATAGCCCGCCGCGTCCACGGACTTCGGAGCAAAGTCGATCAGGAGCTCGCCAAGGGCAGTGACATCAAACATGGGAAAGACCTCCTTGTGGTAGAGTGGTGGAGAGGTATCAGGCATAGCTGTGTACGCCGGGCAGGAAGGTGTTGACGCCGACGTAGGTGAACATCACGCAGATGAAGCCGATGACGGCGAATATCGCGGCGGCGCGGCCCTGCCAGCCCCGGCGGAGGCGCAGGTGAAGGTAGGCGGCGTAGACGATCCACGTCACCAGCGACCAGGTCTCCTTGGGGTCCCAGGACCAGTAGCTGCCCCACGCCCGCTCGGCCCAGATGGCCCCGGTGAGGATGGTGAAGGTCAGAAACAGCAGCCCCAGGGACACGCTGCGGTAGCTGATGCTGTCCAGCTTCTCCTTGTCCGGGATGTGCCGGTCCAGGAAGCCGCCGGCGGCCATCCTGTCGCGCAGCAGGAAGATGATGCCCAGCACGAAGGACACCCCGAACCCGCCGTAGGCGATGATGGCCGTGGAGACGTGGAAGCCCAGCCAGTTGGAGCGCAGGGCGGGCATCAGCTCGTGGACCTCGCGGCTCTGCATGGCCGCGTAGCCGATGATCAGGAAGATCACCGGGGCGGCGAAGGCCCCCAGCACCGGGAAGCTGAACCGCACGACGAAGATCAGGCTCACCAGGCAAAGCCCCCAGGCGAAGGCCGTGGCGAACTCGTACTGGTTCGTCAGCGGCAGGCGTCCCGCGCCGATGCCCCGGCACACCAGCGCCGCCGTGTGCAGTATGAGCCCCGCCCCCTGCAGCAGGACCGCCGCCTTCGACAGCCCTTCCCTCTTCACGGCGATAAACAGGAAGTAGAGGATCATCGCCGCAAAGTACAGCAGCATGACGATGGTGAACAGCGTGTTTTCAACCTGGAGCATGGATGTGCCTCCCCGTGTTGACGGCGTAGGTAGGATTAGGTGAAGTGTTTCAGCAGTTCGTCAGGGGTCAGGGCATTGACAGGCGAGTCCCGATAGTCCCTTGTATTTCGGGTGACGATGCAGTCCATGCCACAGCGTTGCGCGATGGCGGCGACGAGCGCGTCCTCGAAATCGGACATGTCCGAGGCGATGGCCGTATGCACGTCCTCGCCCAGCGCATCGACGAAGCCCACGATCTGTCCCAGCTTCTCGATGCCGTTCTTGGCCGCTTGATTGTCCCGTAGGGCCTTTCTCAGGAGGTAGAATATATCGGTGACGGCTGCCGCGGAGACGTAGCCCTCCAGCGCATCGAGCGCGGAGAGCCGCATCACCTCATAGGACGCCTGAAAGAAGGGCTCCCGCTTCAATAGCACGTCCAGGACGACGTTGGTATCCAGCATGATCTTCATTGCTTTTCCAATCGCTCCGCTTTGATGTCGTCAAGCGTCGTGTCCTCCGCGCGGACGATCCCTACGAGGCTGTCCAGCAGCGCGACGCGGTCCTGGGGCGGGCGCGTCAGACGGGCGACGGGCTTGCCGTTTCGGACGATGTAGACATCTTCCGTGTCGGTCATGGAGATGTATTTACCGATGTTGCGCTTCAATTCCGTGGCTGTGATCTGCATGCGCTCCCTCCTCTTCTATACACCTATTATACTTCAATCCCCGCCGTTAATCAATGCCCATTTTCAGCCGGTCGTGGCTCATGTATGAATGACAAAACGGATTGGAATCGCACCTGTTTTATTACTCCGGCAATTAAATATTGCCATTTTCGATGGTGTCCTCATCCAGTTCCCGATACGGAGCCAGCGTGGGGTGATCGAAATATGATTTGACGT
>Ga0256404_1013267_pt1 | contig 10491 bp, 8 predicted proteins | sample RumenRJG_01DNA_FD_185990 | JGI IMG/M metagenome (GOLD analysis project Ga0256404, IMG submission 185990) | Bovine rumen microbial communities from Lethbridge, Alberta, Canada - RJG_01 | ecosystem: Host-associated > Mammals > Digestive system > Stomach > Rumen | place: Canada: Alberta | collected...
CTACAGCTTCTATACAGGCTCTGCCCAATGTCAAGTCTGCAAGCTCTTCACCTCAGGTAGCTGAGTTCCTGAAAGAGCTAAGAAAGGTGATCTCACTTATCGCCGGAGCTGTGGTCCTCACGCTTTCAGTCGTTTCTATGATAATGATCTCCAACACCACAAAGGCCAGCGTTTATGCCCGCCGTGAGGAGATCCAGATCATGAAGTATGTCGGCGCTACCAATTCATTCATCCGTATGCCCTTCTTCGTAGAGGGTATGGTCACCGGACTTTTTGCTGGTATCGGCGCATTCTTCATCACATGGCTCGTCTACCGTTCAACCTATAACGTTATGACAGAGCAGCATTACCTTATGAATGCTTTCGGCATACAGAGCTTAATGCCCTTCAGTAAGATCAGACTTTTCGTATTGATCGCTTACCTCCTCGTGGGCTCATTTATCGGCGCACTGGGAAGCGTTATCAGTACTAAACGTCATATTGATGTCTGATATTTATACGAATCTAATTCCGATATTGACAGTGATAAATAATAATTATGAAAGGAGTCAGCGTTCGGGAATGCATTTATTCCCTATATTCCCGCAGCGCAGATCATTATGAGTAAATTAAATATCACAAGAAAGGTTCTTTCATTCGTAACTTGTTCAGCACTTTCTTTGGGTGTAGTTACATTCTACCCTGTAATAAACAGCAAGTCATCCACCAAGGCCTCAGCTAAAACTATTGCTGAGATCCAGGAGGAAAGAGCCGCAAACGACGCAAAGATCGCAGATTACGATTATCAGCTCAATCAGCTCGAAGGCAACAAAGCCAATGAAGAGGCCTATCAGCAGACTCTTACCGAGCAGATAAAACTTATCAAGGAAAATATCGATAACCTCAATCTTGAGCTCAATAAACTTGATGAGGATATCTTCAACACAGAACAGAATATCACCTCTCTCGATCAGAGCATAGTTGAACAGCAGGCTACTATCGATGAGAATGTTGAAATATTCAAGGAGCGCCTCTGCGATATGTATGTATCAGGAAACGATAACCTGGCTTCCATCGTTCTTGGCGCAGACAGCTTCTATGACCTTATGTCACAGGTCGAATCAGCTAACCGTATGGCTGAATATGACGAAAAGCTCATAAACGGTCTCCTCGAAGAGATCGATAACCTTGAACAGTCCAAAAAGGACCTTGAATCCGAAAAGCTGACCCTTGAGATGAAAAAACAGGATCAGGAAAACAAGAAAGCTCAGAAGGCTAAGGATCTTGAAGAGCTCAACGACAAAATGGCTAAAACTCAGGAGATCATTGATAATCTCGCTATGCAGCAGAGAATGATCGAAGGAAATAAGGATCAGCTCGCAAAGGATAATGCCGCACTCGATGCTGAGGAAGAGGCTATCCGTGAGGCTGCAAGAAAGGCCGCTGAAGAAGCAGCAAGAAAAGCTGCTGAGGAAGCTAAAAGAATTGCCGATCAGCAGGCAGCACAGCAAGCAGCACAGCAGGCTGCTCAGCAGTCATCATCCGGAGGCAGCAGTTCAGCTCAGCCGACCTACACTGCTCCTGAGCCTACATACACTCAGCCTCAGACCTATGCAAGCGGATTTGCATGGCCGGCTCCCGGTTACTACTACATTTCAAGCGGATTCGGCTCTCGCTGGGGCACTACTCACAGAGGTATCGACATCGGAGATGCCGGTATTCATGGCGGTGCAGCCTGCGCTTCTCAGAGCGGTACTGTTATCGCTATGAACAGCACCTGCACTCACGACTGCGCTAAGACCTCAAGCTGCGGCTGCGGCGGAGGATACGGAAACTACGTCCTTATCGCTCACGACGGCGGCTATTCCACAATGTATGCTCACCTCGCTTCTGTATGCGTATCCGTTGGTGATTATGTATCACAGGGTCAGACTATAGGCTATATCGGCAGCACAGGCTGGTCTACCGGCGCTCATCTCCACTTTGAGATAAGAGCCAACGGTGTTGCACAGAATCCTATGAACTACGTTGGTTGATAAAAAATATGATTCAGGGCAGTCTGAGCACTGCCCGAATTTTTGTTATATGAAAGCGATGGTAATATGAACAAGAAAATCAGCCTCGGCCTTGCTATCAGCCTTATGGCTATTGCTTCGGCTGTAACGTTTATACTCACCTCCTTCTTTTCGCTGCAGAGCTACAATAAGAAGGTCATAGACGTAAACGAAAAAGCAAAGAAATATAGCTCACTTCAGCATATCGACAGCTTCGTGAGAGAGAATTATTACGGAGATATAGATGAAACTGACCTGAATAACGGCATACTCAAGGGCTATATAGCAGGCCTCGGAGATAAGTATTCAGAATATCTCTCGGAAAATGAATACAAGGACGAACAGACAAGTGATGCCGGTGAGGTCATAGGACTCGGCCTCTTCCTCGCTGAGGATGAGAGCGGATATATCCGCATAGATAAGGTGCTCGATGACTCCCCTGCTGCTGAAGCTGACCTTCAGGCAGGTGACGTTATCATATCCGTTTCAGGAGTTGATGTTGTTGATACCGGCTTCGATGAGGCTATGGAGGCAATAAACGGCTCTGAGGGCACCAACGTTGACCTTATCGTCCGCAGAAACGGTATCGATACCGATTATACCTTCACCCGCCGTTCAATTGAACTTGTAACTGTTACAGGTAATCTTGTGGACGGATATATCGGTTATATAAAAATAGATTCCTTTAAGCAGAATACTCCTGACCAGTTTGTCGATGTCCTTCAGAGAATGACTTCTAACGGTGCTGAGGCTCTGGTATTCGATGTTCGTGATAACGACGGCGGTATAATGAGCGCTCTTCAGGAGTGTCTTGACCCGCTCCTCCCTGAGGGAGTTATCGCTACTGCTGAGTACAAGGACGGCCACACAGAAACAGTCCTCTATTCAGATGAATCAAAGCTTGAACTGCCCATCACTGTTATCGTAAACAGGAACACATCCAGTGAGGGAGAGCTGTTTGCCGCTTCACTCCGTGATTTTGCAGATGCAAAGCTCGTCGGCACCAAGACCAAGGGCAAGGGCGTTATGCAGTCTGTCACAGAGTTTGAAAACGGCGGAGCTGTCAAGCTGACAGTTGCTGAGATAAGCACTGAGGTATCAGGAAGCTTCAACGGAAGCGGACTTACACCTGATGTGCAGCTCGATAATGAAGATTCAGATTCCGATGAACAGTACGATAAGGCCATTGAAATGGCAAACGAAATGCTCATGGAATAATACCAAAAATAAAAGGCGCAGCCGTGCAGCACATACAGTAAACTCTGCATATCAGCAGAATAAACTGTATGTACATTGCGGCCGCAGCCTTATTTTTTTATATTTCCCCTATCCTCACCCTCGCAGGAAAGTCAATACACGGTGATAAGAATACACAGTAACAATACATTTGTACAATGTCTGAGCCTAACATTAAAACAGGGATTCGGACCCCACGCTGCTCTTCACGCACCATGCAATTTCCTTTTTTACGAAAAAGGCAAAACTTGTATTCGCCCCTTCCTGCTACACCAAAAATATCACAGAAGCTCTGTTGACCAGTTCAGCGACTGTATAGTGTTATCCACTATACGAAGCTCCTTAGACATCTTATCTATCTCAGCCTGCAGCTTCTTGACATCAACTGTGCTGAGGAGCTTTATTTCTGTCTGCCTTGCACGGCGCCCGGTCTGACTTGCCTCTCTGACAAGCTCCTTATAGGCAGCGATACGAAGAGTAAGACTGTCTCTTGCGGCGATAAGTGACGTTATGGACTTACCGTCCTTTTCCGTCAGACAGTTGGTACGATTTATACGCTCCATAAGCTCCTGCAAACGGTCTGCCGATGAATCAAGCTCTCTGAGAAGAGCCTTAGGGTCCTCAGCAGGCTTTTCATTTTCCTGAACTATCGCATTTATGCAAAGTCTCTCACGAAGCTGCTCTATATTGCGATTCAGGTCAGCTCTTTCCTGTAATGCTTCTGCAAGTTTCATAGTAATACCTCCGTCATTTTATTCTTTCATAAACTGAAAAACTCAGCGACAGCTCATCCCTGTGCTCACTTTTTTTCAGTACAAATTTTCTTTTATCAAACTCAGGGAAAAAAGCATCCCCCTCAACACTCCGGCTTATCTCAGTCAGATACAGCCTGTCAGCACGGGAAAGCCCCTCTGAGTATATCCTTTCACCGCCGCAGAGGAAGATCTCCATTTTCCCTCCTGAAAGCTTTATGCACTCATCTGCAAGCCTGAGTGCAGCTCTCATATCAGGAACTGTCCTGAGTAATTCTCCGCAGTATTTCTTCTGTGATGAAACAACTATATTGATCCTGTCCGGAAGAGGCCTGCCTATACTCTCATAGGTGACTCTTCCCATTATACAGATATTTCCCGTCGTCAGCCTCCGGAAGTAAGCTCTGTCCTCCGGTATATCCCAGGGAATAGAGCCTCCGCAGCCGATAACTCTGTTGGATGAAACAGCAGCAATAATATTTATCATCGCTCTTTCAGTCCTTCAAGCAGCTCTCTGACCTTTACTCCAAGAACGGGATGAACATAGTCCGGCATGAGTTCTGCCGCAGGCTTCAATACAAAATCCCTGTTCTGCATATCAGGGTGCGGAACTACAAGATCAGGATCTGAAATAACAGCTCTGTCATAGAATATCAGATCAAGATCAAGTGTACGGGGACCCCAGTGGATCTCACGGGTACGTCCGGCCTCATTTTCTATCTTATGCATAAGATCAAGCAGGCCATGAGCAGAAAGTGCTGTGCGGCAGAGAACTGCCCCATTGAGAAAATCCGCCTGATCTGTATAGCCATAGGGCTTCGTAACTATAAGCGAGGACTGTCTTACATCACTGATATAGCTGCTTTCCTCAAGCTTTCTGACAGCCTCAGAGATAATGCTCCGGCTGTCTCCTATATTGGAACCCACAGCGATCAGTGCATTATGCCACCTGCGGCTGATCTTCACTGAGACCGAACCGAACTCCATATCAATGGGAGCCTCCGGCTTTCTCACTTCTATGTCGACACCTTCGATAAGCGGCGATGAGTTCAGCACTGCCATTGCTGCAGCCTGTGCTGCCGATTCTATCAGCTTAAATGTTTGCTCCGTCATCGCCTTTTCAATTACTCCACAGACCATTCCGTAATCCACTGACGCTTCAAGTTCATCAGTCAGGCCCGCTTTTTCGGTATCAACATAAAGCACTGCATTTACATAGAAATTCTGGCCGTTGATATTCTCATGTTCAAATACACCGTGATAAGCGAATATTTTCAGTTCTTCAATACAGATCTTGTCCATTCTTATATCCTTTCATGACCGCCATTGTCATTCTGACAGCTCTTGCATTTTCCTTTATATCATGGACTCTGACAAATGAAACACCCTTCATCGCTCCGATAACAGAAAGTGCCACAGTCCCCTCTACTCTTTCATCAGACGGCAGCCCAAGAGTAAGACCGATAACAGATTTTCTCGAAGCTCCCAGCAGCACCGGAAGTCCGGTCTCACTTCTGAACTGATCGAGGCGGTCAATGATCTCAAGATTATTCTCATAGCTCTTTGCAAATCCAACCCCGGGATCTGCAATTATTTTTTCTCTTGATATACCTGCTTTTTCAGCTATTTCAAGAGTTTTCCGCATATCCTCTGTTACATCGCTGAAAAATGAATTATAATCCGTATCCCGTCTGTTATGCATCAGACAACAGGGCAGTCCGCTGCCTGCAATCACAGCTGCCATTTCGCCGCTGTCGTACTTCAGTCCCCATATATCGTTTATAAGGTCAGCACCGGCTGATATCCCTGCCTCAGCGACCCTGTACTTATAAGTGTCAAGTGAGACCGGAACATCAAATCTGCTCTTTACAGCCTCGATAACCGGAACAACTCTCTGTATTTCTTCCTCATCGGATATCATCGTATATCCGGGGCGGGTAGATTCTCCGCCTATATCAACTATATCCATTCCCTCAGACAGCATTTTTTCAGTCTGATAAAGTGCCGCATCAATACTGTTATATCGTCCACCGTCTGAAAAAGAATCAGGGGTAACGTTAAGTATCCCCATGATATAGCAGTTATCGGAAGTATCAAATTCTCTTATGCCTATCCTCATATCACACCTCAATTATCAGATTCCGCTTCTCATCAGGCCAGTTGCACTCTGCCTGTGCTTTACAGAAACTGCACATTCTTGATTTTTTATCTGCATCATAAAAGGCCGATTCGAGAGTCCCTCTGTCAGACCGTTTCTTTCTATGGCAGAGGATGAGCCGGATTATTTCCTCAGTTTCCTCTGTGCCGCAGCCAATTCCGGAAAGTATCTTTCCAGCCGCATCTGCACCGGCATTTTCATGAGGCAGCCCCATAGTATACTCCTCTACTCTGCCGATATCGTGAAGCAATGCAGCTGAATATACTATATCAGGATCAGCAGTTATCTCCCTCTCCTGACAGATAAGCATAGTCAGTCTTGCCACATTCAAAAGGTGATCGAGACCGTGCCCGCAGAAAATACGGTCCTTTTCCAATTCTTCCAGTTTCTCTATCCTTCTGCGGAATACCGGATCATTCAATATTGCATTTGCTATCTTTAGCTTCATTTAAGCCTCCGTTTACAGGCAGGTCATTCAGATTTTTATAAGATCTATGTATGAACAGTACACCATAAAATCACAAGCATTATAATAAATATATAATGAATGCTTTGCATTTATTATATCATAAAAGCGCAAGCGTTATGATAAAATCGCCCGATATGCAGGGAGCAGATCTCCGATCTGCGTATCTGCAAGGGCATTTTAATAAATATATAATGAATGCTTTGCATTTATTATATCATAAAAGCGCAAGTGTTATGATATAATCGCCCGATATGCAGGGAGCAGATCTCTGATCTGCGTATCTGCAAGGGCATTTTAATAAATATATAATGAATGCTTTGCATTCATTATATCATATATTATTTTAAAAATCAATAAAAACACCCCCATATGTCTGCATTATAAATTTTATTTTATAACAATTTCTCAACCTCTTGCATATTCTTCCGTTTTTTGGTATAATATATATTGTTGCTGATGTCGTCAGTGATTATCAGCAGCAGGTACTTATGCGCCTGTAGCTCAGTGGATAGAGCAGTGGCCTCCGACGCCATGTGCGCAGGTTCGACTCCTGTCAGGCGTACCAGCAGCAGCTGAAAGCAGCGCCCTTCACGCTTCCGCTCGTAAGCTCGCTCACCCTGTGCGAAGCGGTAAGTCTGCTTTCACTTACGGAAGTATATCCGGTGCATAAAAGCTTCATTTTAGCTGAAAGCTGCGCCCTTCACGCTTCCGCTCGCAAGCTCGCTCACTCTGTGTGGGGCGGTCAGTCTGCTTTCGCTTACGGAAAAAATCATATCTCAAACGACAAAATTTTTAATTGTCAAGTTAACCATGCGTTCCGCTATTCAGGAGCGCTTTTTTTGAACATACTTTTCAGCTTAAAACTGCTTCTCTTCTATGCAGTTCAACATTTCAAGGGAGGGAAAAATATGCCGCAAAACGAAGATACTATCCGACTTCTCAAACGAAAGAAAAAAGGTATTCTACATCTTATTTTCAGCCGCCTTTTTCTCATGACTCTTCTCATCATCTTTCAACTGCTCCTTTTCCTGACCATATACAGCATTTTCAGCGAATATGTACCAAATTTCGCTGTCATACAGGGACTATTCACTACCCTGATGATATTCTATCTTTTCAGATGTGAAATGGATTCATCCGCAAAACTGACGTGGCTTGCAATAATATCTGTTTTCCCTTTCCCGGGAGCTATACTGCTATGGTTCACTAACAAAAGCTTTGGACATCAGGCTCACCGTTCGAGGATAGCTCAGATCGTCAATGAGACACGTTCAACATTAATACAGAATGAAAACACTATCAAGTCTCCCGAGCTCATAGAATCCGGTACTGATGACCTTTGCAGATATATTAACCGCACCGGATGTTTCCCTGTCTACCAGAACACCGAGACCACATTTTTCCCTCAGGGAGAAGATAAATTCACTGCCCTGCTTGAGGAGCTCAGGAAGGCTGAAAAATTCATTTTCCTTGAGTATTTCATAATTGATGAAGGCTATATGTGGGGAAGTGTTCTTAAGATACTTGCAGATAAAGCAGCAAAAGGAGTCGATGTCAGGGTCATGTTTGACGGAATGTGCGAGATCTCCACACTCAGCTTCGACTACCCTGAGCGGCTTGCAAAGCTTGGTATTAAATGCAAGGCTTTCGCTCCCATAAGGCCTTTTATCTCCACACACTATAACTACCGTGACCACAGGAAGATCCTTGTTATCGACGGTGAGACTGCCTTTAACGGCGGGGTTAACCTTGCTGACGAATATATCAACCGCATAGAACGTTTCGGCCACTGGAAGGATACTGCTGTAATGCTGAAGGGCGATGCTGTACAGAGCTTCACTCTGATGTTCCTTCAGATGTGGAATATCACTGAACGTGAACCCGAATGGGACAGATTCCTCGGTCTGCCTGAAAAGCGGTACCGCTCTGACGGATATGTCATGCCCTATGGTGATATACCTCTTGACGGTGACAAGGTGGGAGAGAACGTCTATATGGACATACTCAACCGTGCAAGGACCTATGTCCACATTATGACACCCTATCTCATTCTTGACGGTGAGCTTGAATCTTCAATTAAATTTGCAGCACAGAGAGGCATAGATGTAAGGATCATCCTGCCGGGGATCCCCGATAAGAAAACAGCCTATGCTCTTGCAAAAACTCATTATGCTTCCCTTATCAATGCAGGAGTGAAAATATTTGAATACACTCCGGGCTTTGTTCACGCAAAAGTCTGCGTATGCGATGATGAAAAAGCCGTAGTCGGCACAATAAACCTTGATTACCGCAGTCTCTACCACCACTATGAGTGTGCGACATATATGTACAGAACCTCCTGTATCGCAGATATCGAAGCAGATTTTCTCTCTGTACAGGATAAATGCAGGAAGGTCACTCCTGAGACTATAAAGCATGAAAAAATGTATTATAAACTCGTGGGCAGTCTCATGAAGGTAATTGCTCCGCTAATGTAATTATTTCCCCGAAATATCAGAAAGGCAGTCCGCCGGGACTGCCTTTACTATTTATATCAATCTGACATCAAACCGCTTCATCCAGTGATCCAGCTGTATGAAAAATGCTATCGTCTGCGGCAGATTCATAAGCTGACCGTACCACTGAACATGATCCTCATGTGAAAGCAGACGCTCCAGCTCTTCACGCTTCACAAGGTCTGTGAGAGGTGTCTCCTCATTCAGTATCATTCTCAGTTTTTCTGTGACTGCTTCCAGAAATGCAGGATCGTGAGTTTTCGGATACGGGCTCTTTTTCCGCCACAGTACTCTCTCCGGCAGCCAATCCTTCATAGCCTCTCTCAGCAGTCCCTTCTCACGTCCCTGCCAGTCCTTGTACTCCCATGGGACATTATACAGGTACTCTGCTATCCTATGATCGCAGAACGGTACTCTGACCTCCAGACCGCTGTACATGGACATTCTGTCCTTCCTGTCAAGAAGTGTCTGCATAAACCAGTCAAAATTAAGCTGAGTCATCTCCTTCATTCTTCCCTCAGTTTCATTTTCCTCCGGCAGCTTTTCTGCACTGTCCGCTGTTCTGCGGTAAGCACTGTATACATAGTCTGCGGGATCAATTCCGGAAGCATATCTGTCACAGAGGAACCTGCTCCGGTATGCAGTGCTCTGAGCCCACGGGAAGCCATCGGTCATACGGATATCCTTGTCCCTGTACCATGGATATCCGCCGAATATCTCATCTGCACACTCTCCTGAAAGTGCTACTGTGCCATACTTTTTTATCTCACGGCAAAGCAGCAGAAGCGATGCATCAACGTCCGCCATTCCCGGCAGGCCACGGGCTTCGACTGCTTCTGTGAGAGCATCTGTCAGCTCGTTGACATCAACAGTCCGCCAGTGATGATCTGTCCCGAGATATTCCGCCATTATCCTGATATACTCAGGGTCGCTGTCCGGCTGAAAATGGCTCTTCTGAAAAAACTTGTCATTCCCGGCATAATCTACCGAAAATGTGCTCAGCCTCCTGCCCTGCTTTTTCAGCTCTGATGCTGCGACCGACGAGATAAGACTTGAATCCAGCCCTCCGGATAGGAATGTACACACCGGCACATCAGAGACCAGCTGCCGCTTTATTGCGTCATACACCAGTTCCTGGACGTGCTCCACCGTCTCCTCAAAGCTCTCATCAAGCTTCTCGGCTCTTAGCCGCCAATATCTACGGAGCTCAAGTCCTTTCCTTGAATAATATCCGCAGCAGCCGGGCAGCACCTCCTTTATCCCCCTGAGAACTCCGCAGCCCGGTGTCCTGCCCGGAGCCATAAGTATCAGCTCGGCTGCGCCCTTTTCATCGACCTCAGCCGGAATG
>Ga0256404_1013269_pt1 | contig 10489 bp, 8 predicted proteins | sample RumenRJG_01DNA_FD_185990 | JGI IMG/M metagenome (GOLD analysis project Ga0256404, IMG submission 185990) | Bovine rumen microbial communities from Lethbridge, Alberta, Canada - RJG_01 | ecosystem: Host-associated > Mammals > Digestive system > Stomach > Rumen | place: Canada: Alberta | collected...
ATTGTCGACAAAGCGCGGCTGTGGCTTGACAGCGGCAGGATTTTCGGAGAGAGTTCGGCCATGTTCCAGCGCTTTAATATTGCGTGCCCGAGATCGGTGCTTGAAGAAGCATTCACAAGGATTGAGAAGGCGTTGCAGGAGAAGACATTATGAGCGAAGAAGAGAGAAATTATCATATTGAAACAAAGTGCCAGTTAAAAGCAGGCGCGCATCAGGACGCCTTCGGATCCCTCAGCGTTCCGATTTACCAGACGGCGACTTTCGAGCACCGCGGTATTCGCGGCGTGCAGCATGCGGACAGCTGCGGATTCGACTATACGCGGGTTTCCAATCCGACGCGGGAACAGCTGGAAGCGGTGATGGCACTTCTCGAGGGCGGCAACGACGCGATGGCGTTTTCGACAGGAATGGCGGCGATTGATGTTTTGATGGAACTGTTCCAGCCCGGCGACCATATCATTGTGGACGGCGATCTGTACGGCGGCAGCACGAGACTGTTCGATCTGGTAAACCGTAAAAACGGACTGACATTCACGGCAATCGACTTCAGCGAAGACGATGTCTGCGCGGCGATCCGGCCGCAGACGAAGGCACTGTATCTGGAGACGCCCACGAATCCGATGATGCATGTGACGGACCTTGCGAAGGTCAGCAGAATCGCCAGAGAGCACGGCCTGCTTCTGATCGTGGATAACACGTTTCTGTCGCCGTATTTCCAGAACCCGATTGCTTTAGGCGCGGATATCGTGATTCACAGCGCGACAAAATATCTCGGCGGCCACAATGACACACTCGGCGGATTTCTTGTAACAGGCGGGGAGAGAGGCCCCGAGCTGTCGGCAAAACTGCGCGAGCTTTACAAGACAATCGGCTCCTGCCTTTCTCCGTTTGACAGCTGGCTGATCCTTCGCGGCATTAAAACACTTGCGGTCCGCATGGACAGAGCGCAGGAAAACGCGATGAAGATCGCCGGATACCTGAAAACAAATCCGCATGTTACCAGAGTTCTTTACCCCGGGCTGCCGGAGCACCCCGGATATGAGATTATGAAGCGGCAGGCAAGAGGCTTTGGCGGCATGCTGACTTTCGAGGTGGAGAGTACGGAGTTTGCCGTGCGTGTTTTGAATCATGTGGAGCTGATCCATTTCGCGGAAAGCCTTGGCGGCACCGAGACGCTCCTTACTTATCCGATCACGCAGACACACGCCGATGTGCCGAAGGAGCTGCTTGAGAAAAACGGCCTGACGGACCGGGTACTGCGGCTGTCCGTAGGCATTGAGAATGCCGATGATCTGATTGCGGAATTCGAGCGGGTGTTTGCCGCGGCGGAGAAAGAGTAGGGGGCTGCCGGCTGCGCCCGGGCGGGCGCGGCCGGTGCGTCATTGCAATACGGGTTGCGGAGCTGGAGCGGCGCCGCAGTGCTGCATTCAGGAGAATTCAGATGAAGCAGTTATACACAATCTGGGGCGAACAGCTTGACCCCGAACATGTGCTGCCGGAATATCCGCGTCCGCAGATGGTGCGGAACAATTATTTGAGCTTGAACGGCCGGTGGGAGTGCTGCTGGAGCGACAGGAAATCTTATGACGAGGATCGCTTCCCGGAGAAATTCGGGGATGTGATCCTTGTTCCTTTTTCGCCGGAGAGCGCGCTGTCCGGCGTGGGCAGGCAGACGAAGCCGGATGAAACGCTCTGGTATCACCGGAAAGTAGTGTTAAGTGTGCCGGAAGGGCAGCGCGTGCTGCTGCATTTCGGGGCTGTGGATCAATCCTGCCGGCTTTTTGTGAATAACTTCCGGCTTCTTGAACATGTCGGTGGATATCTTCCATTCACGGCGGATATTACGAAGGCACTTGTGAAGGACACGGAAAACGGAAGCCTGATTGCGGATATTGTACTTGCTGTCAGAGATCTGTCAGATACTTCCTATCATGCCAGAGGAAAGCAGAAGCTGGAGCGCGGAGGCATGTTCTACACAGCTGTCAGCGGTATCTGGCAGAGTGTCTGGATAGAGTATGTCCCGGAGAAGTATATCTCGGGTCTGAAAATTGTTCCGGATGCCGATGCGGGAAAATTTCTGATTACGGTGAAATCGGAAGCGGATCTTCCTGTGGAGATACGGATGGCGGATGCACCGGCGGGAGCGGCCTGCGGGCAAGTCCGCGCCGAGGCGGTCCCCGCCGGCGAATTCCTTGCGGCCGGCCGCACGAACTGCCGGATTACCGTGGAGATTCCGCCGGGGCAGCGAAGACTCTGGAGCTGCGAGGATCCGTATTTGTATTATTTTGATGTTCTGGCGGGGGAGGACCGCGTGCGGACGTATGCGGCGCTGCGTTGTTTTACCGTGGAGAAGCGGCCGCTCGAAGACGGGACCGGGCGCATATGCCCGAGGCTGTGTCTCAATCATAAAGTTGTTTTTCAGAAGGGCGTGCTGGATCAGGGATACTGGCCGGACGGCATTTACACGGCGCCTTCTGACGAAGCAATGATCTTCGATCTTACGCAGATCCGAAAAACCGGCTTCAACATGATCCGCAAGCACATCAAAATCGAGCCCGACCGCTGGTACTACCACTGCGACCGTCTGGGGCTGATCGTCTGGCAGGACATGGTAAACGGCGGCGGCCATTATCATCACTGGTTTGTGACCTATACAGCGACGATTTTATCGCTGATCGGCATTCCGGTGACGGACAGGCTGCGTGTTCTGCTGTCGCGGACGTCAAAAGCCGGCCGCAAAGAATTCTCCCGTGAAGCGATGGAAACGATCACGCATCTATACAATCATCCCAGTATATGCACATGGGTGATTTTCAATGAGGGATGGGGGCAGTTTTCCACAAACCGCCTGACAAAACAAACCCGCTCCGCAGACCCCACCCGCCTCATCGACCAGGCAAGCGGATGGTTCGATCAGGGCGGCGGAGATTTTCTGAGCATCCACAACTACTTTTTCCGGCAGTTTGTGAGGAAAACGTGGAAGAGGGCGTTTGTTTTGACGGAATTTGGCGGAAGCATGCTGCGGATCGAGGAGCACAGCTTCAGCGACACGCGCTATGGCTACGGGGAAAACAAAACCCGCGCCGACGCCCAGCGCTCCTATAAGGAGCTGGACGCGCAGGTGCAGGCGCTTATTCCGAAGGGGATGTGCGCGAGCGTGTATACACAGTGGACGGATGTCGAAGATGAGGTCAACGGAATCTATACATATGACAGGAAGGTGCGGAAGATAGAAGGTTAGAGGTCCGGCCCGGGCTATAACAGACGGTGGTCAGCCGGGAATGCGCTGCAAAGGCCGGCGCGGCCGGCCTGCATTTACATGATAACTCTATGAAAAGTCAAATCTGTCCGCGTTCTTGGTTTTGAAGAGGCCGAACACGGCTTCCGCGGTCTTCGGATTTGTTTCGAGTGTTATATCGCTGTTACCGTTCTCAAGATACACTTCGACGTTTTCGCTGTCTTCGGGGACAAGAATGTCATAGACCTTGTCCGAGTACTCGATTTGATCAAGATATTCATATCTGACTTCATTGCCATCGTCATCGGTAAGTATGACAAGATCTCCGGAATGAAATTCTACGGAATCTTCGTTTGCATGGGAATTCTTCTTGTTGTCTTCCATTGTAATACTCCTTATTATGTAGAAAATTGTATGTTATGTCGGCGGCGCCCTGCTTTGATGCAATATGCGCGCCAGCTTGAATACTGCATGAAGAATCCAAGACATTTTTGAAGAGCAGGCGCGCATTGCCTGAAAAACGTCGAAATCTATGCAATATGTGCGCGCCTGCGGAAAATGTCTTAAATAATCAATGCAAAATGAGTGGCGGCGCGGATATTGCATAGACGAATCAGGCCAGCCCGCGCCGCTGGTCAGCCCGCGCCGCCGGTCAGCTCGCGCCGCCCTGCGGATTACCACAACTACTCCTTTACCAACATATCATAAAAGAAGTAAAATACAAATATGCTGACACCGATTGATTATGGAAAAAACTTTTTACAGACGCTCTACAACGAAAGGAATGCCGAGGGGGCGGCGGGATATCTCGCGGACGACCTTGTATGGGTCACGCCGGATGAAATCCGTCATCTGAAGTCCCGTGAGGATATCCTTGCTTTTCTGCGCCTTTCGGTGCAGGACGATCCCGAGTTATACAACGTCGATATAGCGTCGATCAAATCTGCTCCCGGCGACGGAGAATCCAATATTGTCGTTTACGATGTCAACCTGATTCCGCGGCGCGAGGAAGACGCGGTCAATATCCGCTGCTCCCTGTGCATCCGCAAGACCGGAATCGAAACGCCCGGAGGCTTTGCACTGACCTTTGTCGGCATGTCACGCCGCTATCAGCGCACGGAAACCGAGCAGATCAGGGAATTTATCGAAAACCTGCCGGGCGGTGTCATGGTTCTCGTCCGTCTTGGCGCGGGCGAGCTGCGGCATCTTTACAGCAATACATTTCTGCCCAGACAACTCGGCTATGAAGAGGGTCTCTACTTTGACAAACTGAAGGAAAATCCGTTCTTCATGATGTCAGACCGGCAGATGAAGCGTATGCGCACGATGATCGCGCAGCTTTCCGCGGTCAGTGGCCGCAAAACGGCGGGCATTCGGACAGAACTTCTCTCCGCGGACGGAAAGGAGAAGCCGTTTCATGCCTCCATCGGCGCCGCGTACAAGGACGGCCCGAATGCGATTTTCTACATAATTTTTGATGAGATTGCGCAGCTTGCGGCCGACTATGAGCATCAGGAAAAGCGCGCGGTCAAAAGGGCAAGACAGCTGCAGCACGAAGAAGACGAAAAAGAATTCGCGAAAGTTCTGCAGCAGGCAGATGAGACCGTCAAAACAGCCGCCGCAGCCGCCGACAACGCCATCCGCGATGCGGTGCAGACCGCGGAAGACTCCGTCAAGGAAGAGCTGCTGAACCTGCGGACAAGGGCACAGCAGGATGAGGAAGCGAGGGAGACGGCGGAGTCTGCTTTAAAGTCTCTGCAGGAAGAATACAGCAAGTTCGAGGAAATCTCCAAAAAGAATGAGACGCAGTACCAGCAGCGGATTTTAAAGCTGCAAAGAGAGGCAGACGAAATCCGCTCGAAGCTGACCGCGGATTTTGAAGACAGGAAGAAGGAGCTGGAAGAGAAGGCCGGGGAAGAGCGTGTCAAGCTCGAAGAAGAAACGCAGCGGAAACGCAAGGAAACCGCCGAGGCTGCCGCGAAGGAGCGCCAGGGATTCCTTGGAAGAATTGCCGCGCTTGAAGAGGAGAACGAGCGGCTGCAGGCAGAACTGCGTGACCGGGATCTCGGCATCGAAAAAACAAGCCGTGACCGCATTCTTCTCACGAAAGAAAAAGATAAATCGCTGGAACGGCTGGGACGGCTTGCCGTCGGGCAGATGAACTCGATCCGCAGCATCGCGCGGAGTCTCGAAAAGGAAACCAGCCCCGTGAAACGCAGAAGAAATCTGGAACAGATCATACAGATCGCGGAAAACATGCCTTCCATGGCCGACGACCTTACGGCTGTTTCGAATATGAATCTGAGCGGACGGCTCGGGGACGAGGAAGCGTTTTCGGTCGCAGCGTGTGTGGATACGGTTCGCAAAGTCATGTGGCCGATGTGCCGTCGCAGGGGAATCATTTTTTCGTGCGAAGTACAAGGAGGAATCCATGATCAGGTCCGCGCGGACAAAGCGGGACTGCTGCTTGCCTGCCTGACGATTCTGGAAAACGCAGCTGCAAATACAGCAAGCGGTGGAAGCGTAAAAATGATCTGCACTGCTGATCAGCCGATCAGAGAGAAGGCGTATTATTATTTTGTAATTGAAGATACCGGAAGCGGAATACCGGATGATACACTGCCGATTCTGTTCGACGATCCGACCGGCGAGCTGTCTATCGCACGGCGTATTGTCAGCCTGATGGGCGGCAGCATCCAGGTTCGCAGCCATTACGGCACCGGATCGAGATTTGAGATAAAGGTCAATATGACGCTGGCGTGAGCGCTCGTAGCGCGGCGCCGCGAGTCCAGCGCTGCCGAAGGAAGCGCCTGAAGCGCGCCCGGCCGCGTCGCTAATGCGGGCGCTCGTTGCTGCGCGGCAGCCGCGACGCGGGCGGCAGCATGGTAAACCGGAAAGGAGAGCTGTTATGTCCAAAAAGAAAACTGCGGGAATCATCGCAATTGCTGCTTTATGCGCGGCAGCCGGCGGACTAGCCGGCGCGGCGGGATATTACTACAATCAGTCGATGGTCCCGAAAAAACACGATCCGCATAACGACAACGACCCGCTGGAACAGCCTTATACATCCGGCCGGCACTGGATGAATGAACATGTGCGCAGGCAGGATGTTTTCACGATCTCGGAGGACGGCCTGCAGCTGCACGGGAATTTCATTCTCGCGAGCGATCCGGACTGCCACCGCTACGCGGTCTGCGTGCATGACATCAATGATTCCGCGGAAATCATGGGCGTTTTCGCGCGGCATTACTATGAAGAGTGTGGCATGAGTGTGCTGCTGCCGGATCTGCGTGGTTTTGGCGCGAGTGAAGGCAGTGCCGCGGGGCTTGGTTACAAGGACGCGGACGATCTGATCCGCTGGATTTACTTCATTCTGGAGAGAGATCCGGACGCGGTAATCATTCTGCATGGGATTTCGATGGGGGCGGCTGCTGTTTTGACGGCTACAGGCAGAACTCTGCCTGATCAGGTCCTCGCCGCCATCGCCGATTCTTCGTATACGACAGGGAAGGAGATATTCCGCGCGGAATACCAAAGGAAAAGTCACAGACTGATTCCGTTCGGGATGATGTTTGCGCTTGTGCGGGGGACAGCACTTGTCCGCGCGCACTATGATATCGCGAAGGTTTCGCCGCTTGATGCGGTCCGGCATTCGGCAACGCCGACGCTTTTCATTCAGTCGGAAGATGATGATACGGTGCCTGCGGGGATGATGCCGAGGCTCTATGAGGCGGCGACGTGCCGCAAGGATTTCCTGTGGATTCCGGATGCGGGGCACGTAATGGGCGTGAGCGCCGCGCCGAAGAAGTACTGGGCAAAGGTGGAGTCGTTCCTGGACGGGATTACACCGTTTATACTGCATGACAATATCAAAGATACGGACCCGTACAGGGAGGAGATCTGAGAAAAACAGAGGCGGCACCCATCCGGGTGCCGCCTCTGCAGCAATTACTTCAGCGTCACATGCCGTCCGTTCACCTCAACAGAATGAATGTTTCGGTTGAGATAAACGGAAAACCTTGTCACACCGCTCTTCCGGATGCTTGCGTCCAGATTCGGATTCAAATCGGAAAGCTCACTCTTGAGCGCGCTGATATTCATATCATTTGTTTTATGCCGGGCAAAAATCTGATGAATCTGCTTCTCGATTTCACTGTCCGGCGTACTCTTTAAGGAAACCCAGACTGCGTTGTCTTTGTTGATGACAGAAAGAGACGGGAAGTCACTTAAAAACTCGGAAAGCTTGCTGTAATTGTAATTGCGGATATCGAAATCCGGATAGATCTTTACGAGCCGGGAGCCGATTTCGCCGAGGCCGGTCTCTTTTCCGTCGGTGTTGTTGTCGGTAATCATCTTGACGATCGCACTTTCAATATCCGCCTTGGCGGTGAAATGCGGCTCGGTATCCTGCCAGGAAGAATCGGCGGAGGGGTCTCCCTCACGTAAAGAGGTTTCTTCCATACGCTGATCGGCGTCTTCCCTGCGCTGCGAAGAAGGAACGGTGGCCGACTCTGTTACATAGGAAGGCTGCGGTGCGGCGGAAGAAGATCTGGCGGAAGCCCGTGACTTACCCTTTCTGCCGGAAGAGGCAGAAGGAGCAGGAGAAGCAGCAGGCGTTCCCTCGTCATCGCTGTCATTGCCCGCGATAATATCGAGGAAGATAAACCGCTCGCACGAAACGCGAAATGACTCAGGCGTTTTCTTCTCGCCCATGCCGATGACGACTTTTCCCGCCTCGCGAAGTCTTGTTGCGAGTTTGTTAAAATCGCCGTCGCTGGAAACAATGCAGAATCCCTGCACATCGCCGCCGTAAAGAATATCCATCGCATCGATGATCAGACCGATATCTGACGCATTCTTGCCGGGAGTATTGTTCGGCTGCATGACCGGTGTCAGAGAATAGGGCGCCGAGCATTTCATCCAGGAGTGAAGGCGGTCCTGCGTCCAGTCGCCGTACATGCGGCGGATTGTGATTTTGCCGTATTTGGACAGCTCGCTGAGGATGAGCGGAACGTATTTGGAGCTGATGTTATCTGCGTCGATCAGCAGTGCGATATTAATATCTTCCATTGAATGACCTTTCAATATGGTGGTTAACCTTGTATAATCAATATGTTTGAATGCGCCGGGAAGGTGCGGCGCGGGCTCCGCTGATGCGGCCGCGCTCCGGCGGAATCTGCACTGTGGAAAGCGCAGTTCTTTTATCATTATAAGGGATTTGAAATCACAATGCACGAACTTCCCATGGTGGAGGGCCTGATCGCTCTTCTTGAGCGGACAGCCGGACAAAACAAACTGCAGCGGATCACGCTGGTCGAGCTTCGGATCGGAGAGCTTTCGGATCTGGTTGATGAGTGTATTCAGGTCTATTTTGACATGGCCGGGGAGGGCACCGTCTGCGAAGGCGCGAAGCTGGTCTTTACACATGAGCGGGCGATGCTGCGCTGCCCAGTATGCGGCAAAACATTCCGCCACGAAAAATCCTTTCAGTGTCCGTCCTGCGGCGCAGACGCCGTACTCGTCCGCGGAACGGGCAGCGGGTTTTATGTGGAGAGAATAGAGGGGGAAGACGCGGCTCCGCGGGTGCCGCAGGATCATGGAGGAACCAAAATGAGCAAAGATCTCAAAGATTATGTACGTACTATTCCGGATTTTCCGGAGCCGGGAATTATGTTCCGCGATATTACAACGGTCGCCAACGACGCCGACGGACTGCGGCTCGCAATCGATTCCATGCAGGATCTGGTCAGGGATCTTGATTTTGACGTGGTTGTCGGAGCGGAGTCGAGAGGCTTTATCTTCGGCACGCCGATTGCGTATAACCTTCACAAGCCGTTTGCTTTGATCCGGAAGAAAGGCAAGCTGCCGTGGGAAACGGTCTCGGTCGATTATACACTTGAATATGGTACGTCGACGCTGGAGATGCATAAAGATGCGGTTAAGCCCGGTCAGAAAGTCCTTATTGTGGACGATCTGATGGCGACCGGAGGAACCGCGAAGGCAATGATTCAGCTTGTCGAGAAACTCGGCGGCAAGGTTGCGGGCGTTCTGGTCCTGATGGAGCTGCAGGGACTGCATGGAGCCGAGGCGATTGCGCCCTGCCCGGTATTTTCCGCGATCAAGTACGAGGGCAAGTAAGCGCGCTTCGTGATCAAGTACAAGCGCAGGTAATCGTGTTTTGCGCCTGCAAGATGAGGAAGAGGAATGGAGAAACTGGTATCCTGGAACGTGAACGGCCTGCGCGCCTGCGTCAGCAAGGGAAACTTTTACGATTTTGTCCGGCGGGAGAATCCGGACGTTCTGTGCCTGCAGGAGACCAAGCTGCAGGCGGGACAGATCGAGCTGGATCTGCCGGAATATCACAGCTACTGGAATTATGCGGAGAAGAAAGGGTATTCGGGGACGGCTGTTTTGACGAAAAAGGAGCCGCTCCGGGTCATGTACGGCCTCGGCATTCCCGAACATGACCACGAGGGCCGCGTGATTACACTGGAGTATCCGGACTATTATCTGATTACGGTTTATGTGCCGAACGCGAAGGAGCATCTGGAGCGGCTTTCATACCGGATGACCTGGGAGGACGCATTCCTTGCTTACGTAAAGTCGCTCGAGCGCGTAAAACCGATCATTTACTGTGGCGATCTGAACGTCGCGCACGAGGAAATCGACCTGAAGAATCCGAAGTCCAACCGCGGCCATGCAGGCTTTACAGACGAGGAGCGCGGGAAGATGGACGCAGTGCTTTCGAACGGGCTGATTGATACCTGGCGCTATTTCTATCCGGACCGGGAGGGCGTCTATTCGTGGTGGTCTTACCGCTTCCATGCGCGGGAAAACAACGCCGGATGGAGAATCGACTACTTCATCGCATCGGAGGCGCTTGCGCCGCGGCTGCAGGACGCGGTGATCTATACGGATGTTTTCGGGTCGGATCATTGCCCGGTCGGATTGATTTTGAAGTAAGAAGAGGACAGCCCGACAGCACCGTAAAGAAAGGATGAATACAATGAGTGAAGAACAAAAAGAGGGCAAAATCCCGATGCCCAAGGCCAACTTTCAGGTTCCGGCCAATAAAGGAAGTCATGTCAGGAAGATGATCGGCGTCGTCAGCGGCAAAGGCGGCGTAGGAAAGTCATCGGTTACCGGCCTCTGCGCTTTGTGGAGTCAGCGTCATGGATATCAGACGGCCATTATGGACTGTGATATCACAGGGCCCAGCATCCCGAAGATGTTCGGCGTGACGCCGGATCA
>Ga0256404_1013270_pt1 | contig 10489 bp, 7 predicted proteins | sample RumenRJG_01DNA_FD_185990 | JGI IMG/M metagenome (GOLD analysis project Ga0256404, IMG submission 185990) | Bovine rumen microbial communities from Lethbridge, Alberta, Canada - RJG_01 | ecosystem: Host-associated > Mammals > Digestive system > Stomach > Rumen | place: Canada: Alberta | collected...
CATTGACGATCACACTTCCATTGTTGACGGAGACAAGAGTCACTTTCGCTCCGGGAACAAATCCCATAGAAGCCAGATGAGTTCTCACTTCATCATTTCCACCTATTCTTTTAATTTCATATGCCTGCCCTGAATCTCCCATTACTAATGGCATCATTTGTACCGTCCTTTCCCTAAGATGTATCAAATTTATGACTTGAACTAACTCAATTCAGTTAGCATGAAACAACTAAGTTATACTTATTTAACCTAGTTAGATTATACCAACTATTCAGGTTAGTTTAAATTAACACAATTAGACAAATATAACTTGATTTAGACACATAATTTTTGTATAAATAAACAAAATTGATGATGTTACATTAGTAGAAGGTACAAAAGATTAAAAAATTCTACGCTTTTGCGGCACGCCCCTTAAAAATCACATTGAATTCGCGGGGATTCACACTGATCCTTCTCTCCGCTGCGGAAGGAACCGCATCCCCAAACTCGCCGTCTGTTCATCGGAACAGACGGCTCAGACAAGTGTGCTTTCGGGCTGCATTTGAATTGCAGCCCTCATTCCCTCCTCCGCTTCGGAAGGATCAGGTTCATCCAGCCGCTCATTCAAAGCAATTTTTAAGGGGCATGCCGCAACCGCTCAGTATTTCCTAATGCCAAATGCACGGATCTATCTCTTATTTCTAAAATAATGTGAATACAGCTTTACGAACAAAAAACATCCTTATATTTTGAGACAAAAAAAGAGCGCCTCCCTTGCTGATGAATCAGCAAGGTGTGACACTCTCCTTGTTCTTCCACTGTTCATGAAAAGATGTTAAAAAACGGCATGGTACCTTCAGTAAAGTATTCCTTAATCAAAGATAATTACTTACTTATATTTCATTATATTTGAAGTATTAATTGATTGTCCTTTTAATGACAGGACTCAATTTGCGCGAGTGCGGCATGTCCTTATTTATTGCTTTGAATGAGCGGATGGATGAACCTGATCCTGAAAGAAGCGTAGGAGGGAATGAGGGATGCAGTTCAACTGCAGCCCGAAAGCCCACTTGTCTGAGCCGTCCGGTCATCGGAGCGGACGGCGAGTTTGGATAGGCGGTTCCCTCCGAAGCGAAGAGAAGGATCAGTGTGAATCCCCGCGAATTCAACGTAATAAAAAAGGAGCATGCCGCACGAGCGCAGGTTTTAATCCTTACGCAAATGCGACAAGCTCCTAAATTCCTATCTCCTATAAGGTAATATTATTCCTCCGAAGTTTCTTCTTCAGGATTTTCTTCTACAGTCTCTTCAATCTCCTCTTCCTCGCTGCTGCGCACCTTTGCGATCTTGACAACCTTGATGCCCTCATCGAGGTTCATCATCTTGACGCCGGAGGTGATCCTTCCGATGTTCTTGAAATCGCAGGCCCTGATCTGAATGATGATTCCCGCGGAATTGATCATCATGATCTCGTGTTCATCCGTGACAGCTTTGACGCCGATCAGATAACCGGTCTTATCTGTTACGTTATAGCACTTGACGCCCTTTCCTCCTCTGTTCTGTACTTTGAACTCAGAAAGAGCCGTTCTCTTGCCCATGCCGTATTCAGACGCGAAAAGAAGAGAATCGCCCTGCGTGTCGATCTGCATTCCTACGATCTCATCGTCTTCATCCAGATTCATACCGATGACGCCCATTGCCGTGCGTCCGAGAGCTCTGACTGATTTCTCCTGGAAGCGGATGCACATACCCTTCTTTGTGACAAGGAAGATGTCATTTTCCGGTGTCGTCTGCTTCACTTCGATCAGCTCATCGTCTTCTCTGAGACCAATCGCTATGATACCGCTTCTGCGGATATTCGAATACTCTGTGATAGGAGTCTTCTTGATAATTCCTTTCTTAGTTACCATGAAGAGATTAGCTTCCTCATCATAGTAAAGAATCGGAATGATCGCCGTAACTTTCTCACCCGGATTCAGTTCCAGGAGGTTTATGATCGCTGTACCTCTTGCAGTGCGGCTCGCCTCCGGGATCTTGTAGGCCTTCATGCTGTAGACACGGCCAAGGCTTGTGAAGAACATGATCATGTCATGAGTTCTTGTCATCAGAAGGTCTTCAATATAATCATTGTCTATCTTCTGAACGCCCTTGATGCCGCGTCCGCCGCGGTTCTGGACCTTAAAGTTATCCACTGTCATTCTCTTGATATATCCCAGAGAAGTCATCGCGATGACTGTATTGACATTAGGGATCAGGTCCTCTGTGGCGATGTCGGCATAATTCTGATCGATCTTGCTTCTTCTGTCGTCGCCGTACTTATCGGCAATGATATTGATCTCTTCTTTGATGACAAGGAGAAGTTTGTTATGATCTCCAAGGATCGCTTTGAGTTCGGCGATTCTGGCAAGGAGTTCCTGATGCTCCTTCTCCAGTTTCTCTCTTTCCAAACCTGTCAGAGCGCGCAGACGCATATCTACGATCGCCTGGGCCTGAACATCGTCAAGACCGAATCTCTCTGTCAGTCTGTTCTTGGCTTCCTGTACATTGGCGCTCTCACGGATGATCTTTACTACTTCGTCGATGTTGTCGAGAGCGATCAATAATCCCTGCAAGATATGATCTCTCTCTTCGGCTTTGTTCAGGTCATACTGAGTCCTTCTGGTCACGACATCTTCCTGATGACGCAGATAGTACATCAGCATGTCTTTGATGTTCATGACCTTGGGCTGGTTATTCACCAGTGCAAGCATTGTGATGCCAAAGGTATCCTGAAGCTGCGTGTGTTTGAAGAGCTGGTTCAGTACGATATTGGCGTTTGCGTCGTGCCTGAGCTCGATGACGACTCTCATACCTTCGCGGTCCGACTCATCGCGCAGATCGGTGATTCCCTCGATCTTCTTGTTTTTGACAAGTTCGGCGATCTTCTGGATCAGGTTGGCCTTATTGACAAGATAAGGAAGTTCGGTAACCACAATACGGCTCTTGCCGTTGTTCATGGGCTCGATATTCGTGACAGCTCTTGTCACTACTTTGCCGCGTCCGGTTCTATATGCTTCCTGCGCGCCCGCAGTTCCCATTATGATACCGCCGGTGGGAAAATCAGGTGCCTTTACAATAGGCAGGATCTCTTCAATATCGGTATCCCTGTCCTCTTCAACGCGGTTATCGATGATCTTCACCACTGCTGCCACAACTTCTCTTAGGTTGTGGGGCGGGATATTGGTTGCCATACCTACCGCGATACCGGTGGTTCCGTTCACCAGAAGATTGGGGAAACGGCTGGGAAGTACGGAAGGTTCCTTCTCTGTCTCGTCGAAGTTAGGGACAAAATCAACTGTATTCTTGCCGATCTCAGAAAGCATCTCCATAGAGATCTTGGTGAGCCTGGCCTCTGTATATCGCATAGCAGCCGCGCCGTCGCCGTCCACAGAGCCAAAGTTGCCGTGACCATCCACCAGTGTGTAGCGCATGGACCAGGGCTGTGCCATATTTACAAGGGATCCGTAGATCGAGCTGTCTCCATGAGGATGATATTTACCCATCGTATCGCCGACGATACGGGCACATTTTCTGTGCGGCTTGTCGGGACCGTTGTTCAGTTCACTCATGGCGTAGAGGATTCTTCTCTGTACCGGCTTGAGGCCGTCTCTTACATCCGGAAGAGCTCTGGACGCAATGACGCTCATCGCGTAGTCGATATAAGAATTCTCCATAGTCTTTTGAAGATCGACTTCCTGTATTCTGTCAAAAATAGTTTCTTCCATGTCGAACCTTTCTCACAATCTGCATTAGATATCCAAATTCTGCACGAATTTGGCGTTTTCTTCGATAAACTCTCTTCTGGGCTCTACTTTGTCTCCCATCAGTGTTGTAAAGGTCAGATCCACCTCTGACTCCGTCTCCTCATTGATGATCACTCTCTTGAGAATACGGGTCTCGGGATTCATGGTCGTCTCCCAGAGCTGTTCCGGATCCATCTCTCCGAGTCCTTTATATCGCTGGATCCTGTTGTTCTGGTCTCTACCAACATCGTTGAGAATGCGGTTAAGTTCATCGTCGCTGTAGGCGTACCAGATCTTCTTATTCTTCTCCAGCTTATAGAGCGGAGGCATTGCAAGATATACATGCCCCTGCTTGATCAGCTCAGGCATGAATCTGTAAAGGAAGGTCAGCATCAGAGTATCGATGTGAGCGCCGTCAACATCGGCATCCGTCATGATGATGATCTTGTTATAGCGTAGTTTTGAGATATCAAACTCATCGTGAATTCCTGTTCCGAAAGCAGTGATCATTGCCTTGATCTCTTCGTTGGCATAGATCCTGTCCTCTCTCGCCTTCTCGACATTCAATATTTTGCCTCTGAGAGGGAGAATAGCCTGGGTAGCGCGGCTTCTGGCTGACTTCGCGCTGCCGCCTGCCGAGTCGCCCTCTACCAGGAAGATCTCGCAGTTCATCGGATCCTTGTCGGAGCAGTCCGCAAGCTTTCCGGGAAGGCTCGCTGTCTCGAGGACCGATTTTCTTCTTGTAAGTTCTCTGGCCTTTCTGGCTGCTTCTCTGGCTCTTTGAGCCATGAGAGACTTCTCAAGGATCATCCTTGCAACAGAAGGGTTCTGTTCCAGGAAATAAGTGAGCTGCTCGGAGACAATGCTGTCTGTAGCTCCTCTTGCTTCCATATTGCCGAGTTTCTGCTTAGTCTGGCCCTCAAACTGGGGATCCTCGATCTTAATGGAGATGATCGCGGTGATTCCCTCTCTGATGTCATCGCCGGAGAGATTCTGGTCGCTGTCCTTGAGGATCTTATTCTTGCGGCCATAATCATTAAATGTCTTAGTCAGGGCATTTCTAAAGCCTACCAGATGCATACCGCCTTCTGGAGTATTGATGTTGTTGACAAAACTATACTCGCTGTCGCCGTATGCGTCATTGTGCTGGAAAGCCACCTCTACATAGACATTGTTCTTAGTCCCTTCAAAATAAAGAATCTCGGGATACAGCACTGTTTTGCTGCGGTTTAGGTAAGAGACAAATTCCTTAATGCCGCCTTCAAAGTGGAAGACATGTTCTCTGGGCTTTTTGGGTTCTTCTCCCTCGGCGGAGGGCTCCACGCGCATATCTCTGAGGGTGATCTTCAGTCCCTTTGTGAGGAAAGCCATTTCTCTCATACGCTGTTTGAGAATATCGTAGTCAAACACCGTGGTTTCCTTGAACATAACAGGATCCGGCATGAAAGAAACAGTTGAGCCTGTATCTTCGGGATGGCAGGTACCGATCTGCTCGAGCGGAACGATCGTCTTACCTCTTGAGAATCTCTGGTGATAGATGATCCCTCCCTGCTTGATCTTGACATCAAGCCACTCGGAGAGCGCATTAACGACCGACGCGCCAACGCCGTGAAGACCGCCGGACACCTTGTATCCGCCGCCTCCGAATTTGCCGCCGGCATGAAGTTCCGTAAAAACGAGATCTACCGCGTTTCTTCCGGTCTTGTGGTTGATTCCTACAGGTATTCCTCTTCCGTCATCGGCGACAGTGCAGCTTCCGTCCGCATTGATCGTTACTTCAATATGAGTACAGAAACCTGCCAGCGCTTCGTCGACAGAGTTATCCACAATTTCATACACCAGATGATGAAGTCCCCTGGAGGAAGTGGTTCCGATATACATACCGGGTCTCTTGCGGACCGCCTCGAGTCCCTCGAGCACCTGAATATTGTCCGCTGTATATGTACCGACCTGGGTGGTATCTTTCAAATCGTTGTCAAATACGTTGTTGTCCATGTAATGCTTAACCTCCTACAACCTGTCCGTCCTCGATCTGATACAACTGATCTATTTCAAATCTGTTATTTACAAATTCATCCAGTCCCGTGCATGTGATCATTGTCTGAATACCGCCGATCGTATTCATGAGATAGTTCTGTCTGCGGCTGTCAAGCTCTGACAAAACATCGTCCAGCATCAGGACAGGCTTGTCCCCGATCAGTCTCGTGACAAGTTCTATTTCCGAAAGTTTTAGTGAAAGCGCACAGGTTCTCTGCTGTCCCTGAGAACCGAATTTTCTCAGATCGATGTCATTTCCTACAAAAGAGAAGTCATCTCTGTGAGGGCCTGCGCTCGTCATTCTCAGGTGAATGTCTTTATTGCGGGATTCTTTTAATACAGCTCCCAACTCCTCCGCGCTGCAGTTGGGCTCATAGGAAATGATGAGTTTCTCTCTTCCGCCTGAGAGTTTCCCGTGGATCGTTCCCACGATCTGGGCAAGTTCTTCAATAAACTCTTTTCTTCTCTCTATGATCCTGGTTCCGTAGGAGACAAGCTGATCATCCCACACGTCCAAAGTATCTGCCAGTTGCGGAAACTGCCAGACATCCTTGAGAAGCTTATTTCTCTGTTCAACGATCTTATTATAGTGATTCAGGTCATGAAGATAAGATGCGTCCAGCTGGCAGAGTTCCATATCCATGAAACGCCGTCTCTGTGCCGGCCCGTCCTTTACAATACTGAGATCCTCAGGAGAAAAGAAAACGATATGTAGTAGTCCGATCAGTTCGGAAGCCTTGCGGATCCTCTGTCCGTTGATGGCAATCCCCTTTGTCCTGCTCTTTCTCAAATGCATATCCACTTTATAATCCAGATCATTCTTGATCAGAACAGTGCGGATATGGGCTTCCTCCTGCCCGAACCTGATCAGATCTCTATCTTTTACTCCTCTGTGGGATTTTGTGGTAGAGATCATATAAAGAGATTCCAGAATATTCGTCTTGCCCTGGGCGTTGTCTCCGTAGAAAATGTTGGTTCCTTCGGAAAAATCCAGATGCAGGGACTCATAATTCCTGAAATTAGAAAGTTCCAATGACTTTATGATCATAAAAGTGCCTTACTCCGATGCCTTGACTGTGAAGGAATTGCCCTGCACGGAAACAGTATCCCCGTCTCTGAGTTTCTTCCCCCTTCTCGTCTCCGTCTCACCGTTGACAAGAACTACACCGTCTTCAATAAGCATCTTGGCCTCAATTCCTGAGGCTGCGATCCCGGCAAGCTTCAGGGCCTGACCGAGTTTGATAAATTCATCTCTGATTTCAAGATCCATTCTCAGTTTCCTTACTTTCCCTATCTTTTGTCAAAATATCAATCAATTGTAATGAAATTAACGGGAAGGATCAGATAGCAGTAAGTCTCCTCCGCGTCTCTGATAAAGCAGGGAGCCTTGGGGCTTACCAGATAAAGAGTGATCTCCTCGCTGTCAATAGCTCTGAGGGCATCAATCAGGAACTTGGGATTGAAGCCTATATTCATATCAGCGCCATCCTTGGTGATCTCGATCACTTCGTCCATGCTTCCGAGAGTGGTATTGATCTTCAGCTCCATGCTGTCATCGCTGATCATGATAATGACAGGCTTCTTGTCCTCTTCCTTCACAAGAAGAGTAGCTCTGTCGATACAGCTCAGGAATTCTTTTCTCTGTACATTGACCCTGGTCTGATAACTGCTGGAGAGCATCTTGTCGATCCTGTAGTATTCGCCCTCGATCAGTCTGGAAACCACGATCGTATCGTCAAACTCAAACAGGACATGCTTCTCTGTGAAATAGATGTTTACAAACTTATCTGTATCACCGGAAAGGATCTTGCTGATCTCACTCAGAGTCTTGCCGGGAACAATGACTTTCCTGTCCTCATAGGAATTGCTGAGCTCCACATTGCGGATTGCGATCCTGTGTCCGTCCAGAGCGACCATTCTGAGTCTGTTGTCTCTGATCTCCATAAGCTCGCCGGTCATCATGCCGCTGCTCTCATTTCCGGAAATAGAAAAGATCGTTCTGTTGATCAGATCTCTGAGTGTGAACTGAGAAACCTTTACTACATTCTTCTTTTCAATCTCAGGCAGATAGGCGAAATCCGCTCCGTCTTTGCCGAGGATCGTGAACTTGGCCTTCTGACATGTGATCGTGATCTTTTCCCCTTCGGTGAAGATCACTACGTCATCATCAGGAAGCTTTCTGACAATGCTGGAGAAGATCTGAGCATCGACAGCAATGATACCTCTGGAAATGATCAGTCCGGAAACCTTGGTCTCAATACCCAGTTCCATATCATTGGCAATGAGTCTGATGTCGCTTCCGGAGGCATCAATCAGGATGCATTCAAGAATAGACATTGTTGTCTTGCTGGGTACAGCCTTGGAGACAATCTGTATTCCCTGTGAAAGATAAGATTTAGCAATTCTCAGTTCCATATAATTTGTTCCTTCCGCATTTGGTAAGTGGTTATCTCCGGCAGTCCGCTGTGTGCTGTATAGTAAAGATAAGATAGTAATCTTAGTATATAGAGCTTGTGAAAATGTGGATAACCACTCTTAATTATAGTATTTTTCGTTATAAAAAACAATGAAACGATGTGGAAATGACTGCGATTTTACGGTTTAAAACCAATTTTCTGTCCACAGTCGCAAATAGGTGTACGTGGGTAAGTACAAAATGGCTTAAAAAGGCAAATTAGCACTATCCACAGATTAAACAGTATGTCCGCACAGTTTCCTCAGACAATCCACAGACCTGTCCACATTCTCAGGCTTTGACATTGAGCTTTTTGAGGATCACGTCGATGTTGCCCTTGAGTTCATCGTTCTCAGACAGATCGTTCTTGATCTTATTGGCTCCGTGCATGATGGTGGAGTGATCTTTTTTGCCAAGCATCTTGGCGATCGCGTCGTAGGTGATGTCCGTATAATTCTTGCACAGATACATGATGACCTGTCTGGGAATGACAATCTCGCTGTCCTTCTTCTGGGACATGATCGCCGCGGGCTTGACGCCGTAATGATCGCAGACGACGCTCATGATCCTGTCAGGAGTCACCACATCATTCTTTTCAGGGTAGATCATATCCTTGAGAGCCTCTTTGGCGTTTTCGGTAGTGATCTCTACATTATTAAGTCTGGAATAAGCAGTGATCTTCTTGATGGCTCCTTCAAGCTCACGGATATTGGATTTAATATTGGTAGCGATGTATTCCAGAACCTGATCGTCCACATTAAAGTGGGAGTTTTCCACATTCTTTCTGAGGATGGCCATTCTGGTCTCGTAACTCGGAGGCTGGATATCAGCGATCAATCCCCACTCGAAACGGGAGCGAAATCTCTCGTCCAGGGTCTCCATTTCCTTGGGAGGACGGTCCGAGGAGAGAACGATCTGTTTACCGGCCTGATGAAGTTCATTGAAGGTGTGGAAGAATTCTTCCTGAGTGGACTCTTTACCTATAATAAACTGTATATCGTCGATCAGAAGGACATCTACTGTGCGGTACTTGTCGCGAAGCCTTGCCATTGAGGAAGAGTTACCGCTTCGAATGGATTCGATCACTTCGTTGGTAAACTGCTCAGATGTAACGTACAGGACTCTCATATTGGGATTCTGTTCCAGGATAAAGTGTCCCACCGAGTGCATAAGGTGCGTCTTTCCAAGTCCCGCTCCTCCGTAAAGAAACAGAGGATTGTAGGTGTTTCCGGGTGATTCGGAAACCGCAAGACACGCGGAGTGAGCGAACATGTTGTTGCTGCCGACGATAAAGGTATCAAACCGGTATTTGGGATTGAGATGGGCATCCTCTATTTTGGAGAGGTCTGCGGTCTTTACAGGAGCCGGCTCTTTGGATGCAGGTACTTCATCCTCCTGATTGAGAATAAAGTTCACGTCATATTCCTCGCCAAGAAGTTCTGATATGGTCACTCTGAAGAAGTCGATATAATTCTTGGAAATATAGGTGAGCTTAAACTGATTGTCAGAAGGGATCCTGATGACCACCAGGTGATCATTGATCCGCGCGATCTCAAGGTCCTCGATCCAGGTTTTGTAGGAGATATTGCTGAGACCGTAGTTATCACGGATATGCTCTTTAATATTCTGCCAGCTCTGTTTGATGATCTCATTGTTCATAATTTACCACCGCCTGAAATTTATTATTAACGTTTCTGCTCCGGGGATGATCTGAGTGTGTTATTAAGTCTGATATTAAATAAGAAGAAACTCTTTTCAAAACATTGTGCCCGGGAAAAAGTTCGGCACACATGAAAAGCGGGACTTCGCGCTTTCCGGCGCTAAACTCCCATCATGTGGTAATGAGTATTTTAATATAAATGTAAAAATTGTTCAAATTTGTCAAATTGAAGAAAAATGTTGATAAGATTGTGGATAACAATTTATGTAATAAAAAATCCACCATTGCCATGATCAGAAAAAAGAGCCAAAAAAGCCTCTTTGTGGATAAAAAAGGGCCAAAAAAGGGAGTTATCCACATATTTTCCACAAAATGTGGATATATGGATAGTAACAATGTGGAAATGTGGATAACTGTGGATACCCCAATATCTAGAGAAAAAAAATTTTGAAAATCAATATATAGAATGTCAAAAAAGCTTATAAATAAAGGGTTTTCAATAAGTTTTACTTGACCGCGGGAGTGAATATCTATATAATAAGAATGCTGTTTACCACACAGAGCAGCCGGATG
>Ga0256404_1013271_pt1 | contig 10489 bp, 11 predicted proteins | sample RumenRJG_01DNA_FD_185990 | JGI IMG/M metagenome (GOLD analysis project Ga0256404, IMG submission 185990) | Bovine rumen microbial communities from Lethbridge, Alberta, Canada - RJG_01 | ecosystem: Host-associated > Mammals > Digestive system > Stomach > Rumen | place: Canada: Alberta | collected...
CACCTACGCCCTGACGGGCGTTGAGGTGGGGGCTTGCCAGAAGCCGCAGCTTGCGGATTACGTTCCTGCGGCGTACTGGCTTTCTGGATAGGCGCGGCTTGCGAGAAGGAGGCGCAATGCTCCCGCCACTTAGCCGCTTCGCGGCTTGAAGTGGGGGAATCCTCGCCTCGAATCAGTTGAAGATGCATCCGAATCGGACCTCGACGCAGAAACTTTCAGATTGTCAGAGCGTGTCTCCGACCTTCTTGGCGAGCAGGCAAGGCTTGGCAAGCTGATGTACATCCAGGTCATGCTCTTCTTCCTCGGCATCGGGTTGGCTTCCGCCTCAGGAAGCATCATATCTCCCTCGAACCAGGGCTTCCTTCTCCTCGTTCTTTTCTCGTCCATCACAATTCCTGGGTCTTTTTTTTGGATGTCTAGAATAGGCGATTCCATCGACGAATGCGAGACGGCCAAGACTCTGATTCGGGCTGAGAAGCGCAGGAGGGAACGCATCGCAGAACTCTGCGGTGCATACTGACGGACAAAACATTTTTAAGGGCAGGATTTTTCTTCCTGCTCTTTTTTGCTGCCCATTTTTTGTCAAAATCAACGCTTTTTTGTCAGAACAGCCTTGCAAACCGTTCATCCATACATTTTATCGTGCAAGACGATTTTTTGGCAAAAACAAACGTTTACTTTCAGCAAAAGAAAAAGATAGGAATTTTTCTTCCTGCCTCTGGCTGGCGAAATCGCGATTTGCAGAGGATGCGAGCTCAATCTTCCCATTTCTTTTCCTTTGCTGGGTGTGGTCTTGGCACGATGGCAGCTGTCCGCCGGTTGTTCATGCGTTCCTGCACATGGGCGTAGCGTGCCGTCGTCTTCGGGTCGCGGTGGCCGAGTGTTTCCTGCACGAGCCTCAGGTCTTTGGTTGCGGCATAGAGGTTCGTTCCAGCGCTATGGCGCAGGGCGTGGCAGCTTACGCCGGGCTTCTTGAAACCTGTCTCGACGAGCGACTGGTTGATGATATAACGGATGCCTGTTCGTGCGAGGCGTCCGAATTTGTGGCGGTTCGAGTCCGAGAGAAACATCGGCGTGAATGCTCCGTCCCTTGCTACTTTTGCCGGGCACTCTGCAAGGTACGCCCGCAGATGCTCCATCGTCTCCGCACATGGGAAGATGCGGCGGTCGTGTCCCTTGCCTCTGACGAAGATGGTTCCAACTTCCGCATCGAGGTCTTCCCGGTTCATACGGTGGACCTCGACATTGCGTAGCCCCTCGACTCCCATGAGGTAGACGATGGCGATGTTTCGTTCGCGACGGAAGACATTGTCGTCTTCGCCATAGAAAGCGCATATCTCGTACAGCTGGTCCGGCGTGAAAAAATGGATGAGCTCGTCTGGCGTCGCGTTCGGGACATAGATGTCCCGGCAGGGATTTTCGGAAATGACTCCGAGCCGCTCGGATGCAGCGAACATTCGCCGGATTGCCACGAGTTTCACGGCAATCGTGTCGTCCTTGTAGCCCTGATGGTACAGCCATTCCAGGAAGCCGCGCATCTCGTAATCCGTGACAGCCATCGGATGCCTGCCGATGGAGCCGCACCATCCGAAGAACTGCTCGATGTAGGATGTGTAATGTGCCATCGTGTCAGAAGACGGCCTTCCGTGACCGACGTAACGTGGAAGGATTTCTTTCCAGTGCATCAGGAAATAATCCGGCGACATGACTGCCGCTGGAGCCGGAACGGCTTCGCCCGTCAAAAAAGTTTGAGGGGTTGCAGGCGCAACCTCATACACTTTTTGCTGGCTGGATGCATCTGATGGCAAGGGTGGATTTTTTGAATCGGTTGGCATGGTGGTTCCTCCTCCCGTCGGAAATATTTTACTGTCTACTTTTCCTGTTGTCAACAGTAAAATTAAGTTACCAACTATATTGACTTCGATGAGTTTCCTTCCATATATATACGTTCTTTTTGCGTCTCTCCGTCCTGCCGTTTTCTTTTTCCTCCTTTGTCGAAGCGTATAGTCTGAATGCAGGATTTGTTCATGGACGCTTGTGACTTGCAAGCATCAGAAAGGAGTTTCCTATGAAGCACTTCATTTTCACGACGCGCCAGCATGTCATGGAAGATGTATCTCTCAAAGTTTCCGAATCAGAAGCTGAAAAAATCTTCGACAACGACCTTGCCGAAGAGCTTCTCCTCGACAAGCTCAATGATAGTTCCATCGAAGCTGTCGAGAACATCGACTATGACTCTGATGGCGAACAGGAGGACGGCACATGCTGCTTCACCGTGTATGCCGATGTCATCCGCTCCCGGTCGGCGGCAGGCTACAATGCCGCAGATGCATGGGAGCGCGTGCTTGATGACCTTGAGTTCGGAGAAGAATACGAGTCCGAGGATACGGACGAACCAGACGAGTCGCCTTATGCCGATTTTGTGTATTGAGAACAGAAACTCTACTGGGAGTGGAGTTTCTCTGGAATGACCGCAACAAAGGTTGCGGTTTTTCTTTTTGCAAAACCACTTTGCACGATGTCCTCTGCTAGAATACCGTTGAAAAATCCTGTTTTCCTAGTATAAAAGGTTCAAAAAAGCAATGAAATCGTTCAAAAACAGCACGATATTCTTGAAACGATGGAGATATATATGGACATTCCTTCTTGCCGTATTCTTGTTCTTCTTTCCTCTTGCCTGCCATGCCGCGCAGCTGGAGGGGGCGTGGACTTACCAGCAGGGCTCGATGGTGCCTTCCCCGGGACACGGACACGTCCCTCCCCCAGCGGGGGAGTGGAAGGAATTCCACTTCCCTGCTCCTCCCCCTGCTCCGATTGACGGTTCCCCGACCTTCATCTCGACGAAGCTCTTGCAGGATGCATCTCCCGGCAGGGAGAGCACGCTCCTCTTCCAGACGAAGCATACGGCCTTTTCCTTGTGGCTTGGAGACCGCATGATTTATTCTTACGGCGATGTTCACAGCAGGCAGCCTGCTCATGGAAGCTGCTGGCACCTCGTCAAGCTGCCTCCGTTCGATGGCGAGGCACGGCTGACGTTCGAGGTGAGCCGCCCGCCTGCTTTCGTCCCTCAGTTCAGCTATCTTACGGTAGACACTTCTCTTTCCCAGACAGAACGCGGATTCATCTATGACCTTCCAGTCGTCATGGCTCTCCCCATCTCTGTCCTCCTTGTTGTTGTCATGTCGGTCTATTATTTCAGCAAGACGAGCTGGACGAGGCTTTACCGTGCCGTCATCATGTTCCTCCTGGTGTTCATCTGCTGGCTTCTCTCGAAGTCCGTTTTGCGCCAGATTTATCTCTTTGACAATGCCGCCACGCAGTATTTCAGCTACGTCCTCGTCTATCTCCTCCCGATTTCAGGGAATCTCATTATACGGGAGGTTGTCGAACGCAGATGGAAGAAGATTGTCTCGTGCATCTCCATCATCTGGTTCTCCGTTCTTGCTGGAACCTTGATGATGGAAGCTTGCGGATTGCAGGGCATCGAGTTCGGCTCGACGATATTCCTTCCGATTCTCATCCTTGTTGATTCCGTCAATCTTTACTGTCTCTGGCTTTCCGGGAAGAGCGGAAACCCATACAGCTCGTCGCTGCTTTTCGCTCTGGCGTCCTTTGTTGTCCTCGCAATCATGGATGCCGTCAATGCCGTGTTCCATCTCATGCCCTTCTACACATGCTTCGAACCGTTCGCCATCTTTTCGTCCCTGTATTTCGTGCTTCGCCTGCTCCACGGACAGCTTCTCAAGGAGCAGAATCTGGAGCTCAAGACCATCCGCCTTAAAAAAGAAGCAGAAATCGCGACGAAGCGTTCGGAGACGGACGCGTTGACGAAGTGCTGGAACCGGCAGAAATTCGACGACATGCTTCCGAAGATGATTTCGTCTGTCGGAGCGCTCGGGAAGAACACGCTCGCGTTCGTCATGTTCGACATCGACCATTTCAAGAAGTTCAATGACACCTACGGGCACAAGATGGGAGACCAGGTCCTGAGCCGCTTTGCCGATACCGTCCGCTCGAACCTCAAGGAAGGCGAGCATTTCTTCCGCTGGGGCGGCGAAGAGTTCGTCCTCCTGTTCCACTGCCACGATGTCATCCGCGCCGCAAGGTTCGCGGACAGAATCAGGATGTCTGTCGAAAGAGGGACTCTCTGCGAGGAATGCCGCGTAACAGTCAGCATCGGAATCTCGTTCTGGCACGGAACCAGCGATTCGCCTGAGAGCCTGTTCAAGAGGGCTGACGATGCGCTATACCGGGCGAAAGGGAGCGGTCGCAACTGCCTGAGGATGGAGGAGGAAACAGCAAAATGAGAAATCGTGTTTTTTTTGCAGTCCTTGCCATCATTTTCGCGATTCCCTTTCTTTTGCTGGCTCCTTCTGCCAGTGCTGCAACAATGGAAGCGCCTTTCTATTATTGCGAAACGACGCTTGAAAATGCTTCTGCCTGTGACGCCCAGATTCAGGGGCAGAGCTCCCCGTGGAAAGCATCAGAGAATCTGCATTCCGCTCCGAAGTTTGATGCTGGTTCCAACTATGTATGGTATGCCTTCCGCCTCAGCCCGAAGGAACCCGAAAAAAAGGCCATCTTCTTTTCAACAACTGGCCAGTCTGTCGAAGTGCTGATGGACGGCATCTCTATTTACAGCTATGGCAAGAACGAGGACGTGCTTGGGAACAATGGTTCCCGCTGGCATCTTGTTCCACTCCCGATTACGGACCACAACGAGCACTGGCTCATGGTGAAGCTTTACAGCCCTGTCCATTCCATGCTCGGAAGGTTCAATTATTTCTATCTGGATTCCGAGATGGCTCAAGGACAGAGAATATTCTTCTTCGACGGGCTGAATATTGCTGCCCTGTCCTTTGCCATCGGCATGCTCGTCATCATGTATCTCTTCTGGATGGAGGAGCACATCAGCCGGAAGATATATTTTGCTTCCGTCTCGTTCCTTGCCCTCTTCATCCTGTGCATCGTCAGCTTCCTCAACATGAAGTACCTGTTTTCGGGAAATGCCGGGTTCTGGTGGTATATCCAGTGCCTCATGATGTGCCTCCTGACAATGTCTGGCGACTTCGTCATTTATTCTGTCCTTCAGGGGAAGAAGAAGAAGAAAGTTATCGCGTTCATCCTTGCCTGCTACCTTGCCCTGCTCTCCTTCTCCATGCTTGGAGAGATACTCGGCTTTCATTCGATGGGCAAGCTGTTCCCCCTGGTGTCCCTCTCCTTCCCGGTTCTCCAGCCTGTCGTCCTGGCTCTTGAAGCTTTCGAAGGGTATCATGAAAATTATTATGCTCTCGGGACGCTCTTCCCAAGCTCGGCGCTTGTCGTGACCGTCACCTTTGACGGGATGAACGCCTATTTCCATTTCTTCGACATGCATGTCTACCTGATGCCTATCGGAATCTTTTTCTTCTTCATCTTCGTTCTCTGCATCCTCAAGGAGCAGGTTCGGAGGGAGAAAGACATGCAGGTTCAGGCAGAAAATCTCCAGAAGGAAATAGACGACACGAATGTCCGTGCTACGACGGACAAGCTGACGGGATGCCTCAACCGCACGAGCTTCTACGAGCTCATAAACGGTGCCTGCACGGACGCTGTCAACAAGCAGCTCCCGTATTCCCTCGTCATGTTCGACATCGACCATTTCAAGCGCTTCAACGATACCTATGGGCACGATGACGGAGACCGCGTCCTCAGGAGCTTTGCTTCCTGCATCCGCGAGATGCTGAAGCCCGGTCAGCCGCTCATCCGCTTCGGTGGCGAAGAATTCATTGTCATCCTTCCCGGGATGAATCTTCGCGAGGCCTCGAACTTCGCTGAAGAACTGAGATGGCATATCGCATCCACGAAGCTCCATGAAAAAGAACATGTGACTTCCAGTGTCGGCGTTGCCTGCTGGCATCTCTTCGGGGATACTGCTCAGGACATCTTCCGCCGCGTAGATGCATCCCTGTACAAGGCGAAGGAACATGGAAGGAATCTTGTAATGACGGAAGACGCGCTATGAACCAGCAAAAGAAAGAAATGGAATTTTTCTCCATCGAAGCCTTGAAAAATCACGATTCCTAAAAAAAGGTTGCCCTTGCTTTTGATGGCAAAACAAAAGGAGTGCTCCGGCCAAGCTGGCTGAAGCGCTCCTTTTTTGTCATTCTTCGAAGAACTCCTCGATGCACTTGAGAAGCTCCGCTTCTGAGATTTCCGGCGGATACCAGACTGCCTTTTCCCAGGCGAAATCTGGCTTGCCGTTCGGCTTGATGTCGAATGCCATGCACTCCGGGCCGAAGCCCTGCATGGTGAGGGCGTTCGACAAATCGAAGTAGTATTTTGCGCCATCTTTGCGAACCTCAGCGCAGACGCCACCCGTGCGGGCGTTCTCTTCAATGGAAAGGATTTCGTAATTCTTATTATTTGTCATGAAGCACCTGTCCCTTTCTCCATGCATCATCGCATCATCAGCATGGAAAGTCGTTTCTATGTATCTCATGCTCACAGTATACAGCGCTATGTCGCGAAACCTGCAAAAAGAGGAGCAAGTGTTGTCTTGCTCCTCTTGACAAAATTTGGCGGCTTCCTTATCGTTTTCTCCGTCTCGGCATGCATTTGGATATAATGGAAGCATCATTAGGGCAGGCCGAAGGCTTGCAGGAAGGGGTTCATCATGGCTTCGAAAAATCTTATTTTGTCTCATAAAAACACGCTGGTTTTCCACAAAGGCCTCCGCTGGCGTCTTGCTGATGCCTGCGGCTTTTCTGGCCTTTCTCTCGGAGAAGCGTTCGAGCGCAAGGCTCTGGCATGGAAGGACTGGAACACGCCGTTCTTCACCGTCCGAGGGTGGGAATATATCCTGTTTGCCATCTTCGTCATGGGATGCATGGGCGGATGCGGCCTTGCGTTTTGGATTCTCTCTTTGAGAGGACTTTTGTGAATATGCCATTGGTTGATAATATTCCGAGCAACAAAATTTTGTTTGTCTTCTTATCATCCGTTCACTCTTGTTATATAATAAGCATATAACTACCACGAACTGCACGCCCTATGGGCAGGAAGGAGAATTCCCTTGAAGTACCTTGAAAAAGCGGCAAACCTCATCGGGGAAGCCCGCACGGAAGAGAAGCTCGACCTCCAGCACGAGGCGCTGGAATATGTTGTCCGCGAGTTCCCTAGCGCAAAGGAAATTTTTGCAAAATACGACGATGCCTCTGACATGGAGGAAAGACGCCATATCCTCTGGGATACAGTTTCCGAACTCGACAACATCGTTGAGTTTGCCATGTCTGTCAATGACGACCTTGATGGCCTCATGGACCATCTCGACGAAGAGGAATGGGCAAAAGAGGCTGAAGCCGAGCGCCAGCGTGTGCATGCAATGGGCGCTGTCACCTACTCCGAGCTGAACGAGAGATTTACGGCCATCAATGTCAAGAGCCGCAAGAACAAGCAGAAGGCGAAGCACGAGAGCGCCATCGTGTATTTCCGCCCGACGTCGTACACAAAGGACTGGCCGAAAGAACGTCTGGCATATCGCATATCTTCGGACAACAAGGCGTTCCAGCCTTGGATGGGCGGCTACAGCCTGTATGGTTCATCCCTCGCTTCCCCATCGAAGCTTGAGCGTCTGGACCCCGCCATGCGGGAACCGGACGAAGAGTATCGGTGGGTCGTAGACCACTGCGTGCTCGAAAATTAAGCATGTTTCCGAGGAGCCTTCTGCTATAGGAAGGCTTCTTTTTGTTCTGCAAATTTCCAGGCTGACGCCGAATTTCGTCCTTGGAAGAGGAAAAGGGATATACTGGAATCAGGATTTCTTTTAGCTGACGACGCCCGCAAAAGTAAGCGTCATGGAAGGAGAATGTTTTATGAACGACGAAGAAATTTTTGTTGGCCAGCTCAACCTTGATGCTGATGTCCGCATCAGCGACCCATGCTACGAGCCAGACTGCTGGTGTAGCTGCACGGTGCATGGTTTCCGTCCTGGTATCTACAACGCTTATGTTGTAGAAGACCCTGAGGAAGGCCGCGTTGCTGAGCTCATCATCTGCCTCGAAGAGGCCGATACAAGCACAAAGAGCCGCATGGATTGGATTGAGAACGACGCTTCCGTCGCTGTCGATTCCGGCCAGGCTGGATTCTTCAACGAGAAGTTCTTCTCAACGGTGGGCAAGGGTGATTATGACGACCCAGACAGCTTCTACGGAGAATGCTGTGGAATCACGCTCGCCGACGAGCCTTATGGCGTCCTTGGTAACGAGCTTGGCGTTGTATCGTCAAGCGGCTACGGGGATGGTGTATACCCTCTCTATGTCGTCCTTGATAGCAACGGCAAAGTGATTGCCGCCAAGATTGTCTTCATCGACTGACAAAAATTTTTCTTTCTTTCCCTCCGGCGTGATTGCTGGAGGGATTTTGCTTTCCAGCAAAAGAAAAGGAAGCTGGTTTTGTTGTTCCAGCTTCCCAAAATCACGATTTTTCTGTCAGAATCCGCAACGGCTCCGCATCCCGTCTTCCATTTCTTCATTCTTTTCGTCGAAGTCTTCTGTTTTTTGTTTGTAACTGCCTCTTCCTTCGATTCCGCTGTATTCCGTATGTCCGAGCGCTTGGGCGACAGCCTGATGAACTCTGTCGTCCTCGAAATCAGCAGCTTCACGGATGGTTGCAGTTATCTGCTCTTTTGCCTTTGCAAAATCCCTTTTTGTCATTTCCGGTACTTCTGCTTTCTGCTTCGACACTTCCCTGAGGTTTTTTGCGACATCCTCGATGGTCGCTTTGTCTTCGCTGGCAGAGGCATCCTGCAAAAGGGCATTGAGCCGCCCGCGCTCTTCCTGCGTCGCATTCTCGATACTTTCAGCGGCCTTCTCTGCGTACTTCGAGGATGCCTCCTGCACCATTTCCGCCGTCTTCTCAATCTCGGTCTTCGTAATGATTCCTTTGGCTCTTTGGAATAATCCCGTATATGACTTTTTGATTGCATCTGTCATGCTCGTGTTCTTGTTAATCTCGCTGAGGGTGGATTCGCCGAATTTCTGCCTGTACGTCCACATGGCTTCGCCCTCGTCCTCGATGACTTTCTTCTGGAGGCGCAGGTAGCCATATCCCGCTCCGCCGATAATGACAGCAAGGGTTCCAGCTAAATCGACATAGTCGTTGTGGAGAATGTCTTTGACATTCTGGAAGAACGTTTTTTCATCATCGCCATCCATGCGCTGAGCGAAGTCTTCTTCCGTCTCTATGTCCTTGTCTTCCCCTGCATCCCAGTCGTCCCCTTCAAGAGAAGGAGCCATGTTCTCGCCCATGCTGTCAGCATCTTCCATGACTTCGCGGCGCATCGTCCCGTACCTGGCAAGTTCCGCGAGCTGCTCATCCGTGAGCTTCTCGATGTCCGATGCCTTGATGTCCTTGAAGAGCCCTTTCTTGTGCGCTTCTTCGAGGCGCATGATGACAATCTCCCGGAGCGTCATGTTCGAGACGCTGGCCTTGTCTTCGTCCTTCTCTGTCGAAAGTGTTCCGATACTTTCCGCAACGGCATTCTCTTTCCCCTGTGCCTCCTGCCCTGCAACAGGAGTGGCTTCCGCATCTGCCACACCAGATGGAACAAAGACTGGAACCGTTGCGGCAAGCAGGAAGAGCGCTGGCAAGAGTTTTTTGTATATGTCAAGATAAGTCTGCATTGCAATCATTCCTTTCTTCTCCTTGTATTATGGCAATAGGAACCAGCAAAAGAAAGAAATGAGATTTTTGTACTCTGGCTCTCCAAAAATCACGATTTTGGGAAGCTGCTTGGCGAAGGCATCCCCGTTTCTTTTTGCTGTTTTTTTCTTCTCTTTTCGCAAGTGTATACTGGATGCAGTTGATTTTTTTTGCATAGGGGGGGGCTCATCATGAACAAGGGTGGTTTTTCATGGAAAACGTTTTTCGGCATCACTCAGGCAAAGCGGTCGTTTGCCCGCAAGACTGGCATTCCGACGAGCAGGAGCGGGCTGTACGGGAAAATCGGCAGAATGGTTGTTAACGCTGTCCTTGGCAAAGGGAAGCGAAAGCGTTAACCTGCCAGAAAACAGCATGGACACACGAAAGCCGCTGGCGTCCCGAAGGATTCCAGCGGCTTCCATGCGTTCACCATCTACTATGCGGAGGATACATGACTGGCGTGTACTCCAGCGCCAATCACATTTTTATTCTAGCAGAAAGAGAATCCGGCAAAAGAGAGGTGGATTTTGCAACTTCAGCTTCCAGGAATTGCGATTTTTCAACTGATTCGAGGCGAGGATTCCCCCACTTCAAGCGGCGGAGCCGCTAAGTGGCGGGAGGAATCGCCGACCCCACATCAAACAAAACTTGTCCGCTCAAACGATGCCAGCAAAAGAAAATAGGTTGTTTGAGCGGTTTTCTGTCCCCCTGCCGCCGCTTCTGATAGAATAAGGACAGATAGCAACGGAAGGAGGTGAAAACATATGCAACGCTCGAAAACCAAGAAATCCAAGCACCGGAAGGAACG
>Ga0256404_1013272_pt1 | contig 10488 bp, 5 predicted proteins | sample RumenRJG_01DNA_FD_185990 | JGI IMG/M metagenome (GOLD analysis project Ga0256404, IMG submission 185990) | Bovine rumen microbial communities from Lethbridge, Alberta, Canada - RJG_01 | ecosystem: Host-associated > Mammals > Digestive system > Stomach > Rumen | place: Canada: Alberta | collected...
AGAAAAACCAATAAAGGCAAACGCGGAAGACCACGCAAAAACAAGAAAGTGGTCAAGGAGGAGTCGGAAACTTAACCGGCTCCCCGTGCCGCGGAGTTTCTAGTACAAACAGAATTAAAACTCAGATTTATATGCAGTAAAGCTGGATGAGCTGGATGAAGCTGAATGAAAGTGAAAGCGAAAGTGAAGTGAAAGTGAAGAATATTTGAAGATAATTTAATTTTGTGATAAAATAAAATATTGTTCGACATATCTGTTAATTAATATTAATTAGTATTGCAAACGAAGGTTATATTATGTTACGACTTGGGGATGATTCTGTAGCTCTGGTCAAAATGTAGTGGGAGGGAGTTTTCTATGAGAAAAAAGCAAAGAGGAGTAGTGGCAGTGGAACGCGCGCAGCGATCCGGTCACCTCACTTTGGCGGGCATATTTTTTATTGTTTAAGATACAGAACATCGATAATCAAAAAAATAAAAAGGGGAGAAACAGTAGTGAAAAAGAGAGTAATCAGTATATTAAGGAAAAGTGTGGCAGGAATTCTTGCAGCTGCAATGACGGTATCCTGGGGAGGGGCTTCAGAGTACATTGTAACTGCTGCGGAGACAGAAACAGCGACAGAATCTGAAAGCGGACAAGTTAATGTTTCTCAGGATGAGACAAGTGAAAGCGGAAGCCTGCCCGTTTCATCGGAAGCAGCTGTGAGCAGCGAAACAAGTACAGGCGGAGGAGAATCGGAGGCTGAAGGAGAAAGCAGCAACGAACAGGCTGCCTCCGGAACCACAGATGGTGCAGCTGACAGCGGAGAAGGCTCTGACGAGGCCGAAACCGGAACGGATAATGCGACAGCCGCGAAAGGTTCCGCAGAAACTTCTGACAGCGCGGAGCAGGCACCTTCAGAAGTGGCTACGGAAAGCAATAACCTGACGGAAACTGGAGATATTTCTGACAAGTCGGAAAATAGTAATGAAAATGATGAAACATCCTCCGAGGTGAGTTATCCGTCCTTTTATTCACATGTAATTTCTGACAATTCGGTTGAAGTGACCGCCTATGCGGGTGAAGGCGTTTTGCCACAGGGAACAGTAATGTATGTAACTCCGGCGGCTGCGGATGCGGTTCGTTTGGCGGTACAGGATGAATTAGATGAAACAGATTCCGTTGTTGTCGATCTTATTGCCGTTGATATCAGTTTCATTGCAGATGGAAAAGAGATAGAACCGTCAGGAAATATTAATATCAAAATCGATTCCCCAAGGAAGGTTGAAGGCGAAGCTCAGCTTTGGCATGTAGATGACAATATGAAAGCCGAGCAGGTAGAAGCTTCTGTGGGAAAGGACGACGTTCAGTTTACATCGGATGATTTTTCAATCTATGCTATTGTCGGAACAGAAGCTAGGGGAAGCCGGGTTTATAAGTTTTACAATGGATCTGAACTCCTATACAGCCAGACAGTCAAGAATGGCGATGTATTGGTCGCACCGGAAAATCCGGTGTATGCTGCCGACCCATCAAAGCCATTTAAGGGATGGTCTGCAGACGGCGGGGAAACTTTTGTTGAATTTGATCAGCTTAAGCGAACCATCTCGGATATAGAGGATGATGCTGAAGGGTCGGAAGTTAACCTGTATGCTATATATGGAAATACATTTTCTGTAACTTTTTATAACACAGATGGCGGCATACTCACAGAGGAACAGGTTGAGGCGGGAACTGTTATCGACCCGTCTGAAATGAAGTGTGAGATTGCGGAAGGCAGTTATGTCAACGCCTGGACACAGGATCCTGACAAGGACTGGTCCAAACAAAATCAGATATCCGGTGAAACCTCGGTAACTGTTAATGCGAACCTTAAATTTTACCCGATTATTAAGGGAATAACCTGGGTCTTCTTTAATGATAATGCGGACGGTGACGAGGCTACATACATAGATCCCGTTCCTGTTCCCTGGGGAAGCACACTTGCCGCCCCGGAAGCTCCGGCGCGGAGAGGTTATACATTTAAGGAATGGACACTTGATAGCGCAGGAGATACGCCGTATGATTTTACCAGTGAACGTCCGGTTGAATATTCAACAAGCGTATTGCAGCTGTATGCTGTGTGGGATAATGCACAGACCACCTACACGGTTGAAATATGGGTTGAAGCCTGCCAGGACGGGAATTATATCCCCGGAAATTACAAGCAGAAATATAGCTTTACGGCGGACGGACTGACCGGGGACAAGCTGAATCCTGAGACCGTGCTCTCCCTTGCGAAGGAGAAGGAACAGAAATACGTAGCGGATTTTACGGATAAATACTCTGATTCGGAATCTCTGCAGTACCGAGATATTAATTCGGAGGTTTCTAACGCTAAAAATAAGGATGTGATTATTAAAGGGGATGGCAGCACAGTTGCGTACGTTTATTATGACATGCGCAAGTATGAATTCCAGTTTGCACCAGGAGACCGCTATGGAACCTTCAATAATGCGCCGGACGAATGGCTTGTAACATTCGTGGCGGATGGAAAGACATATACCTACAGTAATAAAACCGGGAAGGCAGATGGAACCTTGATCGTTTGGCTTCATCCGGGAGAGTATACAACATCACTTCCACACGATATTATCGCTACCAATCAGAAAACCGGGGAGACGAGGCAGCCGCTTGGGTTATTTACCTGGTGGCTTGAACAGTACAACCAGAATAATATTGTATTCACGGACAATACACTCTACGATCTGCCTGATTTCGTTAATGGTCGGAGCTACATTCCGATGGAATTCTATTGGCAGAAGACAAACGCCAGAAAAAACCGTTGGTCCCATGTTGCGTTTGCATCCAGCATGGCGGATTTTACAATCCATCGCTACTTTGAGACACAGACAACCGGAGAATACGAGGATCGGCCGTATACAAGCAATACTGCTTCCTGGTATAACTGGGGACCAATGAATTACCGCGGATTTGTAACACTTGAACCAAAAGAAGTTCCAGACGAACTGAGGGAAAAATATAATACAAACCATAGAAGAGATAATGGCAAAATAGAAGACCTGACCAATTATAAGGTATCGAACAGTGTCCACACGTATTACTACTTTTTTAACAGAAGGTCGTATAATCTCTATTTTTATAATGACGGGACATTGCTGAAATCCTATACAAACAGCGATGAAAACGCAGAAGATCATAGAATAAAATATCAGGCATCTTTCCAGGATCTGCTGTTTACTCCGGAGAAACCGGAGAAATATAAATCCGGGGATTATATTTTTGCAGGCTGGTCCGCGGAAGACCCGGAGGGAGCGGTCATCACGGATTACACTATGCCTGCAAACGATGTGACATTGTATGCTGTATGGAAGGCAAAAAATGTGACGATCACAGTTGACACTAATGGAGGAACATTTGCGGACCAAAGCACGCAGAAAGTGATCGAAATGAGCCCGGGGCAGAAACTTCCGGATCTGGAAATGCCGGTTAGAACGGGATTCAAGTTCCTCGGATGGGTAGAAGAGGGAGGTTCTTCATTTTCCGCAGACACATTGATTTATCACGACGTAAAACTTTATGCCAGCTGGATATATAAGGGAGAGATCACGATCCAATATGATGATCTGCAGGGCAATATCCAAAAGAGCAACAAAAAGTATTCAGAAGCAGCCTACGCAATAGTCAACTATACGCCTGCTTCCCGCCCGGATGGAAAACTGTTTGCAGGATGGGTTTACGGAGGTACAACTTACTGGAACGGCCAGACGATTGTCGCTTTATCACGGAATGCTCAGAAAGTCTCGGATACGGAATTTGCGATTACACTGACGGCAGAGTACACGGATGCAGCGGAAAGTGTTTCTCTTCGCTATGATCCCAACGGAGGCACCGGCGGAAAAACATTTACCTATCAGAAATATGCTGTCATAGAAATTGCTGATCAGAAAGAATCAGCGGTTTCCAGAGACGGGTATAAGCTGACCGGATGGAATACAAAACCGGATGGCAGCGGCGACTCCTGGGATATTGACGCTAAGGCTTCCCTGGACAAAAAGGATCCATTCCCTAACGTTTTATATGCTGTGTGGGAGAAAGCCGCAGAAACAGAAAAGAGTACTGAGAAGACAGACGAAAAATCCACAAAGAAGACTTCAGTAAAAACAACGGAGAAGACAACTGAAAAATCGACCGAGAGGGAAACGGGACAAGAGAGTCCGAAAACCGGTGACAGCAGTCCGCTGCTTTCATTGACTATACTTATGCTGGCGGCGCTGGCGGGCATAGCAGTTATTACAGCCGGGATGAAGAGAAGGAGAATATAAGCCGAAGAGCGGCATATTGGTCGAAAGTGCTGGCCGTATACAGCAGAAGCAGTAACTTAAAAGTATCTGTTATGGGCTGAAGTGAACTGAATAATACACACGGTCCTTGCACATAAAAAGAATTGAGATAAACTAGAATAACTAGGAAATATATTACTTATTGTTCTGGATGTGTCAGCGATCCATAAAGCGATTGAGAAGTATGCTAGTTTTATCTCTAACGCCGCATCTACGTACGTGAATAATCTGGAGACAGGTCTTCGTTCGACTTTCAAATTCGGAAATGGCCAGAATGGCGAGTTCTATGTTCCTACTTCGCTGGAGGATGCCCAGGCGCACTATATTCTGTCTCCCGCTGTTAATGCTCCGCTGATTTTCCGGATCAACTACTCTAATTCTACATTCACCAAGGACGAAGTCAGCATCCTCATGGATCTTGACCTGACGCAGATGGACTCCTTTGAAACAACCTATGGTTCCAGAAAAATACTTTATGGTCAGGAAGGTATCATGGAGAATTTCAACCATTCCGATACTGAATATGGTAGCACATACGACACCAGTACCTTCGGCAACCTTCAGAAACTTATCACATCCTCGGCCAAGAAGATTAGCCTCAAGCTCAAGGATGTGATGTTCCACTCTGCGACGGGCAACAGCACAACTAAGGAAAACGATGCGGAGACGACAACCACAACGCAAGGTTCCATCGACGGCACGTTAGTCGGCTACATGAAGGCTGACGTCGGGCACAATCGTGTCAAGGGCAATATTTCTTACGTATGGGGTGCCATGCAGAATGAAGATGGCAAGGATGTCAATGCGACTGATGATCGTGTAATGCTGACTGCACAGTTTACAGAAACGACTCCAAAGAATCATTCAGAAACCCCAGATACACCGAGCACGCCGGAAACGCCGAGCACGCCTGAAATGCCGAGCACGCCGGAAACGCCGAGTACGCCGAGTGTCAAGAAGCATTCGACTGCTCACAAAAAGGTGAATCAGACCACGAATGTCGTCACAGAGAGCAAGATGCCCGAAAGTTTCGCAACAGGGGACACAACCAATCTCTACTTGTGATTCCTTTCAATGATCGCCTCCTTCGGTGTGTGTGTGGCAAGCTTGATTCATTTTGGAAAGAAGAAAAGCAGTCGTTTTCACGATTAAACGATAAGGATTAACACCGAATATCAGAATATCCGCAGAATGCCGCTTATCATGTAATATTGGTAAGCGGTATTTTATATTTTACAGCAGCAAATAATAATTGCAGGTGCAAGGCTGAATATTGTTTCAACCTCGAAGTTCCGCTATAATACGTTCTAAATTACGTATAAATATAGCACCAGCCGTGGGGTACATGTTCCGAATGAAAGTGGGACAGTACACAGTCTTCATGGAAAATGCCGGGGATACCCGGTGAGGCGAGGAAAATGTGTATGTTTGAAAAAAGAAAAAGATGGACCGGATGGACGCTTGCGCTGGCGATGATACTCAGCCTGGCACCACGGGGAGCAATGGCAGCGGAGATGACACCGCCGGCGGTTCAGGAGGAGAGTGGCGCCAGTACTTCTGCTGCCGGTGAGACGGTGGGAACCGGCGTGGAGGCTGGATCATCCTCAGGTCAGGAAGGTGGCACAGGAAGCAGCCAAGGGGAAACTGTGCAGCCGGGATCTGATGTATCAACGAGCGGTGCAGGGGAAAACACACAGCCAAGAGTTGCTACGTCGACGAACAGTACAAATGAAACTGTACAGGCAGGAACGGATACGTCAGAGGACAGCACGAAGGAAAACACGGAGGAAAACGTCCAGCCAGGAACAGAGGCGCCAGGGAACGTAGGAAAGAACACCGAGTCTTTGACAGAATCTGGGGCGGATGAATCGTCTTCCGAGGCAGACGACAGTACCTCTTCTTCAGAGGGCAGCTATCCAGCTGTAGTGCTGGAGGCAATGGCAGATAACGGAACTTCCATCAAGATCGACGCACCGGAAGGAGCATTTCCGGAAGGGATCCACGTTACTGTGAGATCAGTCGAACCAGATCAGATCCTGGATGCGATTCAGACGGCAGCGGACGATCCTGAACTAGCCGCGGAGAATATAGTCGCCTATGATTTCGATTTCTGGCTTGACGACGGAACCCATCAGATCGAGCCGAAGAAGGAAATATCTGTTCAGATCGGACTTCCGGAGCTCGAATCCGGGGACACGGTCAGTGCCTGGCATATGGACAGCGAGTCGGATGAAACCGCGGAAAGTGAGTCGGTGACGGCAGAAAGCAATTCCGGAACGGCAACGATCACATCGGATGTATTCTCCATCCATGCGATTGTGGTCAGGAGAGCACCAGTCGGTGGAGTGAAGATTGATTATGATGAGCAAAGCACCATTCATTCGGTGACAGATACAGACGGAACGAAAATCATTCTATTCTGCATGAACAATGGTCTTCACTGGCCGCATAAAACGCCGAGTATCCAGAATGTACCGAAGTACACGGAGACAACCATCCAGGAGTTCTGCAAGGAGAACAATATCTCGGACTCGGACGGCAACACTCTCGCCCGGAGATTGAAGAACATTCTATTTGCAGGGTATCCGAACAATGGCTACGCGCTCTATCAGCTTGTGAATCAGGAGACGGCGCTGACAGAAAGCGAGTTCAACCAGCTTCTGGATCCGCCAGTCTATCTGCGCACGGACTTTTTCGACAGCATTGGAAATGAAACATTCACCTACACCGACAGAACAAATACGGATAAGATGGGCCGCCTTACGCAGTTTCTTAAGGCGGTGGCGGATCTTCGCCCGAACGGAAGTACAGCATCCGGGCTGACGTATACCCAGCTGATCGCACTTCCTTTCTGGAAGGCAGCGTATTGCATGGTGTATTCCGATTCGCCATTAGACGCATATTCGGCTGCATTTATCAGCGGTACCTATGTTACACAGGGGCAGGCGTATGACAGCACGTCACGTGCCATCTGGACGTTCCTTCGTAACAGCAAGGTGCCGAATAATAGACCTGTCGATCAGGATACTTTGACCACGAAGCTGCTGGGTGCCGTTGATTATGACAATGTTCTGGACCAGCCTGTGTCAACTGATATTTTTGGTGTATGGGGGGATAAAACCTTTCAATACAGCCCCGAGGACGGAAAATGGCATACAGGCAGTCTGATGTTGCACGGGTACAATTATATGGTACCCTTTATGATTTCACTCCCTGATGGCGTTTCAGAGGAAAACGGCAAGACACAGGTCAATGTCATGGAACGCTTCTCACTGGTTGCCTCATCCCCTGAGGACGTCACGAAAATATCCCTTTCCGCAAGCGTTCCGTGGATGGATGGGGATTTGAAGGTGTACAAGCCGATAGAGAGTGCTACTGCATCGGACGGCAAAGGTTTCCAAAACATGGTCGGTGCGGTGATCCGGACAACAGACGTTACGATACCGGTTTCTATCAAACGTATTGATGAGAATACTGGCCTCACGTTCACAAAGAAGTGGGAGGATCATAATAATCAGGACGGGATTCGTCCGACCACAGCGGATTATGCTTCAAAGCTCCACTTGATGAACGACAGTTCAGAAGTGAAGGATGTCAAGCCTACGGTGACGGACAACGGGGACAACACCTGGACAGTATCCTATAGCAATCTTCCAAAATACGCTGGCGGCACAGCGATTGCCTACAGCGTAAAGGAAGACAGTGTGAGCGGGTACACGGCGGACGCTGAGACGGTAACAGATGGCGGAACGTTGACCAATACTCATACACCAGACGTTACGTCGGTGACATTTACAAAGAAATGGGAGGACGCAGGGGATCAGGACAAGCTGCGTCCGTCCACGACGGATTACGCTTCAAGGCTCCACTTGCTTAGCGGCAGTACAGAAGTGAACGATGTCAAACCGACTGTGACGGACAACGGGGACAACACCTGGACAATGGCCTACAGCAACCTCCCGAAGTACACGGGTGGTTCAGAAAACATCTACAGCGTGAAAGAAGACAGTATCAACGGATACACAGCAGATGCAGAGACTGTAAAAGCTGGCGGGACCCTGACAAACATCCACAAGGTACCGAGCAGCACGCCGTCGACCAAAGAGACAAACTCGACAAATACGCAAAACGTACAGACCAGCACAACGCCGACCAGCGAAACAAACCCGGCGAATACGCAAAACGTGACAGCCATTACGACGCCGGCCAGTGAGACGGGCACAACGGAAAGCAGCATAAAAACGTCTGACAGTGCAGGCACAGCGGCAAATGGGTCGAACACGAGCAGTTCAGGAGCGGCTAAGACCGGGGACAGCTCAGCGCTTGAACTGTATGGACTACTGAGTGCGTTATCCATGGCAGCACTACTCATTCTGCTTGGAATGAAACATCGCAGAAACAAAGTATAATCGGGAGACAGTCATCAGAATAGGGAAAAGGAGTGGAAAATATTGCTGAGCATTCTGGTACTTGTTTTTTTCGTGATTGCGTTGTTTAAGCTTACAGCACTGTTTTTCCGAGTAGTCGGAAAGCTGCTGGGGTGGATAATCGGAGTCATTGGCTGGCTGTTCTTAGCGGGGCTTGCAGTGACTGTCCTGGGACTGGCAGCGATTGCTGCGCCGGTGGTTCTGAGCATCGGCTTCATTGCGCTGATTGCGGCAGCGGCAGCCTGATTCAGAGATTAAGGATAATGTACGGCGTTTATGACAGAATGAAGGAAATAAGAGAGGCAATCAGAGCAGGGGAACGAGCTCTGGACAGTCTGAAGGAAGCGGATCGACAGCTGAGCAGTGCCGGATCCTGGGGACTGGTCGATATCTTTGGCGGTAACACATTCTCAGGTTTGATGAAACATATGAAGGTTAACAACGCCAGCCGATGTGTGGATGACGCGAGGCGTGATCTGGAGACGTTCCGGGATGAGCTTGGTGACATCCGGGACATTGAGAACCTGAATGTGGATATTGACGGGTTCCTCACATTTGCGGATTTCTTCTTCGATGGGTTTGTGGCCGACATATTTGTTCAGTCAAAGATCCGGAAAGGACAGCAACAGGTGAGGGAAGCGATCCGGAGAGTAGAAGACATCGTTTCTTCTTTGCGCAGAATTTGAACTAGGATTGATTTTATTACCGGAACACCGCTATATGGTGTTCCGGCTTTTTATTTGTCAGACGTGATCACTCTACCCCGTCATCCGGAAGGGGCGACACGTCACTTTGATAGACCTTCCGAAAAAAGATCAGTGACAGAATGAAGGAAGCGATTTCCGCAATGAAGAAGCACCACCAGACGTTGTTGACGTTTCCGGTCTTTGCGAGAAGCCACGCGGACGGGATCAGGATGACAAGCTGCCTTCCAAGGGAGACAAAGAGAGAATAGAAGCTCTTTGAAAATGCCTGGAAGATGGAGCTCATGACGATGCCCATAGCCGCAATCGGGAAATGAATAGCGATCGTCCGAAGCGCGACAACACCCATTTGTTTCATCTCCGGAGAAGCGCTGAAGAGATAGAGCAGCCTGTCGGGAATCAGTTCGAAGGTGGCTGTACCGCAGAGCATCACGCAGATCGCAAGCAGCATGGCAAATTTAAGGGCTTTGTTGATTCTCCGTTTGTGTTTGGCTCCGTAGTTGAAAGCCAGAATCGGGATTAGACCGTTGTTAAGACCGAATACCGGCATGAAGAAGAAGCTCTGGAGCTTAAAATACACACCGAAAACAGCCGTCGCGGTCGTCGAGAAGGCGATCAGGATCAGATCCATCAGGTAGGTCATGACTGAACCGATGCTCATCATCAGGATTGATGGTATGCCGACAAAATAGATTCTGCCGATGATCTTTATGTCCGGATGAAGAATGGCTCCGGCGCTTATATGGATCTCGCGGTTTAATTTCAGGTTCATCATAAATCCAAGAACCGATGCAACTGTCTGACCGATGACCGTCGCGTATGCAGCGCCGGCCACTCCGAGTTTCGGGCAGCCCAGCAGGCCGAAGATCATAACCGGATCAAGGAAAATATTGATGATCGCACCGGTCAGCTGCGAAATCATGCTCAGCATGGTTCTTCCGGTGGACTGCAGCAGCCGCTCAAAGGTGACCTGCATGAAAAGTCCGAAGGAGAGCGTCATCACAATACCGAGATAGGCATCGCCGTATTGAATAA
>Ga0256404_1013275_pt1 | contig 10488 bp, 10 predicted proteins | sample RumenRJG_01DNA_FD_185990 | JGI IMG/M metagenome (GOLD analysis project Ga0256404, IMG submission 185990) | Bovine rumen microbial communities from Lethbridge, Alberta, Canada - RJG_01 | ecosystem: Host-associated > Mammals > Digestive system > Stomach > Rumen | place: Canada: Alberta | collected...
AATTTTGTTAGACATGTACCTAGAGATTATATGAACGAGAAGGGGAATTTTCCAACAAGCAAAGCGCTTGAATATCTCTCATTTATAAAAAAAGACATTAAGCACCGTAAGCAATATAGAAAATTATTAGAAAAATAAGGAGTGAATATGGACTCAAATGTTAGAGATCCTAAGATGGCTAGAATTAATTCTAGACAATTAGCTTTAGGATTTATTGAACAAAAAGTTAAAGAAATTAAAGAAGAAGTTGGTGACAAAAAGGTACTACTTGCTCTTAGTGGAGGAGTTGATTCATCAGTTGTTGCTGCCTTACTCATTAAAGCAATTGGTTCTAATCTATTTTGCGTTCACGTAAATCATGGTTTACTTAGAAAAGGTGAATCTGAACAAGTTATTAAAGTTTTTAAAGAAGAACTTGGAGCAAACTTAATCTATAGCGACTCAGTGGATAGATTTTTAGATGCTTTAGAAGGTGTAACTGATCCAGAAGAAAAAAGAAAAATCATTGGCAAAATCTTCATTGATGTTTTTGCTGAAGAAGCAAAAAAGCTCGATGGAATCGAGTTTTTAGCTCAAGGAACTATCTATCCTGATATTTTAGAAAGCAAAGGAATTAAAGCTCATCACAATGTTGGTGGACTTCCTAAAGAATTAAATTTCAAATTAATCGAACCTGTTAAATTATTATATAAAGATGAAGTCAGAGTTATTGGCGAAGCATTGGGTTTACCTCATTCAATGGTTTATCGTCAACCATTCCCAGGACCAGGACTTGGAGTTAGATGTCCAGGCGCAATTACTCGCGATAGACTTGAGTGCGTTAGAGAAAGTGATGCAATTTTAAGGGAAGAATTTGCTCTAGCTGGTTTAGAAGGAAAAGTGTGGCAATATTTCACAATTGTTCCTCCATTTAAATCAACAGGCATTAAAGATAATAAGAGAACTTTTGAATATTCTGTAGTTATTCGTGCAGTCAATTCAATTGATGCAACTTCAGCAACAGTCGAAGAAATTCCTTATCCTTTATTATTTAAGATAAGAGATAGAATTCTAAATGAAGTCAAGGGCGTTAATAGAGTATTAGTTGATATTTCACCTAAACCTGTCGCAACAATTGAGTGGGAATAATAATGAAAGAGCTTGAAGAAAGAATCTTAAAAGATGGGAAGGTCATCAATGATGACATCATCAAAGTAGATAGTTTTATTAACCATCAAATAGATTTAAAAATTGTTGAAGATTTTGCTCATGATGTTGTTGAACATTTTAAGGGCGAAAAAATTGATAAAGTTCTCACAATTGAAACAAGCGGCATTGCAATTGCTTATGAAATTGCTAGACAACTTGGAAATAAACCACTTGTTTTTGCCAAAAAAAGTAAATCTCAAATTGTTGATGATAATGTTTATCAAACAATTGTTAAATCATTTACTAGACAACACGATATTAAAGTTACTGTTAGTAAACTATATTTACATGAAGATGAGCGTGTCTTAATAGTTGATGATTTTTTAGCAGAAGGGAATGCAGCTTTAGGCTTGATTGATTTATGCAAACAAGCAAAATCAGTTGTAGTTGGAGTTGTACCTATGGTTGAAAAAGTCTTCCAAGGTGGACATAAAAAAATTGAAGCTCTTGGAATTAAAGTTTATTCAGGAGCAGCAATTAAAAGTTTCGATCATCATAAGCCGGTTTTTTAGGAATAGAATTTAAAAGATTCGGCTGAAGTTCTTTTAAAGCAAATCAAAAAAAGAATATTATTCTGAACTTATCTCTAGGAAATGTTCAAAAGTTTTACTTTATGGTTTTACTTTTGACAAAAAAATGATGTAGTTAGTTTTGAGAAATTTTAACAATATTAAATGCGTATAAAAATTGATGCATGATTATCTTTTTAAGTGCTTTATGAAGTTTTCTTATGTTATAATTTTTACACCTAAAGAATTTATTCTTTAGTACGAGTTAAATTCTATGGATATTACGACAATTAATTTTATTCTTACAATAGTTATCTTAACTATTATTTTGATTATCTGCCTTTTAATTATTAGTGCAGAATTTAGTACATACAAAAAAAGAATCAATGATGGAAGATATTTAAGACAACTTCAAAAAGATGTTAAAGTTACAAAAGCTGAGATTCAAGATCCTAGAACCCCTGTAAGATATGTTGGCTCAAAACAAGGAATTCAATATTTTAGAGCTGAACAAAGCGATGGAAGAGATTATATTCTTACAAATGTTTTCTCTAAAAAAGTTGAAAAGCAAAAAAGAAGAAAAATTGTTAGAAGAGTTCTTGATATTATCTTTAGTGGATTATTATTAGGAATACTTGCTTGGGCAATTGTTGTTAGATTTAATGATAATTTAGTTTCATTTGGTGGAAAGTCATATTTAACCATCGAAACTGGAAGTATGGCAACAAAACACGAGAAGAATACCTATCTTGAAAACGATAGTTTAAAGCAACTTCCTGTCTTCGATTTAATCGAAGTTGAAAAAGTACAAGAAAGTACAAAATTAAGTGTGTTTGATGTTGCCTGTTATAAGGACAAAGAAACTAAACAATTAATTGTTCATAGAATTATTAAAATCGATGAGAAAAATGGAACAACTTGGTACACATTTAGAGGTGACGCAAACGAAACCAGTGATTTCTATTTAGTTAAAAGAGAAGAAGTTCTTTATAAATACACAGGTCATGACAACCAAGGATTTGGCAGATTTATCTCTTACTTAAAATCACCTTTAGGAATTGTCACTATTGCTTATGTTGTAATTGTCTTACTTTATTGGGATATTACAGAAACTAAGAAAGAAAAATATTTCAATAATTACGTTGATAAATATGTTGATTATCTTAACCGTCAACAAATGTTATCAATCGGAAGAGTTAGATACCTTTAAAGAAGTGGGGAAAATAAATTCCCCTTTTTAATTACAAACGAAACCACTTTATTGAATTACTTTAATATCATATTACGATATTGCTTGAAATCTTGACTTAATTAATTTATAAATAAACTACAAAGTTTCCACATAACTCTTATGGAATTTAGTTTAAACAATTTTATTGAGGTTTTAAGCACCTGTAATAGCTTGAAAGAGTTAAAGAACGCTCTTTCAGTTTTTGCGTGCAATTATAACGTTGGAAAAATTGTCTCTATATATAAAAAGGAAAGAGAAGCCATTTATGATAATGGAAATGCCGAAGAATTTATGGCAATTTCTAAATCTGATGATTCTTTTAAAGTTGAGATTTATCCAATAAAAGGAAAAGAAGTCAATGTTGACAACATTAAGACACCTTTAAATGTTGTATTCAATTTCTTTAAAACATCCTATCTTGAGGATGACTTATCAAGGGCCCCTTATATTCAATTTAATACAGGATTATATAATAGCTTTGGATTAATTAAAGAGATTAGAGAAAAGCGAAACTTTAATGACTTGATTGATAATTTTAGCGTTATTGGTCTTGATGTTAGAGGATTCTCTTTAATCAATAAATTCCATACAGTTCAATATGGAAATTCCATGATTGGAATTATTGGCGAAAGACTTGTAAGCTTACTTCATCATGATGAACTAATCTGCCATAGAGGTAGCGATACTTTCCTCCTTGTAGTTAAAAATTCACACATAGAAGAGATATTAAAATCGATTAATCCACTCACATTAAATGTTGATGAAGGAGAGGCGAAACTTGAGAATCTATTTACCATAAATTTCACGGTAGGTATCGTTAAAATTTCATCTTCCTACGATGATATTGCTGAACCTTTAACAGATGCAATTTCTGCAATTTTATATTGTAAAACTCATGGCTTAAGCATCATTAATTTTAGCGAAGATATTAGGGAAAATTTAAATAATGCAAAGACTATTGCATTAACATTTGATGAAGAAATTAAAAATGAAAACTTCAAAGTTTTCTATCAACCAAAAGTCGATATTAGAACTGGCAAAATAGTTGGAGCAGAAGCCTTAGCTAGATGGGTTAAAGATGGCAAAGTTATTCCTCCATCATTCTTCATTCCAACTTTAGAAAAAGATGGCGACATTTTAAAACTTGATTTATATGTTTTAGAACATGCTTGCCACGATATTTCTCATTATAGAAAATTGGGACATGACACCGTACCTTTGTCATGCAATATTTCAAAAAAAGACCTTTTGGTTCCAGGATTCTATAGAAAAATTAGTGAAATCATCGAAAAATATGACTTAAATTACAATGACATCGTAATTGAAGTCACTGAAACTAATGATTATGTTGAAAAAGAAAGACTTGATGAATTTATTGCTTATTTAGGATCACATAACATTAAAGTTTCAATTGATGACTTTGGTACAAAATATTCTTCACTTAGTTTAGTTAGAGATTTTAAGATTGATGAGATTAAGATTGATAAGTCTTTTATGGACTCAGTCACTCAAAGAGAAAAAGACAGATCAATTCTTAAAACTATCATTGGATTAGCTGATTCGCTTAAAATGGAAATCATTGCTGAAGGGGTAGAAAGTATCGAACAAATCGAGATTTTAAAGGAACATGGATGCTTCCGTGCTCAAGGATATTTCTTTGATCCTCCACTTCCAAAACTTGAGTTTGAAGCTCGCTTAAGCATCGGAAAATATGAAATTAAAAAATAACTCATAGAAAATGCAAATTTCTATGAGTTTTTAGCATAAAAATGAACTTGATTAGAGGCATTAAAAATGCCTTTTTTATGTGAAAAAAATGAGTCCAAAAATTTTTGAAAAAATAAACCATTTTGTAATTGTTAAACATATTTTTATGTAATAAAATATGGTTAATGGAAGAAAGTGGAAGGAAGTGGAATGTTCTTTGGAAGTTATGAATATAACATAGACGATAAAGGTAGAATCGTCATTCCTAGTAAAATGAGACAAGACATCGGTGAGAAGTTATACCTTCTCAAGGGTTTCGATGGCTGTATTTCGATCTACAAGGAAGAGGATTTTCACAAATTTATCGAGAACGTCCAAGCTCTCCCTTACGAAAAAAGTAAAGTTAGAGCTTTCCTCCGTATGATTCTTTCATCAGCGGTAGAACTTAATGTTGATAGGCAATGGAGACTTTTGATACCTAGAAACACATTAACTGAGTATCATATTGAATCCAAAGTTATGATCATTGGTCAAATTGACCACATTGAAATTTGGAATTTAGATTCTTGGAATGCCTATAAGGCAGACAAAGACCAAGAATTTGAAATCAACGCAGAAGGACTCTTCGATTTCAATGAAAAGTAATGAGCACTATTCCGTCCTTCTTAATGAAGCTATCGAAGGCTTAAACATTAAAAGTGATGGAATATACGTTGATTTAACCTTAGGTAGAGCTGGTCATTCTAGCCAAATCTTAAAAAGATTAACTTCAGGTAAATTAATTGCTTTTGACCAAGATGAAGAAGCAATCGAGTTTTCTACCCAAAAATTAAGTGATATAGGGAGTAATTTTCAGATTATTCATGATAATTTTAGAACCCTAGAATCACATTTAATCGATTTACATATCGAGAGTGCTAACGGTTTTCTTTTTGATCTAGGTGTCTCCTCCCCTCAATTCGACGAAGATTATCGTGGTTTCTCTTATAGAAGTAATAGCAAGTTGGATATGAGAATGGACCAATCCCAATCTCTAACAGCGGAGACTGTTGTTAATACCTATTCGCTTGAGGCATTAACAAAAGTCTTCAGAGAATACGGAGAGGATAAATTCTCATACCAAATTGCTAGAAATATTGTAAGAGAAAGAGAAAAACGTCGTATTGAGACAACTTTTGAGCTTAATGACATCATCAAAAGAAGCAAACCAAGTAAAGAGTTAGCAAAAGAAGGCCATCCATCAAAGCAAATATTTCAAGCCCTAAGAATTGAAGTAAATGATGAGTTGAATGCTTTAAGTGAAGCTTTAGAAGCTGCAATTAAACATTTAGCAATTGGAGGCCGCATAGTCGTTATTACTTTTCATAGTCTTGAAGATAGAATCGTCAAACAAATGTTTAGAAAATATTCAGTTGTTGAAGGCGATAGAAAAAACGATTTCCTCTTAGCGAAAGACATAAAGACACCTGATTATAGGGAGATCAATCGAAAAGTAATCACTCCGAGCGAAGAAGAACTTAACGAAAATCGTAGGAGTAAAAGTGCCAAGATGAGAATCTTAGAGAAAGTTAAGTAAACAAGAGGACAAGTTATGGAAGACAAATTAGTAAAGAATCATCATTCACATTTTAATTTTTATTTTAAAAGGGTTGGAGCTTATTTCTCAATCTTTATTGGCGCGAGTGTTTTAGTTGCAATTCCTGTCTCAGTAGCAGTCGCAATTAGAAACCACAACGAAATTAAAGAAGCTCAAAAAGAAGAAGAAACCAAAACTGAAGAAACAAAGTTAGGTTATTTAATCTACTAATTATTTACTAATTAATGACTAATTAATTACTAAACAACTACTAGATAATACCCAATAAGTTAAAATTAGCAAGGATATGAATATTGTTAAATATTCATTAGTAATTTATAATGTTAGTTATGGATCAAAAACAAATAGCGGCATTAGAAATATCAAATAAAGCACTCAAACTTGTTGTTGGCTACGTTTTAGAAGATAAAGTGAACGTATTATACGCAACAAAGAGGCCATTAAGTGTCCCATTTAAAGATGGGGACATTTTTGACTTAGGAAATCTTTCTGAAGATTTAAGCAAAATTAAGGTTTGCGAGAGTAATATCAAAAACTCAAAACTGACTTTTGATATTAACGAAGTTTCTCTTGTTTTGCCTTCATACGGATTAAATGTATATTGCACAAGAAAAGAAACTAATACTATCAGCAATGTTTCTAAGATTGATAAAATCGATATTTCAAATGTTTTAGCTCTTGTTAAGAAGGAAAAACTTCAATCCACAAACGACATTTTAGTTGATATCATCCCTAACTATTTTGTAATCGAAGGTAATCAAACTTACTTAGAAGCACCAATAGGTAAAACAAGTTCATTTGTTTTTGTAGATGCTAACGTCTACACATTGCCTAGAAAAATGGTTACGGATATGAAAACTGTGTTAAATAACGCAGGCATGAAAGCAACTAAAGAAATTATTGCTCCTATTGGAATCTCCCAATATTTCAAAAATCTAAACTTTAAACATGAAACTTACATGTTAATTGATTTTGGAGCAAAAACAACAACCATATCATTTATCGGAAAAGGTACTTTATATGGTTCAAATTTCTTCTCAATTGGAGTCGAAGATTTAGTAGATATCTTCCAAAACAGATTCCAAATTACTCATGAACAAGCTGAAGAAATTAAAGACGTATATGGTTTAGATGCTAGAAAGACATCATATTCACCAACTATTGCAAGTGGAATAGATGTTAATGGGCAACAAAGAAACTATGGATGGGATGAAATTCACCAAATCGCAGAACAATTCTTACAAACTTGGGTTGAATATCTCCGTGGTTCTCTTGAAAACCTATATACAAATTCAAAATTAAGCGAAGAATTCGCAAAAACGAATCCACTTGTCTTTATAGGAGAAGGAACTTCACTCAATGGACTTAAGGACTATTTATTAAAACATTTGACTTCAAATCCTCTTGAGATGGTTAACCTTAATACGATTGGGGCAAGTGATGATGAATATCTTAATTGTATCGCAGCAATCTACGCATCAACAAAAAACGTCGGTACAATCGAAGAAGATAGAAATTTCGTTAATTCTCTCTCTAGAGAAAAACATGAATCAAAACAAAATGTAACTAGAGAAAGATATGATGAGCTTAAAGATGAGCTCTAGGGGGTGCTTACTATGATTGATGATCTTGATTTAGAAAGCTTTGAACCTGTAGCAAGAATTATTGTTATTGGTGTTGGCGGAGCTGGAAGTAATGCAGTAAATAGAATGATTAGCGACCAAATCACTAACGTCGAATTTTATGTTGCAAATACAGATAAACAAGCACTTGCAAGTTCTAAAGCACCTGGAAAAAATAAAATTATCCTTGGCCAAAGCATCACAAATGGCTTAGGAGCTGGTGGAGAACCACAAGTAGGAAGAGATGCTGCTGAAAGTAGCGAAAAAGAAATTAGAGAAATTATCCATGGTGCAAATATGGTCTTTATTGCAGCTGGTATGGGTGGAGGAACCGGAACTGGTGCCGCACCTGTTATTGGCAAAATTGCAAAAGAAGAAGGCGCTTTAACTGTAGCAATTGTTACTCGTCCATTCACTTTTGAAGGTGATAGAAAAATTTCATATTCAGTTGAAGGACTCAATGAATTAAAAGCAAATGTTGATAGCTTAATTGTTGTAAGTAATGATCAACTTCTCATAAATTATGGAAAAGCATCTTTAAATGATGCATTTAGCGAGGCAGATATTGTCCTTTCTAGATCAGTTAAAGTTGTTATTGACCTTATTATGAGTTATGGGATTATGAACCTTGACTTTGCTGATGTTAAAAACACACTTAAAGATAGTGGTTTAGCAATTATTGGTTATGGCGAAGGAAGAGGTGAAAGAAAAGCTGAAGAAGCTGCTCAAAACGCTTTAAGAAATGAAATTGCTGAACAAGGCATTAAAGGTGCTCGTAAAGCGATTTGTAGATTCATAACTGGTATTAATGTTAGTTTATATGAATGCCATGAGGCATTAAATTACATTAAACAGGAAGCCGGAGGAAATCTTGACCTCAAGATGGGCTTAACAATTTCCCCTGATGTTGAGCCAGATGAAATCATCCTTTCAATTATTGCTAGTAAATTTGAAAATGAAGCAAACTTTGAAGTTCCAAAGAAACCAGCACCTGGAGATTTCGATTTATTCAATATGAGCAGAAAACAAGTTGTTCCTCAACCACAACAAGAGGCTCCTGCTCAACAACAAAATAATTCAGGATTTGATATCAGCACCGATGACAGCATCATTCCTGATTTCTTAAAAGATTTATAGAAAAATGCCTCCTAGGAGGTATTTTTTTGGAGTTAGAAAATGGAAGATATTAGAATTATCCCTTTTAAAATTATTGAAGATAAAGTTGATGGAAAAATCTATTCTGTGACACTTGCTGAAAAAGAACATAGATTCAGAATGCTCACAATTGGCAATGAAGAAGAGAAGGCAAGTTATCAAATGCTTTTCTTTGGAATGATGATGGAGCTATCTTTAGGGCAATTTCATTTTGAAGTTGAAGTAGTGAATAAAGAAGCAACTGAAGAACAAATTGCTAAAGCCCAAGCTATGGTAGATAAATTTAATACCTTGCTTGATAAAGTTTATAAAGAACAATTCAAAGACAAAGAAAAAGCCCAAAGAATCAACGAAGCCTAATTAAGTGGTTTTCTAGTCAGTAATTAGTTGGTATTTAGTAGCAAATTAGTAATTAATCTATTTGCTACTTTTTTATTAGGTTTTCTTTTAATTGATTTATCAATTAAATTAAATTATCATATTCACGTTGAAAGACAAGTCAGTAAGAAATCTTTATTCTAGCGAGCTGCAAATGGTGAAAGGCAGCATAAAGAACTTATATGGTATCACTTTCATTTAGATAACATTTTTTATTGAGGTGGCTAATGAAAATTAGCAACTAAGGTGGTACCGCGAAGATTTCGTCCTTAGAGTTTCTAAGGATATTTTTTATTTTAAGGAGACTGTTGAAATGGAAGTTAAAAATAGTTTATTCATGCCTAAGACAAATTTTGAGATGAGAGGAAATCTCGCTCAAAAAGAACCAGTCTTAGTTGAAAAATGGACAAAAGAGGAAGTCTATAAGAAGATGAACGAAGGCAAAGACAATGAGTTCATGCTTCATGATGGCCCTCCATATGCAAATGGCGCTATGCACTGCGGACATATGCTTAATAGAGTCTTAAAAGATTTTATTGTTAGATATAAAAATATGTCTGGCTATAGAACTAACTTTATTTTTGGTTGGGACACACATGGCTTACCAATTGAAAACATGGTTACAAAAAGTGGCGTCAATAGAAAGACAACTCCAATTGTTGAATTTAGAGCAAAATGTAGAGATTATGCTTACACACAAGTTGAAAGACAAAAAGCAGATATTAGAAGACTTGGTGTTTTAGGTGATTATGACCATCCATATTTAACATTACTTCCAGAATATGAAGCTCAAGAAATTCATGCTTTCTCAGTTATGGCTTTAAAAGGCTTAATCTATAAAGGATTAAAACCTGTTTATTGGTCACCAAGTAGCGAAAGTGCTCTCGCAGAAGCTGAAATTGAATATTTTGATGTTAAAGCTTACACAATTTATGTCGCTTTTGATGTTATTGATGGTAAAGGCGTTGTTGATAATGATGCAAAATTTGTCATTTGGACAACAACCCCTTGGACTCTTCCAAGTAACTTAGCAATTTGTGCTCACCCAGATTTTGAATATGGCTTATTCGAAACTAATAAAGGCAAATTTGTATTCTTATG
>Ga0256404_1013276_pt1 | contig 10487 bp, 5 predicted proteins | sample RumenRJG_01DNA_FD_185990 | JGI IMG/M metagenome (GOLD analysis project Ga0256404, IMG submission 185990) | Bovine rumen microbial communities from Lethbridge, Alberta, Canada - RJG_01 | ecosystem: Host-associated > Mammals > Digestive system > Stomach > Rumen | place: Canada: Alberta | collected...
ACGCCACCTATTCTTTCTTCAAAGGTTTCACGCTTACGGCGGCCTATCGCTTGAATGATGTTAAGACTACATTTGGCGGTATACTCATGAGCAAACCGTTGCAGAGCAAATATAAAGGATTACTTACGGCCAGTTATAAAACGCCTTTAGGACTGTGGCAGTTTGACGCCACCATGCAATTCAACGGCGGAGGAAGAGTACCCGGTCAGGAGGATTTCAAGGCATACGAACAACTCTCTGCACAAGTCACCCGATGGTTCCGCCATTTCTCTATCTACATAGGTGGTGAAAATCTCACGGGATTCAAGCAGAAAAATCCCATCATCAATGCAGCCAACCCCTTTAGCAGCAGTTTCGAACCTACGCTCGTGTGGGGACCTGTAAGCGGAGCAATGGGCTATATTGGAATAAGATTCAACTTAGAAAAATTATAAACAAAATTTCAAAAATCAAACAGTTATGAAAAAGTTATTTTTATCAATGATGATTGCGCTTGTTGCAGTAGCAGCATCAGCCAAAGACATTAAGACACTTGTAGTCACCACTCAGCCTGTGATGCACTGCAACAGTTGTGAAGAAAAAATCAAGAACAACCTGCGCTTTGAAAAGGGTATCAAGTCCATTGAGACCGACATCCCCAATCAGGCTGTTACGATTACCTATGATGCCGACAAGAACAACCCCGAAAAGATTATGAAGGCTTTCGGCAAGTTCGGCTATACAGCCTCTGAAAAAACTGCTGACGAAAAAGGAACAGCCACTTGCGAACACAAAGATTGCGGTGAAAACCATAAGCAATGCCAAGGCGAACACAAAAGCTGCGATGGAAACAAGCAATGCCAAGGTGAGTCAAAGAACTGCTGTGGAAACAAGCAATGCGAAGGCGAAAACAAAAGCTGCGATGGCAACAAGCAATGTGAAGGTGAGTCAAAGAACTGCTGTGGCAACAAGCAATGCGAAGGTGAGCACAAAAGCTGCGATGGAAACAAGCAATGCGAAGGTGAACACAAAAGCTGCGATGGAAACAAGCAATGCGAAGGTGAACACAAAAGCTGCGATGGAAACAAGCAATGCGAAGGTGAACACAAGAAATGAGATGACTACGTGCCACACATCTGAAATCATTCAAAAAAGAGGACTTCCCTTAGGAAAGTCCTCATTTTTTTTACTTATCAGCTTTATTATATTCATCACGGATTTTCTTTACTCTTTGCAAAATGTCTTTGTAATGTAAAGCGTTGATGGATTTATGATCACTTGTGACTTGAGACTTGGCATAATCTTCTATTTTATCAAGATGTGCAAGGATATAAAGGAAGACATCTGTTTCTGACGGATTTACTTTGGGATTTAATAACTGTCTAAGCATACTAGTTGCATCAGATCTTGAACTATCTTCTTTGGGATTGATCATCTTAGCCATAAGATTCACATAACACCGTTCGAGTTGACGACGGAACTGATTCTTTTTTTCATTATTATCCTTGAGCGGTTGCCATACCGTGTTGAAGACATCGTCAAGATAGTCGTTTACCGGATAGATATTTTGCTTGAATATGTTCGACAAGGTAGTTAAAGACAGTTCCTCTGACAAAACGCTGCTCTGTCGGGTGATGATATCTGTCTCAGCGTCAAAACCCGTCTTGTTGCTGATATCCTCAGGGAAGAGCCACATCGGAGGATTATAGATATTACGCCCAATCCAGTCAATGGCTTCCTTCTGTCGTGCCTTTGGAACATACCCGTAAGGAGTCTGTGTGGGCAGACTGTTCTCAAATCTTCCTGCGATGTTACGTGCCACATGACCTACATAACGCTCATACTGCTGACGAACGGCTCTATGGAAATCAGACAAATCCTTATACTGACCGTCAACGACTGGCGCATATACATAGATCTTTTCCATCACCCGCTTCAGATTTTTCATACCATAATCGCTGGCTTTCATGCTATTGTCACTGAGGTCTTCCGTCTGACTACGCGGATCCTGTCCTCTACCTTCACCACCGCTATACCACAGACGCGGATTATTGCTCAACACTTGAGTAACCTCTTTACGGAGTTGTTCTTTCTCTTTGAAAGGATCGTTGAACTCCGGACGATACTGATAACCCCATTTAATAGCCCACTTGTCGTAATCGTTGATACGTGGGAAGAGTCCTTTCTCGCTGATACCGTCTTCTGGCTGTGCTACGTAGTTGAAACGAGCATAGTCCATGATACTGGCAGTATGACCATTCTTTTCTACCCAAGCCTTGTCACGCAGTTTCTCTACTGGTGTAGCAAAACTGGCACCCATGTTATGGCGAAGACCCAGGGTGTGACCCACCTCATGTGAAGAAACAAAGCGAATCAGCTGTCCCATGAGCTTATCATCAATCTTTCCGTCTTTGAGACGCTTATCCAGAGGACCACATTGGATGGTGTACCATTTCTTCAAAAGGTTTATCACATTATGGAACCAACAGATATGACTTTCGATAATCTCACCGCTGCGAGGGTCGATGATATGGGGGCCATAAGCATTTTCCGTCTCTGAAGGCAGATAACGGAGGAAACAATAACGTGCATCATCGGGACTTATACTACCGTCAGCCGGACATTCCTTTGCAACGATGGCATTCTTGAAGCCTGCAGCTTCGAAAGCGATGTTCCAGTCGTTGATACCTTGCATCAGGTAAGGAACCCACTTCTTTGGCGTGGCCGGGTCGATGTAATAGACAATCTGTTTTTTCGGCTCTACCAGTTTTCCTGCTTTATAGGCTTTCGGATCTTTCGGTTCCAGACGATAACGTGAGATAATAGCCGTGCGCTCAGAAGGAGCAGAGTCGGAGAACTTGGTGATGTTCTTTGAAAAATATCCTACCCGCTCATCCTGCAGACGAGGTTGCATCGGTGTTTCCGGCAGCATGACAATACTGGTGTTCAATGTAAATGTCATGAAGTTACCGGAATTGGGAGCTGGTGCAGCAGCTGCTGCTCCAGGTCTTGCAGCGCGCGAATCTTCTAAATAGGTACGAAGCGTACTCACCTCTACATTAATAGGATAGGTCTTGATGGTATCAATGAAAGTACGGTCCGCCTGTAAGGCACCTACGCCTTGAACGCCTTTCAGACCACAGATATTATTATCCTGCATAAAGAGATTAGTGACATCAATCAGTCGGGCACCTGTCACGGAATCTTTTCCGATAACATCAAACTTTGCAATAATGGGATTATTGGTAGAACGATCGAGCACCAGACTGATATCTTCATTTGAATCGGCTATCTTACTCTTCGTGTAAGCGCGCAGGAAAAGGGTCTTGTCATCGTACTTTTCAAAGTAAATTGCGTTGTCTGAGATTTCCTCACCGGGGAACTTGCTGAAGTTTTGCGGAACAGTCACATAACGTGTGACCGCAAGGAACATTCGGTTGAGCATCTCATCTGAAATCTCGAAATACCATTTTTTCTCGATGTGACGAACATTGAAAACACCTTTTTCGTATGAACCGCCTTTCTTTAAGAGTGTTTCATACTCGCTTGGTTTCTTTTTTCCTGCGTTTGGTATTCGCGTAGAATCTACTTTTGCTTTTAAGGAATCTCTGACAGAATCCTTTTTTTCATTTTGAAATGATAATTGTTGGAGATTCTGTTTAATATCTGCTTTGATTCCTATTTGAAAAAATATGGTAGCAGCAAATACCAATAAAAACTTTTTACTCATAATGATATATTAATGATTCGTTAATGATTCGCAACCATTACTGCTCCTAAAGGACCACAATGTCTTTGAAAATAATGTACATTATTCTTCTTTTTCCTATATAACGGCTCATTGTAAAAAAATGTATACAAGAAAAAAGAAAAACTACAAATATTTACTTTATTTGTATTATCTTTACATATATGGTCACCACCATCACCTATCTCCTGAAGGACTAACAGCTACGTCTCTGACGAATTAACTTTTGGCCTCCATTCATGGATTTCCTCCTTTTCACAAGCCTTGTTCCTGTCGTAGTTCTATCACATTAGCCTAGTTCGTGGTCGAGAAAATGCAAATAATGATGCGTTCATTCTTCAGCAGTCCACCTTTGATGGCAGTCTCGTGGTCAGAGGGACAGGCACTGAAGTGAACTCAGAAAGTCCCACGAAAAAGCCCCCGACATGTCCGAAAATCGGATGCCGGGGGCAAAACTCTGAAACCAGTTAAAGAGTTTTGCCCTATTTTTTGCTTAGAACGTTATTTCTTTGCGAATCTTTGCTAATCGTTATGGGAGTGATGTTGAGGCGCAAATAAGCGAACAAAATTCCACAAACAACCGAACAAAATCACCACAAACGACCGAACAAAATAGCCATAAACGACCGAATAAAATTGCCACAACAATGAAACTCTCTGTTTGAGCTTTCTGACGTTATCATTAGGCTTACAAGTTTTTTGCATTACATATATCTGCTCTGTGACATTTGTCGCGATTCGCCTTGAGAATCCCTTGCTCTATATTGTCTATAACAAATCATTCTAAGCTGTTGATGACATTCAACATCGTATCATAGTCCGTTATCTCATGGTAACGTACTTTGCTCGTCGATACATTGTTGAAGAGTTTTTTGGCACACTCTATCTTTGCCATTTCTGCACCTTTCAGGTTCATAGACAGCATACTGCCCTTGGTCTCTGCTACAAAGAAGACGTGCTTCACACCCATATTGTCATTGAAGGCAATAGCCCAGTCTGGGGCATACTTGCCAACAGGTGTAGGTATTTGGAAACTACGGGGCAGACGGGCATAGACGCATACCTCATCAGCCTTATCGAGTGCTTCGGCAAACTTTCGCTCGCCCTTGCTGTCCGTAAAGACATAGTCCAGGATATGTTTCTTCGCCTCGTAAGCCTTTTCAATTGGCTGGCGGTTCTTCTCTTTGGTGAAGACGCTGGCATCATACTGCTGCTCTGTGCGGTTATAGGCAATATGTTCCACAATCATAGTAGCTTTCTGGTCTTTAATCAGACGTACCACGTTGCGGATAAACTCTTCGGGATTGTTCTTGAACAGATAGAGTTTCCCTATTGAGATACCCTTCAGGATGCGTACTACCGTCCTTCTGGTCAATGTCGCACCCTTGGCTATCTCACCAACAAGGTCGTAAGGCACATCGCTTGTCGATACCTCCTTCATGGCTTGCGTGCGAGTATGCTGGTCGCCTGTGAAATCAAGATCATCCGTTCCCTGCTCGCCTGTCGTCACCACATATTTCAGTTCGGTAACACGCAGGTTCTTGTTGATGGAAGCCACGGCTTTCTGTATCAGTTCCTCACTATCATAGTGAACAGTATAGACATACCGATGGTTGATTTCCTCCCATAGCCGTTTAAACTCCTCCTTGCTGGCATTGTCGTTCAGATGATCGTTGACGGCATCTGCCGACTCATTGGCATTCTCAATCATGTCATCAAGGGCAGATGGGTCGAAGATACCCTGTACTAACTTATGAACCTGCTCACTAATTGGAAGCAACTTCTTGCCCATCTGTGCAAGGTTACCTGTGCGCAGGTCTTCGTGATATGATTGCTGGATGTTACCCTTGTCATCCACATAGTCATTCTCATAGAGATAGTTGACGATGGCTGTTGCCTCCATCGTTGAGATTTCATGCACTTCCTCACCAACCATAAACTTTCTGCCCTCGAAGTAAGCCACTGTTGCCTGTGTAGGACGTTCACGCAAGGCTTCGCGTGTCTCTTTCTGCAACGCATCAACGAAGGTGCTGTAGCTTTCGTTGGCGATGACAGTCAGGGCATTGATGTCGTGTACAGCTTCACCCAGTCGCTCTGCATCCATGCGTACACCTTGCTGGTCAACGCAGATACGCAGTCCACGACCTACCTCCTGACGCTTGGCTGTTGCGCTGCTGGCATGGCGCAGGGTACATATCTGGAACACATTGGGATTGTCCCATCCTTCACGCAGGGCAGAGTGAGAGAAGATGAAACGTGTCGGCTCGTCGAAGCTCAACAACCGCTCTTTGTTTTTCAGGATCAAGTCGTATGCCGAAATATCAGAAGAGAAGTCTTCACCTCGCTTCACAACACTGTCAATGGCATGTCCTTTCTTGTCGATAGAGAAATAACCATTGTGTACTTGGTCTGCTGTGAAGCGTTTCAGGTAACGCTGATAATCATCCTCAAAGAGTGAAAGGTTCTCATTGAGGAAACGAGTGTATTCCTCTTCAAAGACTTTCCAGAGAAAACCTTTTACCACTTCACCTTGTTCGTCATAGCCCTTATAGTTGGCTACTTCGTCGATAAAGAAGAGCGAAAGTGTCTTGATGCCCTGCTTGAAGAGCGTAGCCTCTTTCTCAAAGTGTGAACGAATGGTTTCTCTTATCTGAATGCGCTGTATCTGCTGTTCCGACACATCGCCCATCACTTCACCCTTACGGAGCGAATCGCCGTTCATGAAATAGACAGTGTTCGTTAGGGGATTGATGTCGGTGATGACAAAATCCTTGTAGGCAGGAAGCCCAGATGTGTCATAGAGCGAATCGTTCTGCCCGAACTTGCATATCTGCCTACGGGTGCTGGCAGCTCCTTTGACTTCAATCTCTAACTTAACCTCAGGTGCCTTGTTCTTAGATAGCACGATGCTATCGAAGTAGATATAGCTCTGATTACCCAACAGGTTTTGCAGGGTGATACCCTTCACCTGTATCTTCTTCACCAATCGCTGTCGGTAAGCATCAAAAGCATCCAATGCATAGACACAGTTGTGCGATGTCTTGTGCGTAGCAGAGTAGTTCAGCACAAACAACGGCTTGAAGTTCTTCAACGCACGTTGTGTGGCGGCACCTTCCATCTTCTGTGGTTCATCCATGATGATGATAGGGCGATTGGCTGCAATTACATCGATGGGACGGCGGCTCTGGAAATCGTCACGCTTGGAGTAGATGATACGGCTCTCCTTGTTGGCTGCTCCTTCCTTGAATGACGTATTGAATGCCTGCACGTTGATTATCATCACATTGATGCTGGCATCACTGCTGAAAGAGTCTATCTGCGTCAGGTTGCCGCTGTTATAGATGAAGTATCGGGCTTTTTTTCCGTACTGCTCCATGAAGTGGTTTTCCAGCATCGTGAAGCTTTTATAAACACCTTCACGGATGGCGATACTCGGCACCACAACGATGAATTTGCTCCACCCATAGCGTTTGTTCAACTCGAACATCGTCTTGATATAGACGTAAGTCTTACCCGTACCCGTTTCCATCTCGATGTCGAGTGAGCAAGCGCCAAGACCATCTGGCAGACTCAGCTTCGCTGACTTTGGTATGTTGCCGATGACTTGTTGCTGCTGTATGTTAGCAAGCAACTGATGACCTTGTAATTCTACATCGCTGTTACGCCATCCAACATACTCATCCTCAAACGTAATCTGTCCCTTACGCTTGCCCAGGTCACGCCGGTACTGCGCATTGGTTTTCGATGGTTGTCCGGCAAATACGCTCACAGTCTGCTCTACGGCATCCGTCTGGTATTGTTGTATCTTAAACTTAAACTTCATTTGCCAAATACTATTTTTTCATGAGGTAAGCCAAGCTTATCTCTTATTACATTCATGATTAAATACGTAGAACATCTAAACAAATCTTTTCTTTCATCTTTAGTCAAAGAATCGTGTGGAAGATTATTCTTCTTATTGATAAAATGTCTAGTTTCTTTACGATTATTAGAAAGAGATATCAAATCCCTAATAGTATAATGTTGAAACAATTCCGTTAATTCAGGAAAGAAATCTTCGATTCGTTTATCATCTTTACCATGATTATGCTTAAAAGGATACATTGCATTAATTATTTCCAATGCCTTTCCAATTAACATATATACATTAAGATTATCGGTTGTTAAAATTATATAGTAAAGGTGCATTAAGAACTTTATTTCATCATCAAGGCTGTCATATCTTTCAAGCATTATACGAATATCCTCCAATGGAGAAGAACCAATTGTTGAATATCTGCTTATTCCCATGAAAGTAATATGAACTAGCATCTTAGAGCCTTTATCGGCTCTTATTTGCTTTAATACATCATCATAATTTGTTTTCCAACCTTGAGGTGCAGATTTGTAATCAATAATATATTGGTCCTTTAGAAAGTCCATAAACTTTGGACTATTTAATGAAGGTAATCCACAAACAGGTATTAATGTAGTTATTAAATTAGAGATATCCTGTCCTGAAAGTCTGTAATCATTCAATTTTTCCTCGTCAGAGAAGAGAGGCGAGGAAATAATTATTGCATAACTTGAACCACGTGGATTGTTCTCATTGTGTACGTATTTATCAGATACAGTCCAGCCTTCATAATCAAAAGAATAAGGTTTGTAGTTATTGATACAAACGTCCATAGAATCTGTAGTAAAAGTAAGATGATGTTCCATAACTAAATAATTCTTCTTACAGTGTCTTTACTATACTCTTCCCAAATTTGCTCGAAGTTGTCGGCAACTTGGTCGTTGGCGAGACTACTGTCACGCATCACAAAGTAGTATGGATGTTGACGGGCTATCTCGGTGATGGTTGTCTCATTCACTTCTTCGTCGAAGCAAGCCATCAAGTAGCCGTCACTGACACTCCAGACCGTCTTGCCGGCAATGCTTCGCTTTTCAATCTTGGCACTCAGTTCAATGCCGAGGTCTATCATCGTCTGGAAGAGCAGGTCTTCCTCTGTGCGGTCGGGCTTGATGTTGTCGTCAAAGAGTTTCTGTTCATTGAACTCTGATGGAGTGTAATAAACATCCTGCATATTCGAAGAGTCGAGTTTCAGCACGCGGAAACCTGTATCGAGGTCTTTTGCTTCAGGATGCTCTTCTTTGATTTTCTTTCCTGCACGACGGATGCGCTCCTTGCCGATTTCGCAGATGTTCTTATAGCCTGCTTTATAAGCTTCACTCTTTTCATCTGTTGCTTCGGGCAACTGCACCATAATGAACTTCCGCTTGCCCCCGTCCTCTGCATTAAGCTGCATCACAGCGTGGGCGGTGGTGGCGGAGCCGGAGAAGAAGTCGAGGACAAGGGAATCTCTACTTATATTTGCAGCCAACAGACTATCTATGACAGCATATAGTGATTTTGGATAATCAAAAAACTTGTTCTTGAATAAGTCAATTAACATATTAGTTCCATATTCTGTAGAAGAATATTTTTTATCATCCCACACCGTTAAAGGTAGCATACCTTCCTCTTTCATTCTAGCTTTTATATAAACAGCTGGCTGATTATCACGATCTAATCTAACACACATATCTGCTTGCTCTTTTAATGCACGTTCTAACCCCCATTTCCATCTTCGAGGACGTCCATTTTCATCAATAGGATATGATATTATTTCATTATAATCTGGACCTTCTAAAATATCATATTCCTTTCTATTATCATTCCATTTTAGTTTTGGAATTCTAAATGAAGATACATCCGTTTTTATATAAATAGGGTAATACATTGATGGAGCATCTTCCTTATAACCGCCATGTTTTCTAAAATTGACCCATTCGAATTTTCCATATTGGTCCTCCTCTTTATAGCGAGCAATTTGTTTGTCATTTCTTTGTAGTCTTCCCATGGAAGCTATATTTGTTTTTCTGTAAAACAACGCATATTCATGAGATATGGAAACTCCAGTAACTGTTGAACGGCCAGATGGATTGTTCTTTATAACTATTGTTCCTAAATGATTTTCAGCACCAAATATTTCATTGAGTAACATTGTAACCGTCTGAATTTCACAATCGTCAATAGTTAAAACAAATATTCCTGTATCCTTTAGAATATCTTTAGCGACCTTTATTCTTGGATAAATCATGTTAAGCCAATCAGTATGGAAGCGACCATTACTTTCAGGATTGGCTACAAGTAGATTTCCTAAATCATCAATCTGTCCACTGTTAGACATGTATTCATCAGAGTTCTCTGAGAAATCATTTTTATATATAAGGTTTCTACCTGTGTTGTATGGTGGATCAACATATATTACATCAACTTTGCCAAGATAGTTCTCACGCAGCAGTTTCAACACTTGCAGATTGTCACCCTCAATATACAGGTTCTGTGTGTTGTCGAAATCCACACTATCTTCTCTACAAGGACGCAATGTATCTGTGGTTGGAGCATTCGCCAATCGGATAGCATTGCGCTTATCAGGCCAAGTGAACTGATACCGTTCCTCCGGACCTTCAACAATATCCTTAGACAACTCTTGTCTAAGTTGGTCAAAATCGATTGCCACTTCCGGCTTTCCCTCTACGTTCAGCCGTTCCGTGAGGCAGTTGGGAAACAGTTCCCCAATCCGCTTTATATTCTCATCCACGATGTTAGTGGTCTGCATGTTTAATTTTTCCATATTGTATTTTGTTTTTATTCGTTCATGAAATGATATATTGGCAGAGTTTTTAGGAACTCCAAATCAGCTTCAGAAATCTTTGCAAGATAAGAAAGGGCTTT
>Ga0256404_1013279_pt1 | contig 10487 bp, 9 predicted proteins | sample RumenRJG_01DNA_FD_185990 | JGI IMG/M metagenome (GOLD analysis project Ga0256404, IMG submission 185990) | Bovine rumen microbial communities from Lethbridge, Alberta, Canada - RJG_01 | ecosystem: Host-associated > Mammals > Digestive system > Stomach > Rumen | place: Canada: Alberta | collected...
AGGGGAAAAGCAAAAACACGAAAACGGAGTCTCTACTCTAAATATTGCCAAAGCTTTGATGGACGGTAACACACATCCGCCAACGGTTTATTTCCCATTAATCGTTCACGAAGCAATTATGATAGAACCTACAGAATCGGAAACAAAAGAAAAGCTTGATGAATTTGTCGAAACGATGATAAAAATTGCGGAAGAATGTAAGACAAATCCTGATAAAATTTTATCAGCTCCTCACACAACTCCTGTTAAAAAGATTGATGAGGTAACGGCAGCAAGACATCCGGATTTGAATTTTAAAGGATAATTATACACAATGAGCAAAACCAATAAACAAAAAACAAAAGTATCATTTCCCCACATGGGAACAGTTAGTATAGCTTGGGCTGCAGCCTTAAGAATAATCGGCTGCGAACCTTATGTAGAGCCATACACTAGTAAAAAGACATTGTCTTTAGGCACAAAACATTCGCCTGAGGCTATTTGTCTGCCGTATAAGCTTATCTTGGGGAATTTTATAGAAGCAATTGACGGCGGGACGGATTATGTAGCAATGATTACTTCACCCGGATGCTGCAGATTGGGCGAATACGGAAAATGTATAGAAAATGCTTTAACAGATTTAGGCTACAAAACAAAATATATAGAAATGCAATTATATGACGGAATTAAGGGGATGTATAATTTTTTGCGTGCAGTAAGCGGTAAAAATAATCCTCTGATATTCATACGCGCGATAGTTATCGCAATAACAAAGGCATTTATGCTTGATTCATTGGAAAATAAATTGTTTTATTGCAGAGCAAGAGAAATTCATGTAGGAGATTCCGAAAAACATTACAAAAAGGCTTTAAAATACATTGATGAAAACGACACTCTGCGTGGGCTAAAAAGGGCAAAAAAGCAAATCGAAGAAGAAATGAACAAGGTTGAACTTGATAATAACCGTGACATTTTAAACGTTGATATAACAGGTGAAATCTATGTCGTTAATGATGAATTTTCAAACCAAAATATTGAACGAGAACTCGGAAGAATGGGTGTTCAAGTTAGAAGAAGCCTTACCTTGACAGGATTTTTAAAAGATGCAATAATTCCAAAAATGTTTAGAAAAGGAGAAACACATCTACAAAGAGCAAACAGATTAGCAAAACCGTATTTATCGAGAGATATCGGCGGAGATTCTTTGGAGTGTGTATCAGATGTTGTTTATGCCGATAATAGAGGCATTGACGGCATTATTCACTTAAGTCCGTTTACTTGTATGCCTGAAATTATGTCACAAAATATCTTCCCTTCAATGAGGGAAGATAAAGATATTCCTATTTTAGCATTAATATTGGATGAACAAACAGGTAGGGCAGGGTATATAACAAGAATAGAAGCTTTTGTTGACCTTATGCGGCGACGCAAAAGGAAAATACAAGCAAATAAAGAAGAGAGTAAAAATTTAGAATCAGTTGGAGCATAGATGCTGAAACTTTTTGTAAAAAACTTTAAACTTGCTTTTGACAATATTATCTTAACAGCACCGCTTATAATTTTTATAAGCATAATTTCGGCATATATTAATTTTGCAAAAAGTTTTGATAATACTTTTATAAAGGCTTTATTTACTATAGTAACTTTAATTACAATAGTTAGCGCATTTGCTTGTATTTGGTTCTATCTCGTTAAAAAATTTCTAAAGCTGTCAGATAAAGAATTTGTGTATGACAAAGATCGTGTAAATGCTCTTAAAGAAACGCTCAAAGCAATACCAAAAGGCTTCAGTAAATATTTTCTGCCATTCATAGGAATTACATCTGCCGCAATGCTGCTTTTTTTAATAAGTTACAATTTCTTTGACGCAAATATTCCATTCTATATTTTTCAAAAATTCGTTACGGCAGACAATATAAATTCTTTTCGCGGGATTACATTTATCACTGTTTCAATAACCGCATTTTGGGGCTTGCTATGGATTCCTGAAGTTTTATACGCAGAACTCAATCCGTTCAAAGCTTTAGTTTACTCAATAAAAAAAATCATAATGACTTTTCCAAGTTCGATTTTATTATATTTATACATCTATATTTTATTTATATTGTTACATTTTGCAGTAATTTTTTTAATGGGAAACCCGTTTTTATACTTTATAGTATTATTATTATATTATTATTTTGCAATATATGTAACAACTTTATTATTCAAATATTATGAGCAAAAATTCCTCGGATAAAATAAAAATAATAGCAATTGTTGGAGCAACGGCAAGCGGGAAAACTGCGTATTCCATAGAGTTAGCAAAAGAACTTGATGCCGAGATTATTTCTGCGGATTCAAGACTTGTATACAAAGGAATGGATATCGGAACAGCGAAACCAACTATAGAAGAACGATGCGGGATACCCCATTATCTTATTGATATTGCAGAACCTGATTTTGAATATTCGGCAGGGCTATATAAACAGCAGGCCCAAGAAATAATACAAAATATTTACAAAAATGGGAAAACCCCGATAATTGTCGGCGGAACCGGATTGTACCTCGATATGTTGTTAAGAGGGTACGATATGCCAAATATTGAAGCCGATAACGAATTACGCAGCAAATTAAAAGAAATGACTAAAGACGATTTACACAAGTTATTAAAAGAAAAAGATTTTAATGCGGCAGCAGAAATTGATCCAAATGACACTAAAAAAATCATTCGAGCAATAGAACTCATAGAAAAAACGGGCAAAACACTCAATGAAATACGTTCAAAAACAGAATCCCAATATGATGTCAAATGGATTGGCAGGAATTTTGAGCGCAGCAAATTGTATGAAAGAATAAATAATCGTGTTGATTTGATGATAGAACAAGGTTTGGTACAAGAAACTAAAGATTTAATAAATAAATACGGAAAAGCTCCGAATATAGTTAACACTATCGGATATAAAGAGATTTGTTCATATTTAGACAACCAATGTTCGCTTGATACGGCAATAGAAACCCTTAAACAAAATACAAGAAGATACGCAAAACGCCAACTGACATGGTTTAGAAAATACGAAGATATTGAATGGAATATATTTCCCGAAACATTAAAGAAGTAAATCTTTTCTGATTTTTATTACAACTTTTTTAACTTGCATTGGAGTATTATTTATACTGACTTGTGGGGCATGTGCTTCATGAGGGTACAAAATGACGAAATTTGAGCCGTTTAATTTTACAAACTCATGATTATTTATATTTTCAGTATAAAAAACAATATCCTTTTCCTTGTTATAAGGAATTTTTACCTCTAAATCACCTTTCGGACAATAATAAATATTTTCAATACCATCTAAAAGAATTTGAATATCAATATAGTTTTCATGAGCTTCAAACACTGCATCATTAATCAATTTTGTATTATAAGATTCAATATTTGCATAAATCCCGTCGCAAATTTCACAACGCCCAGACTTTGTATCGGAATTTAATTCTGATACAAAGTCAGTAACCACTCTTGGCAAATTATATATGTGTATATTGCTGATGTTATCAAAAATCATAACGTTATTTACCTTTATAGGAATTTTACTTTATTTTTCAGGTGAATAAAACATTTTTGGTTATGACAAGGATATTCCTCTTCTACATACTTATCAATAGTAGTATAATTGCCCTGTTTTCTGTAGCTTTCTCCTAAATTTCGGCAATATGGAGTTTTTACACTTATTTTTTTAGTAAGGCAAAGAGCCCTTGCCATAGGTATTGAGCGATCAACATAAGTTTTTACTCTGTTATCTCCACTTTGGCTGTAATAATATACATCTACATTCAAGTAAGAGCTATTTCCGCCGATATATTTGAGCCTTGTATTACCGGCATTCAAAGGATACCCCGGATAGACTTCGCCGTCTGTTGAAATATAGAACGGGAATATATCATCCCAAAGAGTGCTTGAACCTTTTCCTGCGCCATCTATATCGACAAACACCGTAAATCCGCTTATTGCATAAATTCTCGAATCTAGACGATAATCATACGAACCACCTGCATAAGAAGCATCTACTATACTTTGCTTATCAGGACTTGCACAACAATTTCTCGCATCTACTAATCGTGGACCATCGGCACTTGTTGTGACAGAATAACAACGCCCTTCATCTCTACAGAAGAAATTCGGCACACTACAAGCACCTACTGTAATATTATCCACCAATTGGCATATTGTATGACTTTGATCTGTATACTCATCCGGATTATATGATAACCCCGGAATTGATGCGGCTCTGTCACCTAAAATCCACATTCTCATTCCGTTTGCAAACACAAGATTAGGCCTTATATCACTAAATGCACCTTCCGTTGCATTGACACTTAAATAGGAGCCATCATTCGTAGCCGCATCATACACCGTTGTATATACAGCTCTGTGTTGTCCATCCTCGGTAAAAGTACCACAATCGTGAGATGTTGTATTCCACAAAGAATTTACTTTATTACAAAACCTTGTAGCTTTTAAAAACGGAGCATTTATTACACAGCTACTATTTGACAAATGGGTCCCCGGAGGACAATTTACCGCATTTCGCACACAATTACCTGCGTTCAGATTAAATCCGTCATTACAAACACAAATTCTTCCTGAAGGGCTGTAAGTAGCATCTGTAGGGCAATTAGAACCAGCAACTGTACTTTCATTACGTGTTCCGGCTGCACGAGATACACAATTTTGTGTACCGTCATAGTACGCTAAATTACCATCACCTGGATTCGGACAACATACTCTTGGATTGTTTACCGCCCACGCACCGCTGCAAACGCAGGTAGTACCGCTAGGAGAAATAAAACCACCACTTGCTTCAATATATCCATGAGCGTTGTCGCAATTAGTTACGGAAGTACCCGTAACTGGAGTTGAAACTGTAGCAGTTTCAGTTGAAAGACTTGCTAAAGGATCCTGCCGAACAACTATACATTCATGAGTTGGATTTGCTGCACTTGGGTCATCCACCAAACTTACATAATAAGAGTCATATTTATCACTATCAATTTGATTCCCCAAATACATACAATGCTGTTGAGCTGCCATATTTTTTAAATTATTTAATAGTTGATTTTGAGTAACTCTATTACCACTAAATCTGGCTAATGAAAATATATTAGGAGCAAAAGTTCCATAAGGCCCCGGATTACCTGTACCATAAAGACTACATTTACCTGATGGAGTAATTGTTTCAATAGTGTAAGAATATAATCCACCACTACTATTAACCGATGCTTTACCGGCACACAGCGCAGCGTAATTCCACTCTGACTCAGTAAAATTAGTAACTATATTTGGCGGAGTGGGAGATTTTGACAGGTGATTCATAAATTCTGTTTCGCTATTATAAAATTGCGCCATAGCAGGAGGAATAAAAACATTATTCATATTTTTTGAAGATTCCGCAAATGCTAAATTATCATTTTCATCACCATATACCAAAACTTGGGCAGCTATCTTTTCTACCAACTTATACGCCGCAAAATACGAATATTCTTCAGTCTTTCGCATTTGATTATTTACAATAGGCATACATAACAATACCAAAACAGCAACAACTAATATTGCAATCGTAATTTCAACCAACGTAAAAGCTTTTTTCAATTTATTATAGTATTTCATCAATATCTCCCGTTTTTAACATAACTCCATCATTGCTTTTTCAAAATCTTCATCATTAGGGGCAGTTCCGTGCCAACCTGCGTTGTTTTCCATAAAACTGACTCCTTTGCCTTTTATTGTATTCGCTATTATGACAGACGGCGCATTTTTGTATGATTTTGCACTCTCAATAGCTCCATAGCAAGCATTGATATCATGTCCGTCAATTTCTATAACATTCCAACCAAAAGCCTTTAATTTATCACCTAAATTATCCAAAGATTTTATATTTTCCGTATTACCGTCTATTTGCAACCTGTTGCGGTCGATAATAGCTACCAGATTATCCAGTTTTCTGTGAGAAGCCTGCATAAAAGCTTCCCAAACATTGCCTTCTTGCAATTCCCCGTCACCCAACAAAACAAATACATGAGAATTTATATTATCAAGCTTCATAGCCATAGCCTTGCCGCATCCGACAGACAAGCCCTGACCTAAAGAACCGGTTGCTATTTCAACCCCCGGACACCATAAAGTCGGATGACCTTGCAGCCTTGTACCGAGTTTTCTGAAGGAATCTAATTCTTCTTTTTCTATAAACCCTATTTGAGATAATACCGAATAATACAACGGCGATATATGACCTTTTGACAATATAAATCTGTCACGAGTCGGATAATCTTTGAAATCTTTGCCGCCCAAAGAATGTTTCATACATTTGTGAAATAAAACCGTCATAATTTCACAAGCCGATAACGACCCGCCAATATGACCTGATTTTGCGCCATGAACCATCCTTAATATATTTTGTCTGTTTTCAAGACATAGTTTTTCAATCTTTTTTACTTCCATATCGCTTAACATATTATTTGCCGATAAACCTTTCTTTTAATACTCTTAACACAAATACAGGTAATGTCGGAAATATACGTTTTAACCTTTGAGGCTCCTTTACCGTACGATATAACCATTCCAACCCTAACTGTTGATAAATTTTTGGCGCCCTTTTTACAACACCTGCCCATACGTCAAAACTTCCTCCAAGTCCAATCAATACTGAATCCGGAAGTCTTAACTTTAATTGATTTATAAAAAATTCTTGCTTTGGTGACCCTAATGCAACTAATACGACATCAGGCTGTGCTTTTACGGCTTCAGCAAGAATTTCCGCATCACTGTCAAAATAACCGTTATGAGAATACACGATATTGAGATTTGGGATTTCTTCTTTTAGGTTTAATATTGCTTGAATCAGAACTTCTTCTTTTGCGCCGATAAGTGCAACTTTTTTATTTTCTCTTGCAGCTTTTATCAATAAAGCCTTGCCAAACTCAACCCCTGCAATTCGTTTAATATCTTTTCCCAATATTTTTAAGCCCAGTTGCACCCCGATACCATCAGGCACAACCATCTCACTTGAATTTATTATATTGGCAAATTCAGAATTTTTGCGCGCAGTTTCAATCATTTCAGGATTTATGGTAACAACCTGACCATGATGAGAGGTTATATACTCCAATGCCTCCTCAAATGTGAATGTATCCACGCCAAATCCCAATATTTTAACAATATCTCTTTGCATATAATTATTATAACATATTATGATTAATTATGCTATAATATATTTATGAAAAGAGCTTTATATAAATTATTATTATTGATATTTATACTTGTATTTGCGCCAATTAAGGCACATGCCGTTCAATTTGAATTGCTTGTATTACCGACAAATTTATTCTCTGTATGTGACAATTATTTTTGCTTTCCTGAAGTGTCAGAAATTGTCGCTGAAGATGTCATATTTAACTTAAGACAATACAAAAATATTAACACAAGAGCATTAGCAGATGTTCGTGCAAAGCTCTATACTGATAGTGTTCTAAAAACAAAAACAGAAAGCGTATTGAAAAAATACGAAGAAACCGATAGGATTGATTTTCAAACCCTGCAAGAAATAGCTAAAGTATTTGATGTTAAATCGGTTCTACTGATATCTTGTTATGCTGTTAATGACAAAACTACATTAAGACGTAATCTGTGGGATGTTTTGGAAATTTCAAGCGCCTTTAAAATCAGCTACCCGTTTGAATTAAAAACAAACGCGGTTTTAACTGATATGGTTAATAATATTGTCATGTGGAGCGGAAAATATACAAAATCCGTATCTGATACCTTCGGATACTATTCCGCATCAAATCAAACTCAAGCTATGTCACAACTTGAAAAGATTAAACAATATTCATCAGGCAGTATATCTCAAACAATCAGCCAAAATGTTTTTATGAGGTTCTTTCCAAAAGATGTAAGAACTTTTACCGTTAAGAAAACCGAACAAGAGATGGATGCAGAGCCTAAAAAATTTATTCCTAACGCCTTGGAACACCTCTCCAATCCAAGGATGCAAAAAGAATACGACTCACATTTGCCTGAATATTCAGATGATTTCATTTTTACTTTTTAAGATTAAAAGTTTTATTTATATAATTTACGGCAGACCCGCTTGAAATAACTCGATCAAGCATATTGCAACTGTCAATTAAATCAAGACAGGAAATTAAAAATACTATTAAAATTATTATAAGGTAAATTTGCTTCATACCCTATGTTTTACAACAAAATTTCAAAATTTAATTACCCGAAATATTTATTTTTAATTATGGATTTAAGACCTGCATCTCACAATTTTTACAATTAAAGCACAAAGGATACTTTTTACCGGATTCGTCCTCTAAATACAATTTTTTACCAAATTTTGAAGTTTTTGAACATAGTCCAAAAGCATATTTAAGACAATGCTTTGAGGTCATTAACACAATTCCATTCGGAATGTTTTTGTATGACTCCAATGCTGATTGTTCAATTTTACATCCGCAAGACTCATAAAAAGCCTTTGCTTCATCATTGTATACATTAGCATTATAATTAAGTTTATCTACAGGGAACTGCGCATAACCAATAGGCTTTTGAGGTATTTTTTTATAGCTATCCATACGTATTTTTGTTAACTTTTGTAACAACACACGCCTTATTTCATTTATGGCCGAAATTTTTAAGAAAGGCAGATTGTCAGCATTTATATCAAATGACGTCAAATAATATTCACTTTCCCCAACTTTTGAAAGCTGATTTTCAAAAGTTTGCAAGACTTTTGAAGGATTGTTTGCCGGTTCACCTTTGGGTAAATTAACCAAAACGATATTATTATCTTCATCTTTAGCTATAATTTTATCATTATATAGTTCAAATTTTACTCCGATTTTACGAACAGTTTTTGAAGAATTTAAAATCTTTTCAAATTCATTGTCAAAATTTTTATATAATTTTGCACCGGCAAAAATTCCTTCTGCATTATTCGGGTAAACCCTATTTCCTACAACCTTATTGACCAAAAACCCAAGCAATTTATCTTCTTTAAAATAACAAATTCCGTCTTGCGGATTTAGGGCAGCATCAGTTTCAAAATAATCTTTTCCGACGGCTTTTATGACACCAACGCACATTCCAATTGACTTTGGCGACAAAAAATTGTAACAATCGGTTCGTCCGTTAAGAAAATAGTCTGTATATCCGCGATTAAAGGTTTTTTGTATATTCGGCTCAAAATCAAGAAAAACCTTGCCTGAAGACGTTCTACAAGCATATTTATTGATTAATTCATTATAGTAGGCTGTCACGTTTTTTACATAATTTTTATCTTTTAAGCGACCTTCTATCTTAAACGATTTTACCCCTGCATTAATAAGTTTTTCAATATTTTTGGACGCATTAAAATCTTTTAAAGAAAGTAAATATTTACTTTTTGCATAATATTTCCCATCTTCATCAATTAGCGAATACTTCTTTCTGCAAGGCTGTGCACATTCTCCTCTATTGGCAGAACGCCCGCCGTTTGCATAAGACATATAACATTGTCCGCTATATGACACACATAATGCACCATGCACAAAAGTTTCAATCTCACAATCGACATTTTTGCATATTTCTGAGATTTTATCTAATGACAATTCTCTTGCCAAAATTACACGCGAAACCCCTATATCATTAAAAAATTTAACTTTTTCAAGCGTTCTGTTATCACATTGCGTACTTGCATGAATTTGAATAGGAGGAATTTTGCCATCAATCGACGCTTTTATTAGCCCCATATCCTGAACAATTATTGCATCAACTCCAATATTATATAGGTTTTTTACCAACTCAATTGCAGAATTTAATTCCTCATTATTAAGAATTGTATTAATTGTAACGTGAACTCTGACATAAAATTTATGTGCATAATTTACAAGCTTTTCTATGTCATCTAAAGGATTTGAAGCATTTACTCTTGCGCCAAAATTATTCGCGCCGATATAAATTGCATCTGCACCACTATTTATTGCTGCAATTGCGGTTTCTAAATTTTTTGCCGGAGCTAACAATTCTACTTCATTCATACAGGTATTTTACAACAAAATTCATAATAAATCGTAATATATAAGCGATAATTTACAATATTAATGATAAAATTTGATTGAGGTAAGTATGAAAATTGCATTGGTAAATCATGGTTGTGCTAAAAATTTGGTAGATTCGGAATTGATGCTGGGTTTGCTTGATAGTAAAGGGCATCAAATCACTTTGGATGAAACTGATGCCGATATCGTAATAGTTAATACCTGCTCATTTATACATGATGCGGAGAAAGAATCCGTTGACAGTATTCTGCAACTGATAAATGAGGGTAAAAAGGTAATTGTAGCAGGCTGTTTATCGCAAAAATACAATAATGAATTGAAAGAAGCTATCCCAGAAATTTCAGGAATGATAGGAGCTACTAACATAAAAGATATCGTAAATATAATTGATAATCTATCAAAACAAAGTTATTCAAATATGGTAGAAG
>Ga0256404_1013282_pt1 | contig 10484 bp, 11 predicted proteins | sample RumenRJG_01DNA_FD_185990 | JGI IMG/M metagenome (GOLD analysis project Ga0256404, IMG submission 185990) | Bovine rumen microbial communities from Lethbridge, Alberta, Canada - RJG_01 | ecosystem: Host-associated > Mammals > Digestive system > Stomach > Rumen | place: Canada: Alberta | collected...
CCCTTAACTTTCCCGCCGTGATGTGGGCGCTCATCGGGTCGCTGAATTTAGCGACAGTCTTAAATTCATCTTCCATATATTCATGATTTTTCGTCATCGGACCTGAATTTGTATTCCAGGCCGCTGGCAAGCCGGTTTACTTCCTTTGATATTCCTTCAAGCGTGAAACCGCCAAGCTTACGTGTCAGAGTCACCTTATCCTCACCCATCTTGACAATCCTCGTGTAGGCGCTCCTGGAACGGAAGAGCATATTCTCCCCATCCTCGTTCTCCAAATCATAGCCGCGCTCGTTCATATATTCAATCACGCCCTGCCGTATCTCTGAATATTCTCCGGCTATGTCAGCATCCCTTTTGCAATAACCGAATTTCGGGTAAATGGCGGAAAGGACAGCAAATAGGGCGGCAATTTCGAGAACGGACTTCCAGCCGCTGCGGAACATCAGCTCCGGGTTGGAAGGAATCACCTTCAGACATGCCAGAACAATCATGATCAGCGCCAGCAGCACAGAAATAGTTATGAAATATTTGATCGCTCTAAAGAAATACCTCATGGTCGGAATCTTTTTGACAAATATAATCATTTTCGCAATAGCACAACTTTTGCTACTTTTGTGTGGTTGTTGAAATTTAAAACATAGAAACTATGGCAGACATTGATCCAATAGAAGAACGCAGACAGCGTGAAGAGCAAGAAAGAAAAAATCAGGGCTTAAAGAAAACCATGTACATTATGATTGGCGTGGCTGCGGCCCTTTTTATCCTGCTCGCTTACATCTGGATTTCAAAATCGATGCTCGTTAAGGATTTGAACGTTGAGAAACAGGACCTTACTCAGCAAGTCGAGGCTTTGAAGAGCGACTACGATAATTTGCAGTCCGATTATGAAACCATCAATTCTCAGCTGGATTCTTCCCGCGAGGAAGTGAATCAGCTAGTCGAGAGAATCAAGAAGACAGACGCTACGAACAGGGCTCAGATTCGCAAATACCAGAAAGAATTGGGTACGCTGCGCAGCATAATGAAGAGCTATATCGTCCAGATTGATTCTCTGAACACATTGAACCACAAGCTAACGGCAGATGCGGCCGCTGCTCGTAAAGAGGCTGCTCAGAGTAAGGCCGAGAATGCGGAGCTGAAGGGTCAGGTCGAGGACCTCTCCGGAAAAGTGGCGACTGGTTCTGTCATCAAGGCAAGAGGCCTGAGCGTAGCTGCATACAATTCTTCCGACAAGGTCACCGACAGGAGCAGCAGAGTTACCAGGCTGCTGGCTTCTATCACTTTGGTAGAGAACGATCTGGCGCCGAAAGGCCCAGTGAGAGTTTATCTTAGGGTCAAGGATCCTCAGGGCGTGCTTCTTACGAACGATGTTCAGACTTCGTTCAACTATAATGGCGAGACAATGGTTGCTTCTGCTTCGCGTGAGGTAGATTATGAAGGCAAGGAAGTTGACCTTAGCATTTATCTGAACGGCATTCCTTCATATAGCTCCGGCATCTACACTGTCGAGGCTTACACGTCGCAGGCCTTCCTCGGCAAGACCGAACTGCTGCTGAGGTAACGCCGTGATTTACGTCCACGTCCCTTTCTGCAAGAGCTTCTGCACTTACTGCGACTTTTATTCGGAGGTGAGAAATTCATTCGATGAATATGCAGGGGCGCTGCTCTTGGAGGTACAGAGGCGGAAGGACGAGATTTCAAAAAATATAGCCGCATATCCTGATGCGGACACGCTTTACGTCGGCGGAGGCACACCTTCTGTGCTTCCGCTGAACGTTTTGTCACGGATCGTTGAAAAGATCTGCTTGCTCAGGCCAGGGTTTGCGATGGGCATGCCGCTATTTGCTGCCCCATGGAAGGAATTCACGATTGAAGTAAACCCAGAGGATATCGTGGAGAAAGGCAATGAATATGTTTCCGGCCTGCTTGGGCTCGGAGTAACGAGAGTGAGCATGGGCATCCAGAGTTTTGATGACGGAATCCTGCGCTGGATGAACCGCAGGCACAATTCGGCTAGGGCAGTGAAAGCGTACGAGATCCTGCGTGAATCTGATGCTGAGTGGAGGCGAGTCCATCCTGAAGCAAGACCTCTTCGAATCAGCATAGATTTAATATTCGGTATATTCCAGCTCAGCGACGAGGTCTGGAACGACACCATTTCGAAGGCCTTGTCTTTAAGCGGTTCTGGTGGCCGTCCAGACCATATCTCTGCTTACCAGCTCTCGATTGAAGATGGAAGCGCCCTGGCTGGGCTTTTGGCTTCTGGCAAGTATGAAGAGGCATCTGATGAACAGTGCAGGCGGCAGTATGATATTCTTTGTCAGAGACTCAGAGAGGCTGGATATATTCATTATGAAATTTCCAATTTCGCTCTTCCGGGCTGCGAGGCTGTTCACAACAGTCATTACTGGGACCGCACGCCTTATGTCGGGCTGGGCCCGGGAGCTCACTCATTCAGCATATTTCCAGATGGCTCTCAGGTGCGTTCGTGGAATGAGCAGAGGCTCCCTGACGGCGCTGCTTCGACATATTCATATAGCAGGGAGACGCTCACTGCCGAAGATGTCAGGGTGGAGGAATTGATGCTGGGACTTCGGACTCATAGAGGAATCGAGGTGGAAAAATTATATTCATTGGCGGATAAATCGATAATATACAGGCTATTAACCGAGGGCGGCATGGAACTTGACGCTGGCAGAGTGCGCATTGCGGAGAATCATCTGTTCACGTCGGATGAAATCATTCGAATGCTCGTTTAATTTTATTATATTAGTAACGCATTTTAAATCGATTAGCTATGAAAGGGGAATCATTATTCGCATTATTCGCCGGAGTGGCAGCAGGTCTGACGCTCGGGCTTCTATTTGCGCCGGAATCTGGCAAAGAGACTCGCGATAAAGTTAGGAAGGCCGCTGAAGATGGCGTAGATCAGGTAAAGAAAGCATACGGAGATGTCAAGGAACAGGCATCTGACAAGGCGTTTGAGATGAAGGCTCGCGCCAGGCTGGCTCGCAGGGATTTCAAGGATTTGAAAGAAACATTGAAGGCTCAGGCAGGGGACTTGAAAGAAGATGCTAGAGCTAAGATTTTGGAGCAGCTCGAGAAACTTGAGGCATCTCTCAGGAACGATGTCGGCGGGCTGGACAGCGTCGATGAGCAAAGCCCTGAAAATGCCTGAACATGAGCGATTTCGCTAAACAAGTCGAAGACCTGGGGCAGCGTGCAAAGGATTATGCTGACCTCCAGATCACAGATGTAAAGCTGCGCACCGTAAAGGGACTGTCCATCGCTCTAGGAAAGCTTGTATATATTCAGGTGCTCATTCTAATTCTAGCGGTGCTTCTGATTGCGCTGGCAGTGGGAGGACTCTTTCTGCTGGGTGACTTGGTTGGCAGCACCACAGCCGCCGCTTTCATCATCGTCGGGATATTCCTAATAGCCTTCATCGTGCTCCTGCTGCTTCGGAAAAGGCTGTTTCGGGACACGTTCGTGCCGCTTTTCGTGAAACTATTCTTTGATGGAGGAAGTGGAGATGCAGATTAAGGACATAAAAACTATTGGCGAGCTGGAGGCTTGCCAGAAGAGCATAAGGCGGCAGATAGGGGATGAAGGAAACGCGATAGCTTCTTCTTTCAGGAACATGAAGGAAGAATATTCGCCAAGGAATATAATGGCACGCAGTCTTGGGGCTGTGTCGGAGATATTCCCTTTCCGGCAGCTGATGCTGAATTTGGTGACTTATTTCATTAAAGTCATTAAAAGATATTAAATGAATATTTTTTTTCAGCGGATAGAGCTGGTTCGCTCCATGCTTCGTGCCAAGGACTGGGATGCCATTGTCATTACTGGTTCCGATCCTCATGGCAGCGAATATCAGGCCCCGCGCTGGCATCAGATTGAGTGGCTTTCCGGCTACTCTGGCGAGGGAGATCTAGTGATTACCCTTGACAGCGCTGGTCTTTGGACAGATTCTCGTTATTTCATTCAGGCAGGACGGCAGCTGCCTGGAACGGGCATTGATCTGCATAAGACACGGGTGCCGGATCAGGTGCTCATTCCGCAATGGCTCGCTGAGCAATTCGAGGGCTACGAAGATGCCGTGGTGGCAGTGGACGGCTTGTCGCAGAGTGCTTCTTCGGTGCTTGACATCGTTAAAGCTTTCGGAGGAAAGGTCACGATCGTGAATGCCCCCGATTTCATGAATGCTTTCTGGAAAGACAGGCCTGCGGTGCCAGCTGCTCCGGTTTCCGTGCTGGATGTGAAATACGCTGGCTGGTCCAGGGAACAAAAGATTTCCTGGCTTCGTAAATGGCTTGGAGAGAAAGGCTTTGATGCCATCTTGCTTACAGCTCTTGACGAGATTGCATGGATGCTGAATGTGCGTGGGAGCGACGTAGCCTACAATCCTGTAGTGATGTCCTATCTGCTGGTTAGCACGGACGATGTAAGATGGTTCGTTAGAAAACCTTCGCTGGATGCAGGCTGGAAGGGCACCGAAGCTGCATTTGAAGAAGTCCAGGAAAGCGGAATAATCATTGATGATTATTCCGATGTAGGCTTGGCTCTGTCGAATCTGATGAACGATGACTATTTTGGCAAGCTGTACGTAGACGTTTCCTCATTGAACTACGACCTTTATAATGTTCTGAAAGATAGCGGGCAGAGTAGTAAAGTCATGTCGGGGAAATCACCTGTCGCTCTCCGCAAGGCCGTTAAGAACGAGGTAGAGATAGAGTGCATGCGGAAGGCTCATCTGGAGGACGGGCTGGCGATGGAGAGGTTCCTTTACTGGCTGGACAAGATGATGGAGAGCGGAGACACGGTTTCTGAATATGCTGCCTCGGAGAAGCTGCACGAGTTCCGCAGTGCCATTCCGGGCTTCTGCGGGGAAAGTTTCGAGACTATTTCCGCTTACGAGGCTAATGCTGCCCTCCCGCATTACGTCACCCCTTCTGAGAGTTCTGCTGAGATGTTCTCGGAGGGTCTTTATCTTTGTGATTCCGGTGGGCAGTATCTCTACGGCACTACTGACATCACTCGTACCGTGCCGCTTGGCTCCTGCACTGCCTTGGAGCGGGAAGACTACACGCTTGTGCTAAAAGCCCACATCGACTTGGCAATGGCAGTGTTTCCTTATGGCACGGCTGGCTGCCAGATAGACGCCTTGGCGCGAGAGCCGCTTTGGCGGTCGCTCCGTAATTTCGGTCATGGAACTGGCCACGGAGTGGGATTCTTCCTGAACGTGCATGAGGGGCCGCAGGACATCCGCCAGAATTTCAATGCCCAGCCATTGCTGCCTGGCATGATAACTTCAGATGAGCCTGGGATATACAGGGAAGGGCAGTTCGGCATCCGCCACGAGAACCTTCTGCTGACGGTTGATGCCGGCACTAATGAATTCGGGCATTGGCTCAGGTTCGAGCCGCTCACCCTCTGCCATTTCGATACTTCAGTAATCCTTAAGGACCTGATGGACAAGGCTGAGATCGACTGGCTTAATGAATATAACGCCGGCGTGTTTACGGCTCTCTCCTCGCACCTTCCGCGCGAGATCGCTCACTGGCTTCGTGACAAGACGAAGCCGATATAAATATCTGGTAGTAGAATCCTTGCTTTTGAAACAGTATCGGCGTGGGGCAAGAACAATGGATACGAATATGAATAAAATTTACGTTCAGACCTATCATTCGCCATGCGGCGACATGCTCATCGGTTCCTACGATGACAAGCTCTGCCTTGCCGACTGGACGCTCGAGAATCATCGCGAGCTTATTGACAGGAGACTCAGGAAGGAACTGAAGGCCGAAACAGTTGAGGAGAGCACTCCAATTATTGAAAAGACTATCAAAGAGTTGAATGAATATTTTGCCGGCGCTCGCCGTGAATTTGATTTGCCTCTGCTGCTGGTCGGCACCGATTTCCAGAAGACGGTCTGGAAGGGACTTCAATCTATTCCTTACGGCAAGACGGTTTCTTATAGCCAGCTTGCCAAGACGATCGGCAAGCCATTGGCCGTCAGGGCAGTGGCCGCCGCCAATGGAGCCAATGCAATTTCCATCATACTGCCTTGCCATAGGGTAATCGGAAGCGACAATTCCCTCACAGGCTATGGTGGCGGTCTCACCGCCAAGCAGAAGCTCCTGGAATTGGAAGGTGCCAGCTATGCTTTCTAACATATCCGCACATTCACGATCCTGTAAATTTTCGATTTAATCGAGAATTTATGCGATTTGGTCACGCTACGTGATGCAAGTGACTATTTCACGGCATACATGACGGCGCCTATTTTCTTATCATTGCACCATAAATGTACTTTGGTGCCATAATCATCGGTAAGAAAAGAGATTATTTCCCAAGTCTGGCCTGGGACTTCAGTGACCTTGCCGCCGGTGCAGTAGGTCAGGTTCCCTATGAATGTCATGCCTTCAACTAGCTCAAAACCAGAACCCTCTTCAGCGCGGAGCATGAAATATTCGCTCATGTCGTCATTGCCGACCCTGAACATTCCACGCTTCCGATTGAAGCTGAGCTGGCACCGGGCCACATCGTAGGACATTATCACATTGCCGTCCGACATCAGGCAGATGTCCGTCTGGTTCTTGAAGGCCTTTGGCGCCCCGCTGCCATCCTTCGTGCATCCCACAGCCACGAGGGCAATGATGAAGAGCAATATATTGAAAATCTTTTTTCTCATTTTACGGTCACGGTTTTAATTATTTTCTCAGTAGTGCCATCTTCGTAAGTCACGGCAGCCTTCAAGACTCCGCTCTCGGTCAGAGTCCAGTAGCAATCGTCTTCGAGGCTGATTGCCGTGCCGTTCAAGCTCCATTTTACCGTGCCTTTCTCCTGCAGGTTCGCAACCCTTAGCGGCAGCCTTGACCCGGAGCCATAAGATCCATCGGAATTCCTACCGGCAGCAGGCAATATTATGTAAGGCAGGGCATCCGGCATCACGCCCGTAGTCGACAAGGTGCCGCTATACTCTTTGCTCTTGTTGCCAGAAGAATCGGTGAAATAGATATTCAGTGAATATTCCGTAGCGGGGCTCAGGAAATCCGCAAGGTAAGCGTACCTGCCTTTCTCGTATGGCTTTACTTCCACAGCCTCGCTCGTGGAATCCTTTTTTGCCACGATTATGTAGGCAGAGCCGTCGTATGTCGTGTCGCTGCAGCTCCAGTTGACGATGACGGCGTCTTGATAAATGTCTGTGGCGTTCACAGTCGGTTCCATGTCAATTTCGCTGCCGCTTCCAATCAAAGTCAGGCTTGCCGTCTCGCCATTCAAGGCAATGTTTCCGATTTTGTATTTCGGTGCTTTCCCGTTCCACGTTGAATATTTCGAATTCGAGTCGTTGTTGAGGAAGGTCGTCGTGCCGACAGGGAAATACGGCATGGCATCATTGGAGTTTCTGTAAGTGATCATGTCTGCGCAAGGATGAGCAGGGTTTGCGTTAACTACATTCTTGGTCCAGCGTTGCGCGGCAGTAAGGTTTCCTTCTGCATCGTTCTCGGACATATCCACATGATAGACCCCGATGCCATGATTCAGTTCTTTCAGATATGCGTTCCAGCCATCCGCAGTTCTATATTCAATCAGGAATACTTCATTCGGCGTGTCAGTTTCCATGACCAGATACGGATGTCCGCTGCCGTTGACGGGCTGCAATGTGATTCCGCCTTCGGTTGAAACTGTAGTGGAGCTTCCCAGGCCAAGTACATAATAATCCATCGCATCATAACCTATCGGGCAGTCACCATCGTAGCAGTAGCATCCTGTGGCCATCACGGAAGTCGCCATCCACGCAGGCTCGTAGTCTCCGCCACTTTCACTATCATCTGTGTCATAGATGTCCATCAGGCCCAGATTATGGCTGAGCTCGTGGCAGAATACTCCAATGTCCGAAATTTTCGATTCTGTCCCACGGCATTCGCAGCAGATATTGTAACCGGTTATTTTTACCCCATCCAGGGTTAAATCCGCTCCTTCATATTCCAGATTCCATTGGTGGGACCAGATGCAGTCTTCTCCGCCGCCTGACTCTTCTCCATTGCCGGCCATGATCAGGCTCACCGCATCTACTTTTCCATCCCCGTCGGCATCGTATTGCGAGAAATCTACGCCAGCCTGGTCTGCCAGCTCGCATGCCTCCATCAATGCTTTGTACGCATTCGCATCGTCATTGCCCCCATAATATGCACGTTTCTTAGAGAGTCTTACGATGGTAGGCGCTACGTCAAATTGAAAATCGTAGAATTCGCCTAGCTGGTCATTGAAATAATCACTGACGCTGCCGTAATCGTTATAGCCTTTCTGATTGAACAGGTTCACGAATTGTTGCCTCGTATGGGAGTATGCCACGTCGGCATATTCACCTAGGATGACAAGCACTTTCATTTGCTTCTTCGCGTCTTCCTGTGGGACGCTCTGCATCTTCAGCGTCCTCTGCTGGGCTTGCTGCGTCTGGAGGGCTGTCTGCCTTACCTGCTGCTTGCGAAGAGCCATCTGCCGGATGATCTGCTGAGGAATATATCGGCTGGCATTCAGGATGCTCGAGGGCGCTTTCTTGTCACCGACAGCATAACCGGAATTGCTCAACGTTCCATCTGGCTCGTACAAGGCGTAGCAGATAGTGCCGTCAGAGCTCCTCGTGACCGCATGGCCGCTAAGGTCGGTCATGTAATGCCCGAATTCATCGCCGTGAATCCTTATCTGGATCTTAGTCCCATCAGGCTGAGCCACAGTTACAGGCCACGGATATGCCGGCCTCGCATCGGCCCCCCGCCACAGTGGCAGCAGGAGCATCATTGCCAGGATTAATTTCGCTGCCGCAGATCGGCCTTTCTCAATGAAGAAGCAGCCTATCATATTTTTAGTGTCAGTCATTTCTTTCTAATAAATGGAGAATGAATATATTTTCGTAAAAATATCCCAAATTTGGCTATTTTTCAAATAATTCGGATTATGCATATATCTTGGATCAGGGAAAAACAGAAAAAGTTGCGTATCTCGTTGATATGCAACTTTTTCTTTACGCAATAGCCAGCCACTGTTGAGCAGGAGCTGTGGGAATCTTCAGGATGAGCTATTTATTCAGCGCATCTGCTGACTTGATGTATTTCTGCAGTTCTTCATCGGAGATGTCGTAGTTGCGCATCTCGCCCGAGAAGTACTGGTCATATGCGCTCATGTCTACCATTCCATGGCCGGAGAGGTTGAACAAAATCGTCTTTTCTTCGCCGGTTTCTTTGCATTTCAGGGCTTCCTTGATGGTCGCGGCGATGGCATGGCAGGATTCCGGAGCAGGGATGATGCCTTCTGTCCTTGCGAACATTACTCCTGCCTTGAATGAGTCCAGCTGTTCGATGTCAACGGCTTCCATGTATCCGTCTTTCATAAGCTGGGACATGATGACGCCTGCGCCATGATAGCGAAGGCCGCCGGCGTGAATGGAGGCTGGTTTGAAATCGTGGCCAAGGGTGTACATCGGCAGCAGCGGAGTGAGTCCGGCCTCGTCGCCGAAGTCATATTCAAATTTCCCCCTTGTCAGCTTAGGGCATGATGCTGGTTCAGCAGCGATGAAGCGAGTCTTCTTCCCTTCCTGAATATTATGCCTCATGAATGGGTAGGTTATGCCGCTGAAATTCGAGCCTCCGCCGAAGCAGGCTATCACTATATCTGGATATTCCCCGGCAAGTTCCATCTGCTTTTCCGCCTCCAGTCCGATGACCGTCTGGTGCAGGCACACATGGTTCAGCACAGAGCCTAAGGTGTATTTGCAGTTCGGCGTCGATACGGCCAGCTCTATGGCTTCGGAGATAGCGCAGCCCAGCGAGCCTTGGTCATTGGGATTGGCCGTGATTATGTCCTTTCCGGCCCTGGTTGACATCGATGGCGAAGGAGTTATCGTGGCTCCGAAGGTCTCCATGATGGAACGCCTGTATGGTTTTTGTTCGTAGCTGACCTTAACCATGTACACGGCGCACTCCAGGCCGAATTTCTTGGCGGCATACGAAAGAGCTCCGCCCCATTGGCCTGCGCCAGTTTCCGTCGTGATGTTGGTGATCCCTTGCTGCTTGGCATAATAAGCCTGCGCAAGGGCGGAGTTCAGTTTATGAGAGCCCGCAGGAGACACGCTTTCATTCTTGAAATATATATGCGCCGGAGTGCCTAGGGCGGCCTCTAAATCATAAGCTCTGACCAGGGGAGTGCATCTGTAGACGGCATATTGCTCCCTGACAGGCTCCGGAATAGGAATCCATTCATCTTTTTGGTTCAGCTCCTGATTTGCGCATTCCTCGCAGAAAATAGGGTAGAGGTCCTGTGGTTTCAGCGCTTCGTGGGTGACTGGATTTAAGATTGGCAAGGGTTTGTTGGGCATTACTGCCTGCATATTGAACCATGCCGTGGGGATTTCGCTCTCTGGGAGCAAGAATTTCTTCTGTTTCATTCGTTTATTAGTTAATTATGGTTTAAATATACGAAAA
>Ga0256404_1013283_pt1 | contig 10484 bp, 7 predicted proteins | sample RumenRJG_01DNA_FD_185990 | JGI IMG/M metagenome (GOLD analysis project Ga0256404, IMG submission 185990) | Bovine rumen microbial communities from Lethbridge, Alberta, Canada - RJG_01 | ecosystem: Host-associated > Mammals > Digestive system > Stomach > Rumen | place: Canada: Alberta | collected...
TGGCGGTTATTGATATGGTGGATGTGATTGTCTTCGATGGTCGAAAAGACTCCGCCCAGATGGCCTACGATACCGGTCTGCCCGCAGTCATGGATATTACAGCGGCGGATGATATGGGATCCGACCTTGTCTTTTGTCCAGCCTTCATAGGAAGCCTGGCAGATATTGTCGCGCTCGGTCTGGGTCCCGTCCTTGAACTTCCAGTTCAGCCATTTATTATCATTGTTTTTCTGCTTATATTTGCCCAGGGAGATACCGGAGCACTTGGAATGGGAAATATCACAGTCCTCGATGATCCAGCCTTTGGACCAGTGGGGACCGATCATACCCTCCTGATAAGCGGTGGGAGGCGCCCACTGGGTGGCTGCCTTAGTTACGGTGAACCCGGACAAAGTTATATAGGAAATGCCTTCCTGCTGGGGGTAGAAGCAGTTTTTGCGCACGTTGAAATCGACGTGCTCCCGGTTGGGGTCGGCTCCCTGAAAATTCGCAAAGAAAACGGTCCTGTCTTCGGAAACTTCCGCGTACCAGGGGTAGACCGAAAAGTCCGGGTCCCAGCTTGCCTGTGACCGGACCGGATGAAGGACCCCGTCCAGGCTTTGGGTCTCGTACATAGCCTTGTCGTTCAGGTACACTTCGCCCGTATGGGCGATAAAGGTCGCAATAAACCAATCTCCGCGGACCAGCGTCGTGTACGGATTATAGGCTCCGAAAATCTCGTTGGATACCGATGTTGTCCAGACCGTCCCCTGGTAGGGCTCCCAGCCGGTCAGAGGGTCGGCGCCGGTGATGACGGCGGCCAGCGGCTTTATCGAACGGTAGGTGATGCGGTCCCTGGCGGTGCCGGCATGCCTGGGGTCCACGTTCTCACGGTAGATGCCGGGTGCGACAAGGACTTCGTCGCCGGGCATGGCAATGTCGGCAGCCTGCTGAATGGTAGAAAAAGGGCAGTCACGGCTGCCCTTCTGCGGCCCCTGATAAGAGGCGTCTACAAAATATTGCATAATATGCTCCTTATTTAGCGATGGATCAGGCCTTGAACTGGTTGATGTCGGCTACGGTAAACTGATCGCCGATGCGGCGCAGTTCGCCCAGCACGCGGGAGATGGATTCTTCATCTTCGAACCAGTTGTCTTTGGTGATGGAATAACCGACCACAGGGATGACGTAAAAGTCGACAGCGGGGAAGGCAGCCTGGTAAGCCATCAGGCAGCGGCGGGCCTGAAAGGCTTTGCAGACCAGAAGGGCCGTGCGCACCGAGATCTGCTTTTCGTCAACGACCTGGCGGGCATAGATCCCGTTCTCACGGGTGAAGGAGGACTCGTTTTCACCGATGATGGCTGACGGAGGCACGTCGTTTTTCAAAAGGACATCGTAGTAGAAATCATACTCGGTCTTATAATCGCCGTCATAGATCTTGGTCTTGGTCTTGGGACCGGGAAACTCGGGAGTCGTGATGGAAATACCGCCGCCGATCAGGATCAGAGGGGCATATTCCTCCCGGTAAAGCTGAGCGGCCGTTTCGGCCGGTTCCGGATAGGATCCGCCGGGCACCATGATGATGTCGGCGTCCACCGGCTGGTCTTCCACAAAAATAAAATCACTGATATCCTGAATAATATGGTTCATAGTCAGCCTCCTGGCAGAAGTATGTGCGGTGTAGTGAGACGATACTATCATTAACGGTATCTTTTTTAAAGGAAGGGCCTGGATTTGTCAAGATTTGTCCAAGGTTTTTCTTTAGGTAGATTCCCGGACGATCAGTTCGGTCTCCAGAAAAATGGAATTGATCTCAATGTCGGGGTGGTTCATGCGGTTGATCAGCATTTCGCAGGCGGTAAAGCCCTCCTGTCTGTTGGGCTGACTGATAGTGGTGATCGAAGGCGTACACATCGAAGATATATCGGTATTATCGAAGCCTACTACCATAATGTCGCGTGGGATCTGGTAATGAAAATGCCGGGCGGCCCTCAGGACCGAAGCGGCCAGTGTATCGGAGGCACAGAAAAAGGCATCCGGTTTGACCTCGTTGGATAAGAGCTGGCATAAGGCGGAATAACCGAGCTCGTAACTGATCTCCGGCAGATGGAGCATCCAGCTGCTGGGGACGGAAAGTCCGGCTTCCTGAAGAGCTTCCAGGAAACCCTCCCTTCTTTCGCGAGCATAGCGGAAAGAGATAGAACCGTTGATCAGAGCGATCCGGCTCTTGCCGCGATTGATCAGATATTCAGTGGCGGTTTTTGCGGCTTTGCGGTTATTGATGGCTACAAAGGGAAGATCGGCGTCTTCGTTGTATTCGCTGCACTGAATGACAGGGACGATCTTATTCAAGGTCGTCAGAGTTTCGGCCTCCAGGGCATTAAGAACGATCAGACCGTCGGCACTTACATCTTTCAGAAGCTTGATAAAAGCCGGTAGAGCGGCTCCCTCGACGGGGGATTCCGTGACCAGAAGATGGCAGTTGTGGGAATTGGCGGAAGAAAGGGCTCCCTGAATGATCCTGCCGTAAAATCGGTTCTGAATATCCGGCACACATAGGACAATAACAGGCTCTTTGGAAGGCGATGAAATAAGTGCGGGGACAGGGGCCGTATAACCCAGTGAAGCCGCGGCTTCCATAACTTTTTGATAGGTTTCCCCCTTGACCAGGTCGGATTTGGCGTTAAGTACTCTGGATACGGTAGCCTTGGATACATTTGCCTTTTTGGCTATATCCCCTACCGTTACTTTTTTAGTCTCCCTCATCGCGATATTTATCCTTTCGCTGACGGACTTGAGCTGAAACGATTTGTGAAACAATGGAAAACGTTTCGGATAAGAGGATAGTAACCGTTTTCGGGCAGACGGGCAAGGGGGAAAATACGTATTTTTGTCGGAATTTCCGGTGACATGGCTGCTTTGATCTGAGGGCCTTCAAAGTCATGCGTGGCTATTAATGAAACAATATATGAAACTTTGCAGAAACAAATATATAGACTATGTGCACTATCCACAATATAACCTTGATAATGGTGTTATTATATCACGAAAATCAGCAATATGACGAAAATCACTTGAAACTATATGAAACGTTTCCTATAATACAGGCAGAAATGAAACAAACGATGAAACGGTATTGAAGTCAGAAACACCGTCATACCGTTTCCCGAATGTATCAAGGTATTATCAATAGGCAATTTGCATGTTTGCAACAGGTATAAGGAGGATAATTATTATGGCAAGAAGAATCCGTGTAGGCATCATTGGATGTGGAAAGATCGCTCAGGTCCGTCATTTACCGGAATACCATGCCGATCCTCAGGCCCTTATCACGGGATTTTATGATTTCAACCGGGAAAGGACCGAACGCCTGAGCCAGAAATACGGCGGACGTGTTTATGATTCGGTCGAGGAGATGCTGAATGATCCGGCCATTGATGCCGTCAGTGTGTGCACCTCCAACAATACTCATGCCGATATTACGGTGAAGGCCCTGGAAGCAGGCAAGCACGTCCTTTGCGAAAAACCTATGGCAGTTACCATGGAAGACTGCCGCCGTATGGTAGAAGCATCCAGGCGGACGGGTATGAAACTGATGATCGATCAAAACCAGCGGCTGGCCAAGGGCCATATCAAAGCCAAAAAATTGATCGCCGAAGGGGCTATCGGCCGCATCATCACCTTCCGCACGACTTTCGGCCACGGAGGACCGGAAACCTGGAGCATCAACCCGGGCCCCAACGTATGGTTTTTTGACAAAAAGCAGGGAGGATTAGGAGCCATGGCCGATCTGGGCATCCATAAGACGGACCTGATCCAATATCTGCTGGATACCCGCGTCAGTGCCGTTACGGCTTATATGGGGACATTGGATAAACGTTTCAGCGACGGATCCAAGATCGGCGTGGAAGATAACGCCGTGTGCATATATGAAATGGAAAATGGAGCGGTCGGCACCATGACGGCCAGCTGGACCTATTACGGACGGGAAGATAATTCGACCATCCTGTATGGAACAAAAGGCGTCATCAAGATCTATGACGACGAAAAAAGTTCCATTCGGGTCCAGATGAAAAACGGGGAGCAGATCATTTATCAGCTGGATCAAATGCAGACCAACGACGATGGAGGCCAGTCAAAGACCGGTGTCATGGAATCGTTCATTGACTGTATCCTTAATGATAAAGATCCCGTTATCAGCGCGGAAAGCGTAATGTCCGCTATGGGTGCCGTTTTTACGGCTGTTCAGTCTGCTCAGGAAGGAAAACGACTGGAGGTAGCAGAAGCCGCATTGGATCGCTGAGTTTTCAAAGAATATCTCCTGCATAAATATTTCGTGGAAAATTCTGCCAAACTGTGATAGGATAATTTTGTTGTACCAAATATGCAAGCAGCAGGGGTACAGACATTAAGGGGTACAGACAATATGGCAGAAACATCCAATCGCCGCCGCGGCGACCGCAGAGACGGCAAACTGATCCGCGACATCGAACCGATCCAGTATTTTACCGGTATCATTTATCCAAACCGGTGCGACAACGAGGCCTTTTTTACCAAGACCATCGATCTGACCAGACTCAATGAATTCGTACAAAAAAAGAACGAAGAATTACAGGCCAAAACCGATAAAACAGCCAGTGACCAGGGTGAGTATTTCAAATACACCCTGTTCCATGTGCTGGTCACTGCTCTGATGAGGACGATCAGCCTCCGGCCTAAAATGAACCGTTTTGTTGCTAACAATGATTTTTATCAGCGCAACGATATCACCGCTGCCTTTATCGTAAAAAAGAAATTCGCCGATAACGGAGGAGAAGGCCTGGCCTTTATCAAGGCGGAATCGGACGATAATGTCGATACGATCCATGAAAAGATCCGCAAGATCGTTTATGCGGAGCGCAAACAGACCGTCACGGAAGGCAACCAGACGGAGCATGCTATGGAGCTTTTCATGAAGCTGCCGCGCGGCTTCCGCAAATGGATCGTCCGCCGCATCATGTGGATCGAAAAGCATGGCTGGGCTCCGGATTCTCTGATCGGGGACGACCCCTATCAGGCATCTTTCGTGGTATCCAACGTCGGTTCGATCGGCCTGGAGGACGGCTATCATCATCTGACCAACTGGGGCACGACTTCGGTGTTCATGCTGATCCCTAAGATCACGAAGCGGCCTGTCTATAATGAGGACGGTTCCTATGTCATGCATGACATGGTCGACCTGAAATTCACGATCGACGAGCGCCTTGCCGACGGCTACTATTACGCGAAAAGCCTGGCTCTTTTAGCGCATCTTCTGCAAAACCCCGAACTGCTTGAAGAACCTATGTCCAAGGAGGTCGAATACCAATGGAAAAGGTAAGCGCTTTCGGGCCGGTCATCGATGAAAAAACACAGACAGTCACTTTCCCGGAGCCGACGACCGTCAAGATCCCGTGGAGATCCAGCATGGATCCCGAGTGCCCCATGCACCTGACCTATTCGGCAAAATCTATGGCCGGGGCAGTAGAAGACGTCGCCCGCCGCTACCCGGAATATACGGCTTATGAGTTTATGGGCAGAAAGACGACCTACGCCGAAATGTGGGCTAAAGTCGAGCAGACGGCCAAATCGCTCAAAGCCATCGGCGTCCGCCGGGGCGACCGGGTCATGTGCTGCATGCCCAACTGCCCGCAGACGGTCAGCATGTTTTACGCCATTAATCTGGTCGGAGCCGTTGCCGTTATAGTGCATCCCTTGTCGGCCGAGTCAGAGATCGCCTTTTATCTGAGAGATTCCGGAGCTGTCGCAGCCCTGACGCTCGACCAGTTTTATCCAAAGTTCGAGCGCATCATGGACAACGTCGACCTGCCCTGCCTGATCGTTACCAGCATCCGCGACGAACTGAGCCCTGCCTTAAAGTTTGGGTATGCAATGACCGAAGGAAGGAAGATAGCTCCCGTACAGCCTCGTCAAAGTGTTGTTTTATGGAGAGATTTTCTGCGCCGCGGCAAGACGATCGAGATCTACCGTCAGAATATGAAGGCCCTTGACGACGCCGTTATCCTTTTCTCGGGCGGAACGACCGGCAAGACCAAGGGCATCCTCCTGTCCAATCTGAACTTTAACGCCTTAGCGGCTCAGATCATTGCCTTTAACCCCATTTTTCAGCCAGGTGATAAGATGCTGGCTGTGATGCCCATGTTCCACGGCTTCGGCCTTGGCGTATCCATCCACTCTATGCTGGCTTTCGGTGGAGATTGCCTTCTGATCCCCCGTTTCAACGCCAAGACTTATGCCCAGATGCTGGAAAAACTGCAGCCCAACCTGATCGCAGGCGTGCCTTCCCTGTTTGAAGCGCTGCTGAGGAATACGGAGATCGGCGACCTTGATCTGGGATGTCTGAAAGGGGTCTTCTCCGGAGGCGACTCGCTGTCTCCCGAACTAAAGAAACGCTTCGACGATTTCTTACAGAAGCATGGCTGCAAAGTAAAAGTGCGCGAGGGGTACGGTACGACCGAGTGCGTAACGGCCAGCTGCCTGACGCCCATCCACAAACAGAAAGAGGGAAGCATCGGTATTCCTTTTGCCGATACCTATTATAAGATCGTAAAACCGGGCACCGAGGAAGAGGTTCCTTACGGCAGCGAAGGCGAGATCTGTCTGACCGGCCCGACCATGATGATGGAGTATGTGGGCCAGCCTCAGGAGACTGCCGAAACCAAACGGCTGCATGCCGACGGTCTGACCTGGATCCATACGGGAGATCTGGGAGTCATGGACGAGGACGGTTTCGTTTACTTCCGCCAGCGGATCAAACGAATGATCGTTACCAACGGATACAACGTATATCCGTCGCAGATGGAAAGTATCCTGGACGCTCAGGAATACGTACAGATGAGCTGTGTCATCGGGGTGCCGGATCCGGTCAAGGTACAGAAAGTTAAAGCTTTTATCGTACTTAAACCGGGCTATATCCCCACCGAAGCGACCAAAAAGGATATCCTGGATTACTGCAAACGGCACATAGCCAAGTATGCCATGCCTTATGATATCGAATTCCGTACGGATCTGCCCAAGACACTGGTCGGAAAGGTAGCCTACCGCAAGCTGGAAGAGGAGGAAGCAGCCAAGCGTAAGGAAGAAAGTCAGATCCAAAGCGCCATCGACCGGCGCCAGAAAGAGCAGCTTGAAAAAGAAGCGGAAGAAAAGGCCCAGCAGCAGGCACAGATCCAGCAGCGGAGCGAAGAAAAGAAACGCCGCTTTTACAGCGGGCTCAACGATATCTGGAAAAAGACCAAAGACTTTTTCAAGACAGGCCGGGCCGGCAGCGAAAATAAAGACGGCCAAGAGGGAGCGACTCCTCTTTTGAACGCCCCCGAAAACCGCGAAGCTACCAGGTTCGACGATTCCAATGATAAGTAAGACGGCCGGTCCCGTACCGGAGCGCCATACAAAGTAAAAAAACCGCGGCCCGGCCGCGGTTTTTGACTATCCGAATATTTCTTATTGATAAAGGAGTGAAGGAGCAGAAAAATGGAAGAAGCGATCATACGAAAATATGCTAAACTGGCCGTGTGCTCAGGGGCTAACGTGCAAAAGGGGCAGCTTTTGGTCATCACTGCGTCGGTCCATGATGCAGCGTTCGCGGAGTACTGCGCGGAAGAGGCTTATAAGGCAGGCGCCGGCAAGGTTGCCATCCGCTGGAACGATGACACCGTGACTCACCTGGCTTATCAATATGAATCCCAGGAGAGTCTGTGCCGTGTGGCTGACTGGGAGCTGGCCCGCAAGCAGGACGAGATCGATCAAAAGGCCTGCTATCTGTATATCGACTCGGAAGTGCCAGGATTTTTCAAAGACATCGATGCGGATAAAATGCAGAAAGCAACCATGGCCCGCCGCAAAAAGATGAAACCTTATCAGGCTTATACCATGAACAACATAGGGCAGTGGAGTATCGTGGCCGTCCCCAGTCCTCAGTGGGCGCTGAAGGTCTTTCCGGACAAAAGCGAAGAACAAGCGCAGGAGGCCCTGTGGGACGCGATCTTACAGTCGGTGCGTATCAACAGGACCAATGATCCGCAGGCAGAATGGGAGCGTCACGACCGACAGCTGGCCGAACACTGCCGCCTGCTGAATTCCTACCAATTTGACTATCTTCATTTTACAAACGGCCTGGGCACCGATCTGAAGGTCCATCTGGTCAAAGATCACATTTGGGCGGGCGGCGGCAGTACGACCCCCTCGGGAGTTTTCTTTAACCCTAACATGCCGACCGAGGAATGCTTCTGCATGCCGGATCGTGATCATGTGGACGGCACCGTTTACGCTTCCAAGCCCCTCAGCCTGTCCGGGAAGGTGGTCGAAAATTTCTGGTTTACCTTTAAAGACGGCCAGGTAGTGGACTACGGAGCCGAAAAAGAAAAAGAAGCCCTTGCCAACATGCTTTCCACCGACGAAGGCTCCAAACATCTGGGCGAGGTGGCGCTGATCTCCTACGATTCCCCCATTTCCAATATGAATATCATGTTCTTCAACACCTTATTTGACGAGAATGCCAGCTGCCATCTGGCCCTGGGTGCCTGCTATCCCGAAAACCTTGAGGGCGGCTCGGATATGACGGAGGAAGAGGTCCTGGCCCACGGCGGCAATTCGTCGGTCAACCACGTTGATTTCATGTTCGGCACCCAGGATATGGACGTGACCGGCGTCACCTTTGACGGCCGCAGGGTCCCCATCTTCCGGGCCGGCAATTTTGTAATCTGACCGGATAAAGGAGCATCATGGAACAATATCGCGTTTTTGAATGGACAGGCAATAGTTCTGTCGTTTATGACAATCCTTTCAAAGAGGTATCTTTGTGGGGCCTTTTTACCTGCGGTCTGACTTCGGTCCGGGCGGACGGCTTTTATGAAGCCGGCGGCCGGTACGCAGTCCGCTTCTGCCCTGACAAAGCCGGCCTGTGGTCCTATGTCATCCACAGCAGCGACCCTGACCTGGACGGGGCACAGGGTACTTTCACGGTCGAAAAGGCTGCCCCGGGCAATCACGGTAAAGTCTGCCTTAAAAATGAGCTGGTAAACAGCGGGGACCGGGAGGATGCCTATCGCTTTGTTTATCAGGACGGAACGCCTTTTTATCCCTTCGGCACCACCTGCTACGCCTGGATCAACCAGTCTCAAAAGCTGCAGAAAGAGACTCTTGAGACCTTAAAAAACGGACCTTTCAACAAGATCCGTATGTGCATCTTTCCGAAATTTTATACCTACAATGATTATGATCCGCCGGCCTATGCCTATGAAGGAGGCCTTAAAAAGGACCCTGAGACCCTGGCCAAGGCGGAAAAAGACCGGTCTTTTGAAGATTATTCCTTCGACTATTACCGCTTCAATTATGCCTTTTTCGAGCACCTGGAAGACTGCATCAGGGCCCTTGACGACATTGGAGTAGAAGTCGAGATCATCCTGCTGCATCCCTACGACCGCTGGGGCTTTTCCCGGATGGGGAAAGACGCCGACCTTTTCTACCTGAGCTATGTGGCAAGGCGTCTGGGAGCTTTCAAAAATATCTGGTGGTCTTTGGCCAATGAATATGACCTGATGCCGTGGAAGTCGAATGCAGACTGGGACCAGTACGGACGTCTGATCGAGGCCGAGGACGCCGGCGGGCATTTAAGGTCTATCCATCAGTGCATGAAGCTGTACGACCACGGACGCCCCTGGATCACCCATGCTAGTATCCAGAGGATGGACTTATACCGCACGGTGGAAAATATTACCGGGTGGCGTAACGATTACGGCAAGCCGGTCATCGTGGACGAGGCGGGCTATGAGGGCAATGTTGACTACGGCTGGGGCAGCCTGTCGGCGCAGGAAGAGACCCGCCGCTTTTGGGAAGGGTGCCTTAGGGGCGGCTATGTGACCCACGGCGAGACCTATGTCGATCGGGGCATGCAGACGATCGGGTATGACCAAGGCAATGGCCTTATTAAAGCTCAACAAATACCGGCTGTCTGGTGGGCCCACGGCGGCAAGTTGTACGGGCAGAGTCCCGAACGTATCGGATTTTTGCGGAAGATCCTGGAAGAAGCACCGGCCGGGGCCCGTCCCATCGAAAGAGAAGAAAATCCCATGGAAATGTGGGATTCGGTCGGGCTTCGCGACGGGCAGAAATGGTATCTGTATTACTATGGATTCGAGCATATCCTTTACCGCAACTATCAGCTGCCGGCAGGACACCGCTATAAGATCGAACGGATCGATACCTGGGATATGACGGTGACTCCTCTGGATGGAATCTATGAAGAAAAAATCCGCATCCGCCTGGGCGGCAAGCCCTATATGGCGGTGCGGATGACAGAGGTATGACAGAAGGTAAACTCAGCGGGTCAGGTTTTTCAGCCATTTGTACTTTTTGAACCGGACCATGACCCAGGGGATCTTGCCGATCTCGTCCAGGCAGGTGCAGGCATATACCAGGGGGACCGGCCAGTGGAAGACGAAAGCGCCTAAAAGAGCGACGGGGAT
>Ga0256404_1013288_pt1 | contig 10482 bp, 8 predicted proteins | sample RumenRJG_01DNA_FD_185990 | JGI IMG/M metagenome (GOLD analysis project Ga0256404, IMG submission 185990) | Bovine rumen microbial communities from Lethbridge, Alberta, Canada - RJG_01 | ecosystem: Host-associated > Mammals > Digestive system > Stomach > Rumen | place: Canada: Alberta | collected...
GAAGCTGAAACCGGCAGCCTGTGCAGGATATCCGAAGAAGTCAAAACTGTGGTGGATCTTTACTGTTCTTCTGGCCGTGCTTCCTGTCGGGCTGTATCGGATTGGAATTTTGAGCATGAATAAATTCCTGGGAATGGACATTTCAAAGATTTGGCTGCTTGCCGGCACCAATAATGCATATATCTCTTGGCAGTGGACATTGTCCCTGGCGATGCTTGCCGTCTTCCTGATCTTCCATTATTCCTATGGCAAGAAACATGGTGGATGTGCGGCGGTGTATGGTTTCCGTACCAGAGAAGACGGCGGATTTGATGGCGGCTATATCCTCCGAAGTTTCCTGTTCGCTGTGATTACGTTTGCGGCAGGTTATGGAGTCTTCAGCCTGATCTCACGCTACACGCAGCAGGGTATGCATATTGCCACATTCATGTTGTCGACGGTCAAGGCGAATCGGAGCTGGGTATTTATCGTCTACTTCCTTTTCCAGATTCCTTACTTCCTCACCTCGACGCTGGCAATGAAATCGGTCGGCGTTACGGACAGCGACGGCAGTGAAAAGGGATTCTGGAAATCGGTTGGAATCGGCTCTCTGATTGCGATGGGCGGACTCTTCCTGCTGTGGCTGATCTTTGTTTTGGTGCTGTTGAACAAGCATATTCTGATTCCGGGCACCTACTTCATGACGGAGCGCATGTATATTTATGTCATTGCGATTCTGCCGTTATGCATTGGGATGACGATTGCCAACATACTCAACCTGTATGCGGCCACGAAAACCAACAGCATCTGGGCGGGTCTGTTTACCGCATTGCTGTGGGGATCGTGGATGATCGTATCCTGTGGCGCCATTGCAAGATACTTCTAACATTCTCCAAACGAGGCAGGGATTCCTGCCTTTTTCTTGTGCGTTGGACATGTGCCGAAAGGACAACAGATGTCCAGTTTGTGTAAACCGATTTCTTTTTTTCAGACCTGAGGGGAATTACTCTCTAAGTAGTTGAAGCAGTACTGGGTTCAATCATATACAGGATATTTCTGCAGGATATCCATTCAAGGGCTTTCTTGAAAGGAGAAGACTTTTTACATCATTATGAAATTAAAAAGAGGAAAGAGATTCTGGCTGATCCTTGCGCTCGTTTTTATGGCTGTCAGCATGATCGCTACAAGCGCAATCCAGTCCAATGGCGGGAAGGTAAAAGTTGAAACACTGGATATGGTAGTTGCCGATGGGGCGAAACTCCATGCCAGAGTATTTATCCCGGAAGATGCGAGCGCTGATCATAAGCTGCCGCTGGTTGTATGCCAACATGGCAGCCAGCACAACCTCGAAATGCAGGATATGAATTACATTGAACTTGCAAGAAGAGGCTTCATTGTCATCTCCGGTGATGCATTCGGACACGGATCTTCTTCGCCGCGCAGTTTCGTATCGCCGGAAATGAATTTTTCGAACATGGTTTATGAAATCGAGTATGCGGTTAATAATCTGGATTGTGTCGATGAGAATAATATAGGCATTGTTGGCCATTCCATGGGTGCCGCCATCGTCACCAGCACGCTGTCCCACTATGTGGAACAGGAAGCCAGAGGAACGGGACCGAACCGCATCAAGGCTGCACTGGAAATCGGATATGATCCGGATAAATATGAGGCTTACAGCTTTGAAGGAATCGATCATCCGGTCTATGCAGATTCCAACTGGGGCGTCATCGCCGGTAAATATGATGAATATTTCTTCCGTCAGCCGGACGGCGACAATAATCCTGCCAATATTCTGAAGACGCAGGCGGCGTTGAACTGGGTGCGTCAGGCGGATCCCAATGCCCAAGGACCGGTTGAAGAAGGTCACTATTATGAGGGCGAAATCAACGGAAAGAAAGTATGCCGCGTCTACTATCAGAATCCGGAAATTCATCCGATGAATGTTTTCTCGGTGAATACCTCCAGGGATGTTACGGAATTCTTCTACAACACACTTGGTGTTCCCGATGGTCATACATATATTGATCCGAGCAATCAGGTTTGGCTCTGGAAGCAGATCTTTGCCGGACTTGGCCTTGCGGGCGTAATTCTGTTCCTGTTCCCGTTTGCGCAGTGGATTATGGACACGGTTCCATTCTTCTCAACGCTGAAGGCAGAGAAGCAACTGCCAAGAGTTGCAGCATTAAAGACGTCGAAGCAGAAGCGGCTGTACTGGCTTGGATGGATTGTGAATACAGCCTTGCCGCCGGCACTGGCGATGCCGATCATGCATTACTGGATTGGGAAGCAGAGCTTTGCACCAATGACGGTTACCAAATGGTTCGGCGAAGGTGCAACCAATGAAATCGCCGTCTGGGCATGCATCAACGGTATTCTTCTGATTTCGCTGTTTGTTCTTTACAACAAGGCACAAAGCAAACAGGCGGTCGTCAATGAGGCGGCATGGGGATACCGGATCTCTGTTTCGAATCTCTTCAAATCGCTGCTGCTGGCATTTATTACCTTCTGCGTCGTCTATCTGATCGATTTCTTTGCGGACTATGCATTCAAGACGGATTTCAGATTCTGGCTGATTGCAATGCGGGTCTTCAATATGAATAAGGTGCTGTACTGGATTGCCTATGTTCCTGCCTTTATCATCTTCTACCTGGCAAACTCTCTGCTGGTGGAAGGCGGCAGCAGGTTTGAAGACTGGCCGGAATGGAAGGTTACACTGCTCAGCTGCCTGTCGAACTTTATCGGAATTACAGTTCTGATTTCCATTCAGTATATCGTTTACATCAACACGGGAACATTTGTCTTCAACGCGATGCGTACGCATAATCTCTTCCCGTTTGTGGTCCTGGTTCCGATTGCTACGTTAGTTCAGCGCAGATTCTTTAAAGAAACCGGAAGCATTTATCTGGGCTCATTCACCATTGCAATGCTGTATACCATGATGCAGGTTACACAGGTCAGCATGAATACAGGTCTCATTCAATAGGAAAGGATGCTCCGGGAAAATGCTTCCCGGAGCAATTCTTTATGAAAAAAGAACGGTATTATCTGGGAATTGAATTTGGCTCCACACGTATCAAAGGAGCCGTATTGGATTGTGATCATCAGGTGGTGTCCAAAGCCAGTTACCAATGGGCAAGCACCTGTGAAAACGGTTATTGGACCTACCCTCTTTCACAGGCTCTGGATGGTTTGCGCTGTGTGCTGTCTCAGCTGGATCATTTGGATGAGCTGGCTGCCTTTGGCGTCTCCGGTATGATGCATGGATATCTTGCGTTCGATGCGAATTGGAATCTGCTTGTACCTTTCCGTACCTGGCAGAATACGACGACCGGACCGGCGGCGGCCGCATTGACCAGCTTGTTTCACTTTAATATTCCGCAGCGGTGGAGCATTGCACATTTGTATCAGGCCATTCTGAATCAGGAGGAACACGCATCGAAAGTCCGCCATATTACGACTCTTGCAGGCTATGTTCACTTTCTGCTGACCGGCGTCAATGCCATCGGGATCGGGGAAGCATCCGGTATGTTTCCGGTTGATCAGGATACGCATTCCTATGATGCGGTGATGATTCGTAAGTTTGATCAGGTATCCGGCCTCGGTGTTTCCGTTGAAGAGCTTCTGCCAAAGGTGCTGCTGGCGGGAGAACCGGCCGGATTTGTTACCAGTGAAGGCAGCCGGCTTACCAACGGGTTACTACATCAGGGGCTTGTCGCGGCTCCTTGTGAAGGGGATGCGGGGACAGGCATGGTGGCTACCGATGCTGTGGTTCCATGCACAGGCAATGTATCGGGTGGAACATCCATCTTTTTGATGGCGGTTTTGGAGCATTCACTGGTGAATGTTCATCCGGAAATCGATGTGGTGGCTACGCCGGCTGGCAGTCCGGTTGCAATGGTTCATTGCAATAATTGCACAGCGGAGCTAAATCAATGGGTCTCGATGTTTCAGGAGCTGCTTGCCATGGAAGGCGTTGATGTTTCGTCGTCGAAGCTGTTCGAGGATCTGTACCGCTGCAGTATGGACGGTAAATCTTCCGGCATAACCATGGTGAACTATTTGACGGGAGAGGGCGTGACCCATATGGATGATGGTTTCCCCATGATTCTTCGAAAAGGGGATAGAAAGCTTAGCCTTGATCAGTTCATGCGTGCACAGCTGTACTCCTCCATTGCGACACTTGCACTGGGAATGAACATACTTAAGACCGAAAACGTGAACCTGCAGCGGCTGATGGCGCATGGCGGCATCTTCAAGACGGAAGAGGTCATGGACCGTTATCTTGCAAGTGCGCTCAGCATACCTGTTTCAACAATGAAGACGGCGGGGGAAGGCGGGCCTTGCGGTATGGCATTGCTTGCGCAGTATCTGGTGGAACGGCAGGGGGATGAACCATTGTCCGTATGGCTTGATCGATCTGTTTTTGCACATGTTGAAACAAAGGAAGTGCTGCCGGATCCGGTAGTCACAGAAGATTTTGAGGATTATCTTTCACGTTTCTGCTCTGCGCTGGAGATGGAACGGAGCGTTATTGAAAAGAGGAAAAAAGATCATGAATAATTACAGGTTCTGGTTTATTGTCGGCAGTCAGGATTTATACGGGAAGGAGGTTTTGGACATTGTTGCGGATCGTGGGCGAAAGATGGCGGATTCGATGACAAAGTCCGGTTATCTTCCCTATCCGCTGGAATATCATTTGACGGGTCGAAACTGTGAAGAGATTACAGAGGTGATTAAGGATGCGAACCGGGATGATACCTGTGCCGGCATCGTTACGTTCTGCCATACCTTTTCGCCCAGTAAGATGTGGATCAATGGTTTATCGCTGCTGCAGAAGCCTTATTGTCATTTTGCGACGCAGTATAACCGGGAAATTCCAAATGATAAAATTGATATGGATTTTATGAACCTGAATCAGGCGGCGCACGGTGACCGGGAACATGGTTATATCGGTGCTCGCATGAATCTTCCGGTGCGGGTCATTGCCGGTCATTGGCAAGACCCTGATACGCAAAAGGAGCTTGGAGACTGGATGTGCGCTGCGGCCGCGGCGATGTTCAGCCGTAATTTGAAAGTGATGCGCTTTGGCGACAATATGCGTGAGGTTGCTGTGACGGAAGGCGATAAGGTTGAGGCACAGATCCGTTTTGGCTGGCAGGTAAATACGTGTCCGGTGGGGCGGTTGGCTGAAGTGGTTTCCGAAGTGTCAGAGGAAGAGGTTGATCGGCAGATGGAAGCGTATCACGAACGCTATGAGTTCCATACGCAGCAGGAAAATGCGGTCCGCTATCAGGCGCGTGAAGAGGTGGCGATCCGCAGCCTTCTGAATCATAACGGGTGCGGTGCGTTTGTGACCAATTTTCAGGATCTTTTCGGTCTGCGTCAGCTGCCGGGACTTGCGGCGCAGGATCTGATGCGTGAAGGCTATGGATTTGGGGCGGAAGGTGACTGGAAGGTTGCGGCGATGCTTGCGGTGATCGACAGGATGTCAAAAGACGGCGGACACTGTGCAACGTTCATGGAATATTACACGTATCATCTGAGCCCGCAGGGAGACTATACGCTTGGCTCGCATATGCTGGAGGTAGATCCGAGTGTATCGGCCGGGAAAGCGGTGGTCGAAGTTCATCCGCTGGGAATCGGTGGAAAGGAGGATCCGGCGCGGCTTGTCTTCAGTGGAAAGGAAGGGGATGCGGTGATTTCCTGTCTGGTTGATATGGGAGATCATATGCGGTTGATTGCGCAGGATATTCATTGTGTGGAGCCTGTTCTTTCGATGCCGCATCTTCCCGTTGCCCGGGTTATGTGGCAGCCTGCCCCTGATTTAAAAACGGGTCTGGAATGTTGGATCATGGCGGGCGGCTCGCATCATACTGTGCTTAGCTATGACATCAATGCGCGGCAGCTGCGGGATTTTGCGCGGATCATGGGCATTGAGTTTATTCATATCGATCGCAATACGACGGTGGATTCTTTTGAGAAGGAACTTGAAATCAATCGTCTGCTTTGGAAATTGCGGTAATCATTATGCTGGAGGAGTTGAAGCAGCGTGTGCTGGCGGCGAATCTTTCGCTGCCGAAAATGGGCCTGGTTCTTTATACGTGGGGGAATGTGTCGGGCATTGATCGTGAACAAGGGCTTGTCGTCATTAAGCCTTCCGGCATTTCCTATCAGGAGATGTGTGCCGATGATATGGTCGTTGTTGATCTTGCGAGCGGAAAAACGGTGGAGGGGACGCACCGGCCATCCAGCGATACGCCGACGCATCTTGAACTTTATCGTTCGTTTCCTTCGGTTGGTGGAATTGTTCATACGCACAGCCGGTGGGCAGTGGCGTTTGCACAGGCGGGACGTGACATTCCTTTGCTTGGTACGACGCAGGCTGACAGCTTTCATGGCACTATTCCCTGCACCAGGGCAATGAGGGATGACGAAATCGAAGGGGATTATGAACTGGCTACGGGCAAAGTGATTGTGGAAACATTCCGGGGCAGGAAGCCGGAAGAGATCCCCGGGGTTCTTGTGCAGTCGCATGGTCCCTTTGCATGGGGAGCAACGCCGGAAGAAGCTGTGTACAACGCAGTTGTTCTTGAGACCGTGGCGGAAATGGATTATTCCACTCTGTCTTTGAATCCAAATGCCGGAGAGATACAGGCATCATTGAGAGATAAGCACTGGTACCGAAAACACGGTGCTCATGCCTACTATGGCCAGAAAGAGGGATAGAATGAAAAAGTCACTGAAGATTCTGCTTTCATGCATGGCGGCGTTCTTTGTCAGCCTGTGCATTTTAAATACAACATTGACGGCAGGGGGAACGGTTCATACGGAAGCGGTGAGCTTTGTGACCGACGACGGTGTGAATATGACGGGAACTCTGTATGTTCCAAAGTCGGCGTCCGTGGATCATCCGGCGGCCGGTATTGTAACAGCTCCAGGCGGTAATACGCCGCATACGTTCTATTCTTCTTATCAGATCGAGCTTGCGCGCAGGGGCTATGTTGTTTTTGCGTACGATTACTATGGAACTATGGGGTCCGGTGTTGCCATGACCGGCTCCAGCGGAGCGGAAGCGGCGATGAAATACCTTGCGGGCTTATCGTTTGTGGATCGTAACCGGCTCGGCGCCATTGGCCATTCCAATGGCGGTGCGCAGGCGGCCGCTGCGATTTTGTCGGCACCGGCGCAGAATGCGAAGCAGCGTTCCGTCATGTTCGTTGGCTGTGGTATTTCGGTGAAGGATGTCTCTGTGCTGGATAATATCAACGTTGGCGTTGTCTGGGGCCAGGCGGATGAGGCCGGGCAGGGATCGTTCTGGGATACGTACCATAAAGACAATCCGAACTACGGAATGTTCGCTGAGATGAATGGACTGGATTCGAAGGATGTGGAACCGGGGAAGGTGTACCTCAATGCCAATGGAGCTGAGCGTGTTGTATTTACGCCTGATACGTTCCACTGTATGTCGAATATTATTCCTTCTTCGGTAAGCAATATCATTGGTTTCTTCGATGAGACGCTGAATGGGAATGTTAGCGGGCTTGCGAAAGGGTCGCATATCTATCTTTGGGAAGAGTTTGCGGTTCTTGTGATGGCGCTTTCGCTTTGCGGGATGATTTTCCCGGCAGGGGATCTTTTGCTGGAGGTTCCTTTCTTCCAGAGTCTGAAACGCGATGTTCCGGCGCCTTCGTCAAAGGGGGATGTGAAGTTCTGGGTGTTCCTGATTGTGCCTGCGGTGATTTCGGCGCTGTTAGTGAAAAACAGCATTTTTCAGGGGCAGACGATTCTGGGTACACTGCCGCATTTGTTCAATGTGCAAAGTACCAACGGGTTTATCTGGTGGTTCTTCCTTTCGGCCGTTGTTGCCGTTGTGTTCTTCGCGATCCGGACGAGGCTGGATCCGGGTATTGATCCTGCGCGGAATAAGGAACGCAGGAGAACTTCGCTGGTTGACTTGTGCAAGGCTGCGCTCTTTGGGATCGCGGTTGTGTTTGTCCCGTATCTGATTTCGGGGATCGGAGAACAGATGGCCGGGTGGTATGGAAGAGTGTTCCAGACTTATTTTGCGACGATCGCATCGCTGCGGCTGTACGAGTTTCCTGTGTACTTTGTTTTGTTCGCTGCGTTATTCAGTGTGTATGCCTATGTTCAGGCAGATGGTCTGCGTTTGGTTGGGGCTTCGGACAGGGAAAATTACTGGATTACGTTTGTGGCGAATGCATTGCCGGCGATCCTATTTGTTGGCTATATCTTTGGGACGCTTCTGATTACCAGAGTTACGCCGATCCGGGGACGGGAAATATCACGTGCAAACGGTGCCATGATGGGTATGCTGCTGTTGTACTTTGTGATTGCCAAAAACGTGACGTATTTCTATAAGAAAACCGGGAACATTTATGTGTGCGCGATGCTGAACGCTGCTTTCATTACCTGGCTGTCCGTCAATACGCCGCAGTTGATCGTTTGAATCCAGGATTAAATCCCCGAAAATAAAGAACAGACGAAAAGTAAGAAAGGCCGGGTAGGAGTGCGTTCCTGCGCGGCCTTTCAAATTCAGTGAAGATCAATATATTGAGCGTGTTTGTTTCAATTTCCGGATGGCCCCGATGAGCGCTGCGGTAGCATGTGTATCGCTCTTCAACTGCCACATGAACCATGCCATAACATATCCGTTCGGTGGGTAAAGTGCCTGTCCATGGGCTGTGTCTTTCCTGCGCATGGTGACTTTGTCTGCTGGGATGGCGTCATAGATCTGCTTTAGCTGCTCGACGGTAACGACAGTGTCGTCTCCGCCTCCGGAACTGGCGTTTCTGCTTGTTTGGAGATAAATAAAGCGATACATTTGTATCACATTGAGCAACATTTTTAGCCCAAAATGTTAAAGGAGTATTTTTTGCCATGCCGGCTGCAGATCTTAATTATGTAGAAAATCAGATCACGCGTACATTGATTTCCATGATGGAGAAGGGTGATTTCAGCAATGTCACCGTCTGTGCATTAACAAAGAAAGCCGGTGTTGGGCGCGCTTCTTTTTATCGCCATTATACGGATACATCGGATGTGATCCGTCAATACCTCGATCGCTTGACTTCGCAATGGCGCAATGTGTTCGACAAGACGCCCGAAAAGGATCAGATGCGATTGTTGTTGACGCATTTCTATCAACATAAGAGATTCTATCTGGCCCTCTATCGTGCGGGACTCTCGGATATGCTGCGGATAGAAATTCAGGATGCCTTTCAACAATCTCAGCAGACAGACAATTGCACCGCCTATCTGATCGGTTGGCTTACGGGCGACGTATTCGGCTTGATCGATGAATGGATACGGCGCGGGATGCAGGAAACTCCTGAACAGATGCTGGATTTTCTTGCAAATTACCTTCTGCAAAAGGCTGCCGAAAAAGTTCAAAACATCAGTGCTGACACAGGGATAGATTAAAAGAAAATCTGTGACAGGACGCCGTAAAGTTCACGAATAAAATACGGTCCGAAATAGAGAGCTGCAGTAGGGGCTGGCAGTGTTGATGCATGCATGCCCATGCTATGGGCGATCATCTGTGCCCGCAGAACATGAAACTCGTTTGTGACGATTAAGGCCGGTGAAGAGAGGTTATGTTCCTGCATGATCTCTGCTGCATTGATGAGGTTTTCCCGCGTACTTTCCGACCTGTCTTCGACGTAGATGCGGCCGGCGTCGATGCCTTTATTTACGAGATACTTCTGCATCGCGGTACCTTCGGGTTCCGGCTCATCACTTCCCTGACCTCCTGTTACGATGACGATGGCATCCGTATTTTCCTGAAGATAGTCATATGCCGCATCGAGCCGTTCACGCAGCATTCTGCTTGGACCGTTACGATCAACCTTACAGCCAAGAACGATGACCGTATCTGCCTCTGCCGCCGGCTGAAGGATGGCAGAGACCATCACCGCAGTAATTGAAACGGTCAGCGCCGCAATGACAAGAACGATCAACTTTATAACAGTCTGTAATTGCCATGGTAGAGACGTGAACAACTGCGGCGCCGCTCCGTAAAGCACAAGCAGCGCACCGACCACCATCCCCGTAAGCGAACCGATATTGAAAATGCCGGCAAAAACCGGCAGAAAACACCAGAAAAACAGAAGGATACCGAGAACGATCAGAACCTTCCGCTTCATCATAATTCCTCGCTGTAATGGTAACGGCGAATGACTTCTTCCGCACACTTCAGACCGTCAATGGCACTCGAAACGATGCCTCCGGCAAAGCCTGCACCTTCTCCGGCCGGCCACATGCCTTCCACCGTCGATTCCAGCGTCGTAAAGTTTCTGACAATCCGGATCGGCGACGAGGTACGTGTCTCAACACCCGTCATCGTTGCCCCACCTGTCGTGAAGCCGGGCCAGATGCCTTCCGTATAGTGGAAGAATTCTTCCAGCGACTGATTGATGCGATCATTGAACAGCGCATGCAGATCCGCCTCCTCAACGCCGCGCGGAAATGTCGGCGAAATGG
>Ga0256404_1013290_pt1 | contig 10482 bp, 10 predicted proteins | sample RumenRJG_01DNA_FD_185990 | JGI IMG/M metagenome (GOLD analysis project Ga0256404, IMG submission 185990) | Bovine rumen microbial communities from Lethbridge, Alberta, Canada - RJG_01 | ecosystem: Host-associated > Mammals > Digestive system > Stomach > Rumen | place: Canada: Alberta | collected...
AATATGCTAAATTTGAAACAAATCATTTTAGTTATTATTCAATTGTAGACAATACAATGATAGGTGATATCAATGGGGATGGAAAAGTTAATATTAAAGATTGGAATAGAATGTATGAATATATAAACGAAACATCTGAACTTAGTGAGGAAGAATTTGAACGTGGAGATGTAAATGGAGACGGAAAAGTTAATATTAAAGATTGGAATAGAATGTATGAACATATTACGGAAGTAAATCCACTTTGGTAAAAAGTTAAAGAAAAAAGGTGAAAAGTATGAAAAGAAATAATATTAAAAAAAAATTAATAATGTTATTAGTAATATTTGTGATATGTATTTTAAATTTTGGAGTAACTATATTGAGTAATAAATCTGTTGTATTTGCTGCTAGTGCTACAGATTATGATTTTACTGATGAATTAGAGGCGGATAGAGTGGGAATAGGATTTACATGGACAGCAGAAGATAGAACACTTAAAATAACGGGGATAAAAAATGATTCAGCTATAATTAAATTACCAGATAATTCTAAAATAGATATTCAGGGAAATATTGAAAATACTATTGGAGGATTGATTTGTGAAGGTAATTTAGTAGTTAAAGGAAATGATATAGCAAGTTTAAATATTACAGGTTGTAATTGTTCAACTCCGATTGGTTATTTAAGCTGTGTATATATATATGATACTTTAACTATTGAAAATGGAAACTTAAAGATAATATGCAGTGGTTTGGGATGGTCTATGTCACAGCCAACTTATGCTGGAATATATTCTAAAAAAGTTATTATAAATGGTGGGAGATTTGATGTAAATGTTGGTGGATTGCGTTCAAAAAGTCAGATACTTTATGCAGTATTTATTAATGATAATATAACTATAAATGATGGAAATGTACATATAGAGGTAAAGGATGGTTCTGGGATAAGAGGAGAAACAAATATAAATGGTGGAAATATAGAAGTAGTAACAGATACAACATATAGTGCATTTAAAGAAGTACCATCAATTAACCCGATGATTGATTGGAAAATATCATATAGCAATGATAGTGAGACAGAAGAAATTGAGGCAGATATAACAGATATTTATAATATCTATAATAGCTCTATAATTAAAATTTCTAAAAAAATTATGATAGGAGATATAAATGGAGACGGAAAAGTAAATATTAAGGATTGGAATAGAATGTATGAATATATAAACGAAACATCTGAATTTAGTGAGGAAGAATTTGAACGTGGAGATGTAAATGGAGACGGAAAGGTAAACATTAAAGATTGGAATAGAATGTATGAACATATTACGGAAGTAAATCCACTTTGGTAATATGATGTTAAAAATGGAAGGAGAAAAAAATGAGAAAACAAATAAAAAATGTATCAAAAAAAATAGTTATATTAATTTTGATAATCTGTATGATATCTATGTATTTTCCAGCACTTTCATTAGTATCCTTTGCAACAGAAAATATAACATCGTTAGATACACCTACAAATTTAAAATGGAAAGACAAAAGCACTGCAACAGCTACCTGGAATTTAGTTGAAAATGCAAATTATTACTTGGTAAATGTTATTGTTTATGATGGAGAAAATATTATTGGAATTCAAGAAACAGGGACTTCTTCAAATGAAATTGACTTGCAACAGGAAGTGTATACAATACTACAATCTAAAAATTTAGAAAGTTATCAAATTACCTTCAATGTTTGTGCTAAATACATTTCTGATGATAAAGATATTGCTAGTGAATTCTCTGATTATTGTGAATTGTTAAATATAAATAAAAAAAGTGGTATAAAATTATCAACGCCTACAAATGTAAGTATAGATGAAAATAGAATAGCAAGATGGACTGATGTACCAGCAGCTGGATTATATCAAGTTGAATATTCAGTAAAGTATAATAATACAACAAGAACATATACGGATTTATTTATTTGGAAAAATGATGGTACGATTAAAGATGGAATTTTTGAAGTTGATCTAACAAATAGTATAAATAATGTTTATAAATATTTTAAATATAATAACGAGATAGTGGAAATATCATTTAAAGTATTATCACAAGCAAGTGCATTAGATAATATTTATATTAATAGTGAATATTCTACTCCATCAAATTCAATAACATATTCACAAAGCATTACAAAACTATCAACACCTACAAATGTAAGTATAGATGAAAATAGAATAGCAAGATGGACTGATGTACCAGAAGCAGGGCTATATCAAGTTGAATATTCAATAAAATATAATAATGTAACAAAAACATATACAAGTTTATTTATATGGAAAAATGATGGTACAATTAAAAACGGAATTTTTGAAGTAGATCTAACAAACAGTATAAATAATGCTTATAAATATTTTAAATATAATAACGAAACGGTAGAAATATCATTTAAAGTATTGGCTCAAGCAGGTGCAGACGATAATAATCACTCAAATAGTGATTATTCTATTTCATCAAATTCAATAACATATTCACAAAACATCACAAAATTATCAACACCTACAAATGTAAGTATAGATGAAAATAGAATAGCCAGATGGACTGATATACCAGATGCTGGATTATATCAAGTTGAATATTCAATGAAGTATAATAATATAATAAAAAAATATACGGATTTATTTATATGGAAAAGAAATGGTACAATTAAAAACGGAATTTTTGAAATTGATCTAACAAATAGTATAAATAATGCTTATAATTATTGGAAATATGATGATAAGACAGTAGAAATATCAATTAGGGTATTATCACAAGCAAGTGTAAGTGATAATATACATACTGACAGTGACTATTCAAATAGTTCAAATAGTATATTTTATAATCCAAATGGTTCTACAGTAATTAATGAGATCACATTATCACCAAATAAACCTGTGATTGCTGTTGGAAGATCTTTATATATAGGAAAAACAATTGAACCTAATAATGCAATATATGATAAAATTAATTGGTCAACATCAAACAATTCTATAGTATCAATAAATAATATGGGACAAATTACAGGTATAAAAAAAGGAAATGCAACAATTACTGCACAAATAAATAATGCAACACAAGATGCAGAAGTTAGTGTTTATGAAATTGAATCTAATATAAATGATTCGAAAGAAGCAAATCAAGTTATAAATGAAGCTAACAATGTTATTGAAGCTGTAATAACAGATGGAGATATAACTAATACAGACATAGATGACAAAGAAACAGTAGTAAATGAAATTGAGCAAGGAGCTCAAAATGGAGATAAATTCAATGTTGATATTAAATATGATGAAAAAAATGTAGCAGAGTATAATAACATTAAGGATATAATGAATTCAAAATATGATGAATATAATATAGCTGGAGGAAATGACATAAAAATTGCTATATCTCATACTGATGATAAAGGTTTAGAACATCATATAGCAAATATTACTGAACTAGAAAGTGAAATTAATGTTGAATTTGAAATGCCAAACAATATGCCTGAATTAGCTAAGACTAAAAAAAGAGAATATAAATTAGTTAGATTCCATAATGAAAATATTGAAGATGTTGACTTTGAAATTAGCAATGGAAAAATAGAAACAAGTTCAGACAAATTTTCGGATTTTGTATTGCTTTATAAAGATACTGATTTACCTACTTTTAATTTAAGTGGAACAATAACTAGCTATAATTCAGAAACAGATGATATAACAATACAATTATATAAAACTAATGAAACAGAAGTTTTCGATGAAAAAAATGTAAAAGGCAACAGTACAAATTATAGTTTTGAAAATGTTCCAGTAGGAGATTATATAGTAAAACTATCTAAAAATAATCATGTTACAAGAGAGTATTCTATAACAGTAGATAATTCGAATATTAATTTAGATACAAAGATATGCTTAATTGGAGATATAAATGGTGATGGCAGAATTAATATCAAAGACTGGAATATAATGTATGAACATATTAATGAAACAAGTGAAATAAAAGATTATTCATTATTATGTGCTGATGTTAATAATGATGGCAAAGTTAATATTAAAGATTGGAATAGATTATATGAACATATAACTGAAATAAATCCGCTTGTTTAAAAATAATAAAAGATATAACGTTGTTATATCTTTTATTATTTTTGTTTTTCAATATATTCCACAATATAATTTAAAAAATCATGTAAATACTATTATCTTTAAAAATAGAGTGTCTTAAAGTAGGCAAAATATTGGCATCAACAATATCTTTTACTTTATAGACACTCTTTCTTATTGTATTTAAACCACTTCTTTTATAATTATCTCGAGCGAAAAGTTTTTACAAAATAGTTTATTATATATACGAAAAAATAGCTTTTTATAAACTTTTTTACACTTTTTACAAAGTTCGACAAATTCTGCACAAAAAATGTGATATTCTTTTGTCGAAATACAAAAGAAAAACCATTAAAACCACAAAAGATTTATATTTTTTGAGGGAGGGATAAAATGGATTGTATATACTATATAAATAATTAAAAACATACTAATATGTATTATTAAATAATATTGGCATGTTTTTTTGTTATATATAGTAGTTCCATAATACACTTACAGACTTTAATTTACCAAAAGAAAAATCAGATTAATATATGAGAAATTTTGGTGCAGGTATTTAAAGCTGCTGAGAGGATGTATTATGGAAAACAAAAAGTTTTTTAATATTATCATATATATAATTATATTTTTTATCAGAATTGTATGTGAGTCATTAGGCATTATTGTGCTTAATGATTTTTTTTTAGCATTTTACATCTATACATATTTAAATAGTCAAATAATTTTAATTCGTTGTCGTTCACCTCCAATCATGCGAGTTTTTCAGAATTCGTGTTGATTGGAGGTTTTTATTTTGGAAAAAAATCAAGAAGATATAAAGAAATTTGTAAATAAATTTAAGAAATATATCACTTTTATAATAATTAATTCTGCAATAAATTATTCTAAAAAAATAAAATTAAAAAGAAAAAGAGAAATAGAATTAGACGAAAGAATTATAGATAATATGGTTTACTTTGATGATTTAGAAAATACTACAAATCATAATGATTTTAAATTTGAATTTCTTAATGATGAATACATAAAAGAAATAACGAAAGCTCTAACTATAAGAGAAAAAATTATTATTGAAGACTTTATTAATGATATCCCAAGTAAAATTACTGCAGTTAAATTAAATACTTCAGTAAATACGATTGATGTTTTAAGAAATAGAGCTAAAAATAAAATAAAAAGAAATTTGGGAGGTAAGAAATGAAGAAATATGAAGAACTATATAATTTGATTAATTCTGCGTTAGACGGAAATACTTCTGCTACTTTTGAATTGATTTTACATTTTGAACCTTTAATTAATAAACATTCAAAGATAAATGGCAGGTTTGAACAAGAATGTAAAGATTATATTATAGATAATTTATTAAAACAAATAAAAAAATTTAAAAAAATTTAGAATTTTGTTAAGATTTTTGATTTTCATTTTGCCTTTATAAGTAGAAGGGGAAAAACCTTCTACTTATGGACAGGCACTTTGAAAATTGAATAGATTTTGTTAGATCATACAAGAACTGAGGTCTAGGTGGGTTAGCAACTATTTAGATTAACAATAAGAATGTTATCTTATTGCGAATTCAGTTTAGGATACTTTTGTATAGTCATAGAACGAGCGTAAAGTTATAAAGGTAGTCCATAATGCTTTTATAATGATGCGTCCCAAGCAATGAGTACAAGCCAGAGTTCTGGTTGGTGGAAGTCCAATGTTGCTAGAAACAATAGCAGTCTGACATAGAACATAGAAGAAAAATAATTATATGGAGGAATAAAAGTGTTAGATATTATTTCAATAGCTATATTAATAATATTGTTTAGTTCATTTGCTACCTTTATGATGCTAATTATAATTGGTGGAAATATGAATAAATCAGATAAAGAAATTGCTTATGAGTTAGATGAGCAAGAAAAATATATTAAAGAGTACAACGAAAAACATAAAAATAGATTTTGTTTAAATAAATTTATAAAAAAGATAATTTTGAAATTGAAAGGAAGAAAATAATTATGAAAAATAAAAAATACAGAATAAAAATAAAAATGGTAAAGGAAACTACAATGGAACATGAACAAGAAAGCATGGAAAAGGCTTTACAAGATGTAAAAGTTGTAATTGAAAATTCTACGAAAGAAAGTTTAAATCAAATATTCGATTCAAAACCTAAATATACATATAAGGTAGAAATTATATAGCAAATGAAATATGATATAGAATATTTGCAAAATAAACTTCTTCAATGCAAAGATAAACAAATTGAGAATATTAATATCAATGAAATTGATAAATTTGATGATATAAATATAGATGAAAATAAGAAAGGTAAAGAAAGAATATTAGATTTTTTATTAAAATGTAAAAATCCATATACATTTAAAGTAAATGGTACAATAGTAAGATTACAATTTTCTGATAATTGTTCTATTACAGCAGAACAATGCATATCTAGAGTGCTTAAAAATGAATATATGAAATAGCTTTTGTTGTCAAATGTATAAATTTGAAGCAAAAGCTATTTTTATACATTTAACAAATTATTCTATTAAAACTAAAATTATAGAAAAGGAGGCAATGATGAATAGAGGAAGAAGAAGCAAATATTTAATAGATGAAGAAATAACTAAAAAATGGAATGCAGCATTATATTTAAGATTATCTTCTGAAGATGGAGATAAACCTGAGAGTATAAGTATAGAAAGTCAAAGGCATTTATTAGAAGAATTCTTAAAAAATAATGATGATATTGAACTATTTAATATTTATATTGATGATGGTTATTCAGGTACAGATTTTAATAGACCAGGATTCAAAAGATTATTTGAAGATATGAAATCAAGTAAATTCAATACTATCATTGTTAAAGATTTATCTAGACTTGGAAGAAACTACATAGAGGCAGGTAATTATATAGAGCAAATATTTCCTTTATTCAATATTAGATTTATAGCTGTAAATGACAATATAGATAGTTATTTAAATCCAAAGTCAATAAACGAATTAAATATGCCTCTAAAAAATTTAATGAATGATGAGTATGCTAGAGATATATCCAAAAAAGTTTCAAGTGCTTTTAAAACAATGAGAAAGCAGGGATTATATACATGTGGAATAACTCCTTATGGATATAAAAGAGACTTGAAAGATAAACATCATTTAATTATTGATGAAGATGCAGCAAAAAATGTAAGGCTTATTTATGAATTATATTTAAAAGGATATGGAATTAAAAAAATTGTAAATTACTTAAATGAAAAGAATATAATAAATCCATCAGGATATCGAAAAAAATATAGAAAAGATACCAATAAACTTGGATATTTTTGGTCAGGTTCTACTGTCAGCAAAATATTAGATGATCAAAGATACTGTGGAGATATGGTACAAGGTAAGACAAAGTCAGTTAGCTATAGAATACACAAAAAAGTAAAAAAAGATAAAGAGGAATGGGATATAGTAAAAAATACACATGAGGCAATTATAGATAGAGATACCTGGGGAAAAGTACAGGAATTAAGAAGAAAAGCATTTATGAAAGTAAGTCTAAAAGAGAAAGAAAAGTCTTTTTTTTCAGGAAAATTAAAGTGTGCTAATTGTGGCTATTCTATGAAAAGAGAGTACAGAACAAAAAATAAGGACAAAATAGTTTTTAATTGTTCAACATATACATCTAGGTCAAAAGAAAAGTGCGAAAGTCATCCAATAACTGAAAACACACTAAGAAAAATTGTATGGAAAGCAATAAAACAACAAATACAATTAAATAAAAATAATACAAGTAATATTCAATTCGATAATAACAAAATCATTGAATGCTATACCAAATTAAATAAGGAAAATGAAAATCTAAAAAAATATAAACAAATGAAAATGAGCTTATATGAAGATTGGAAATTATGTAATATTTCAGAAGACGAATACAAAGAATATCTAAATGATTATACTGATAAAATATTTAATATAAGTAAAAATATAGAATATTTAAAAGATAATATAGAAAAAGCAAAAGAAAGAAAGTTAAAAAATGAAAATAATATTTCAATAAATAATTTTGCTAACGCAAAGGAATTAACATTTGAAATGGTTGAAAGTTTGATAGATACAATCGAAATATATTCAAATAACAAAATAAACATTAATTTTAAGTATTGTGATGAATATAAAAATGCATTAGATAAAATTAAAAAGGAGGTAAACTATGAGTAGAAGATATAGATATACCTCTAATGAAGATGAAAATAAGATATGGAATGTTGCATTATATGTAAGATTATCTGTTGAGGATGGAGATAAGGCAGAAAGTAATAGTGTTATAAATCAAAAGCAATTACTAAATGATTATCTAAATGAAAATAGTAATTTTAATTTATATGATTATTATGTTGATGATGGATATTCTGGTACTGATTTTGAAAGACCAGCATTTAAGAGATTGCTAGATGACATGAAGGAAAAAAAGTTTAATACTATTATTGTTAAAGATTTATCAAGACTTGGAAGAAACTATATCGAGGTTGGTAATTATATTGAGCAAATATTTCCACTATTTAATATTAGATTTATAGCTGTAAATGATAATATAGATAGCTATAGTGATCCATCATCAGTTAATAATGTAATAGTTCCATTTAAAAATTTAATAAATGATGAGTATTGTAGAGATATTTCAAACAAAATAAGGTCAGTACTAACTATGAAAAAGAAAAGAGGGGAATATGTTGCTTCATTTACACCTTATGGATATATCAAAGACCCTGAAGATAATCATCATTTAATTATTGATGAAGATGCAGCAAGAGTTGTAAAAATGATATATAGATGGTCTTTGGAGGGATGTGGCAGAAAAAAGATTGCAAAAAAACTTAATGATATGGGAATTCTAAATCCAATGGGACATAAGTTACTTGAACTAAATAAGAAATGTGGAGGCAGAAGAAAAGCAGATGGAGATTTAAGTTATGTATGGGATATGACAGTATTACAAAGAATATTAGAAGACCAAACATATTGTGGAGATACTATTCAGAATAGAGGTAAACTTATAAGTTATAAAGTGCATAAACATATTAAGAACCCTAAAAATGAATGGATAATTGTTAAGAATACACATGAACCTATAATAGATAGAGATACATGGGAAAAAGTTCAGGATGCTATAAATTTTAGAGATACAAGAGTTTGTAAGACAGGATATTTAACTTATTTTGCAGGACATATAAAATGTGCAGACTGTGGTAGAGCAATGTGCAAAAATCCATCAGGATATTATAAAGGTAAACCAAGACCATATTACTATTATGTATGCTCTACATATAAGCAAAGGTCAATTGATTTATGTACAAGTCATAATATTAGAAACACAGTATTGGAAGAAAGTGTTTTACAAGCTATTAAAATGCAAATAAAATTAATAGTTGATTTTGAACAAACTTTAATTGATATTAAAAATATTAACAATATTGATTATAGAATTGAAACAATGAAAGATAGACTTAAAAATTTAGAACAAAAAAGTGAAAAACAAAAGAATTTGAAAAAATTGGCTTACGAGGATTGGAAATTAGGCAATATTTCAGAGGAGGAGTATAAAGAGTATTCTCTATCATATACAGACTCTATAAGCCAAATACAAGAGAATATACAAAATATTCAAGAAGAATTGGCAAAATTTAATAAAAATGATGATAATTCAATTTGGATTGATAAATTTACTAGATATAAAAACATTACAGAATTATCCAAAGAAGTTGTTGATGAACTTATTGATGACATATATGTACATGAAGGCAAACAAATTACAATTAAGTTCAAATATGAAGATGAATATCAAAAAGCAATAGAGTATATTAGAAGAAATGAAAACATAACTTTATTAAGAAACGAAGAAAAGATAGGTTAAGGATGAGGATATTTTATTTGTAAATATCTTCATTTTTTATGGAAAATTTTTTATTATTATGATAGAATATGATAAGCAAATTATAAAATAAAATACCATTTTGTGGGTTTATGATATTTATTCAGAGGAACAAATGATTTTAGCCCACACAAATGAAAAGCCAGTATTACCAGAGGGATTTGAGTTTCTTCCAGTAAAAAGAAGTATAGTAATAAAGAAGGAAAAAGATAACAAAGAGCAATATATGGATTTGTTACTTGAAGCAGATCCAAGTAAAGACATGATAAATGATTATTTGAGAGATGGAGAACTATTTGTATTAACATATAAAGATAATGTGGCATGTGTTGCAGTAGTAACTAAGGTTGATTATAATACTGTTGAATTAAAGAATATAGCAACCAAAGAAGAATATAGAGGACAAGGATATGGAAAGAAAATGCTAAAATATTTAGCAGATAATTATAAACAGAAATACAACAAGATGTTAGTAGGAACATCAGAAAATA
>Ga0256404_1013291_pt1 | contig 10480 bp, 12 predicted proteins | sample RumenRJG_01DNA_FD_185990 | JGI IMG/M metagenome (GOLD analysis project Ga0256404, IMG submission 185990) | Bovine rumen microbial communities from Lethbridge, Alberta, Canada - RJG_01 | ecosystem: Host-associated > Mammals > Digestive system > Stomach > Rumen | place: Canada: Alberta | collected...
TGCTGTCCTGACGTTTGCAGGGACCAGCCCGGTTCCCGCATGCAGATTCCGGTGGGAAGGGAGTCCCTCCAGAGCAACGGAGGAATCGGACACCGGCGTCCCCCGGTCCAGAACCTGATCCAGGACCGGGTTTTTCCGGAACTCGTCCACCATCTTTGCGGGATCGGAATCCTCTGCGTCCGTCTCCCCCGCTCCGTTTTCCTCCAGCTGCTCCTGCGCCTCTCCGATCTCTCTCTGGTTTTCCTCCCGGCTCTTTTCCCAGGCGGAGGTTTGAGATCCGCCATTTCCAGTAAGCTCCGGAAGATCGATCGAAAGGCCCTTCCAGGAGGACAGGAGGGAGGTCACCTCTCCCGCCGCTTCTCCGAGAGGATCTGCCGTCATGTAGGCTGCAATCTCCTCCCGGACGGGCAGTCCCCCTGCATCCGATGCGTACCTTGTCTGCAGGAGGGTAAGATCCGATACGGAGAGGCCGGTGAAGCTCTTTGCAGAAGTCAGCCCGGCAGGATCCTGCAGCATAAGGTTTCTCTGTGCATAGTTCAGAAGGTGCGCAGTCACCGCATCCTCCGAGAGGGTGTCCGTCTGATAGCTGCAGTCGGCAAAGAGCAGGGCATAGCGGTCAAACAGTGCCTGGCTGTACTCCGCAAGAACCGAATCGGCGGCAAGGTCCGTGACCAGTTCCGCCTGCTCCCGCACAAGTCCCTTTCGCGCGCCGGAAAAGAGCGCAAAAAAGAGGGACAGGCACAGGGTCAGGATCAGGGACAGGGCAACGGTGAGGTATCCTCCGCAATGGCTCCCTTCCCTCTCAGCCGCTGAGCACTTCATCGCTCTCCGAGGTGATGGAGTCGAAGATGTTCTGCACAAGTTCGGTGATCTGTTGTTTAAACACCAAAATGAGCCCGATTATGACGAACAATAGCAATATGACCTCAACCGTCGAAATACCTCTCTCATCCTGTACGAACGCTTTCCATTTTTTCATGACCTGCTCTCCTTCAGAACGCAAATCCCAGATAGGCCGGGATCGTGATCATCATCATGACTACGATCAGCATCATGATCATCGGTACAAGGAGTTTCGTGCCAGCTTCCTCTCCCAGTTTCCGCGCCGTGTCCTTTCGAAGTTCCATTGCTGCATCTGCTTCCTCCTGGAGCCTTGCGAGGAGTTCCGCATTGCCCTTTCGGAGGTTCTGTACCAGCAGCGAGCAGAGCCGGGTGTAGGAGCGCAGGCCGCATCGGCTCCCGAACTTTCCATACGCGGCGCTCTCCGGAACACCGCTCTCGAGTTCGTGACACATGACAAGGATTTCTTCGTAGACATATCTCTTTTCTCCTCCTTTTTTCCTTCCCGCCAGGTAATCGTCACTGATCCTGCGGAAGGCATTCCGCACCGCCATCCCGGTCCCAAGAAACAGAACCAGCTTCGTGACAAGCTGCGGATAATCCAGAGAGAGCTCCTGCTCCCTCTTTTTCACCTTTGCGGCAAGATCCCGGTGCCCCGCACCGAAGATTAGTCCTGCCGCTGCAACCATCAGCAGAAAGACCTTGAGACTCTCATCCTCCAGGACCTGCTGCCAGGAGAGCGCTGTCCCCTCCACGGTATCGGGAAGGACCAGGGCTGTCTCTTCCGCACTCTCCTCTTCTGCCTCCTTCGCCGCTTCCTGCACGCTCCTTTGAAATGCCTCTTCCGCGGTCAGCTCCTCCGGAAGGAGCACCACGGGGAACTTCTCCTCCCATCGGTTTCCGTCCAGCGAGAGCGCTGCAGTGAGCACCAGGGAGGAGCTTTCGTCCCTCGGAATCTCCTCCGCATGAACAGTGCCGTCGGTGTCCAGATAGGTGTAGCTCGTCGCACTCCAGGAGATCCGAAACGGATACCCTTCCGCCTTCCGCACAAGGTTCAGGTTCTTCCTCACGTGGAAGAGATCCGGATTGTCCCCCAGAATGAGCGCCCGAAGCTTTGGCGCAAGTTCTTCCTCCATCGCATCCGCCTGCTCCTTCGTGTACTTTCTCGCATGGACCTGGAGATCAAACGTTCCGCCATCCGGCTCTGCCTTCAGGGTCACTTCCCGCGTCCTCTCCCCGTAGTCCGGTCTTGCAATCTCCCTTCCAAAAAGAACCGTCTTCTGCGCAGCCTCGGCAGAGACAGAAAGTGCCAGGACGTCCGCAAGAAACAGGGTAAGGAGCACGTTCTGAAGCCGCTCGATGCAGTGTTCCCCTGCCTCCCGCTTTCCCGAGGCGGGATCCAGCAGGGAGAGCTCCCGCTGCGCGCGCTCCTCCTCCCAGAGAAGGAAGGGAAACAGGCGGCAGATCCGCCGGGATCGGAGCAATTTTGCAGCTGCTTTCCGGAACGGGAGCACCAGCTTGCTGCACCTTCCCCTCTCCACGGGTTCCCTTGCGGAGACAACAAGCAGCACCAGCATCGCGCCAGTCAGGACAAGATAGACACAGAGTTCTGTTCTGTTCATTCTCCCTCCCCCTTTCCAAAGTTCTCAGACCCGGATGTCCGTGATCTTCTCCGAGAGCACCAGCGCCGCCAGATACAGGACAAGGCAGCCGCCCGACACCGCAATTCCCTTTGGCGTCCCGTACAGGGGATCAAAGAACCCCGGCGAAGTGACCGAGAGGTACCCAGCCAGCACAAACGGCACGGCGTCCATGATCCCCGACTCCATCCGCTTCGAGGATAGCAGGATCTGAATCTCGTTCTCCGTCCCGATCTTTTCCTGGATGATGTGGATGGTCCGCTCCAGGATGGTGGGGAGATTTCCGCCGCTTTTCTTTGCAATCGAGAACACCCCGGCAAACTCCCGGATCTCCTCCGCGCCGGAGCGCTCGGCAAATTCCAGAAGGAGCTGCTCCAGCGGGAGGTGATTTGCCACTCCCGCATTGATCCGGACAAGTTCCCTGCAGATGCTGCTCTCCTCCCCGAAGAGAAACGCCATGTCCTGGAAAGCCTCCCGGAAGGCGTTCTCCGCGGAGTACCCGGCGCGCAGGCCCGTCAGAAGACTCCCCAAAAGCTCCTGAAACTGAAGGAGAAGCGCTCTCTCCTCCTTCTGCCGCTTCCGCTGCATGGCCCTTCTGTACACCGGCACCGAGAGCGGAAGCAGAAGAAAGAAGGCAGGTACCCTTCTGAAAAAAGTCCATGCTGCAATCGCTGGAAAGACAAGGCTCTCTGCAAGGCACCGGGGATCAGGGCGGGGGACGGCCCTTCTCTCTCCGGATGCCCGCTGCGATAAGTTTCTCCGTATCGAGAAGTTCCCCCACTTTTTCCCAGCTTCCCTGGATCCTCCCATCCTCTTCTCCCTCCTCCCTGAAGGCATAGAGTGTGTGCAGGCGGACCTGCCCGTCGGAAACCCCATCTGTCTCCGCAATCTCCATCACCCGCCTCGTCCTGTCCCGAAGGCGGGAGAGGTGTACCACGATGTCAATCGCGGAGGCGATCTGACTGCGCACCGCCTCCGGGGACAGCGGCAGGTTCCCGAACTGGACCATGGTCTCAATCCGCGCCATCATGTCCTGCGCGCTGTTGGCATGGCCTGTAGAAAGCGATCCTGAGTGCCCGGAATTCATACTTTGCAGCATATCCAGTGCTTCCTCCCCGCGGACCTCTCCCACGATAATTCTGTCCGGCCGCATCCGGAGTGCTGCCCGGATGAGATCCCGGATCGTGACTGGCGCCGTTCCCTCCAGGTTCCGGCCCCTGGCCTCCAGGCGGACCAGATTCGGCAGGTGGGAGATCTGAAGCTCTGCATCATCCTCAATGGTGATGATCCGCTCATCCTCTGGGATCGCGTCGGAGAGGGAATTCAGAAAGGTCGTCTTTCCCGATCCGGTGCCGCCGCTGACGAAGATGTTGTAGCGGGCCCTCACAAGTTCCATCAAAATATCCGCTGCCTCCTGGGAGAGACTCCCGAGCCGGACCAGATCTCCCATCGTGAGGTGGCTCTTCGGAAAGCGCCGGATCGTCAGGATGGGTCCGTCCAGTGCAACCGGCGACTGCACGATCGAGACGCGGGAACCGTCGGCAAGGCGGGTGTCCGCAATCGGATGGGCCTCGTTCACCGTCCGGTTTGCCTGGGACACCATCTGCTGGATGATGTTCTCGAGCTTCTCCCCTGACGTGAACTTCAGATCTGTCTGCAGGATCCTGCCCTGCCGCTCGATGAAGATGCGGTCCGGTCCGTTGATCATGATCTCGGTGATCTGCGGGTCATCCAGAAGATCCTGCAGCACATCGAACTGCCGGATGGCGTGAAAGATGTCTGCCCGGAGCTTTTCCATCTCGGAAAGCGTCAGGTTCTCCCTCCGCTCTGCGGACAGGATCTGAGCATCGATGTGCTCCAGTACCACCGCATCGGAGACCTGCTGTACCGTTCCGAGCTCCGCTTGCACGGCGGCCTGAATCTCCTCCCGGAGGGCTTCATCGTCTGCCATCGGAAAGTTCACGCCGGACAAAGGCGGCAACGGGACCACTCCCAAGATCTGCCGCACCCTTTGGCAGGGTCTGGAAGAGAGGCAGCTGCAGGTATGCGGTCTGCGCGATGATCTTCGTCCGCTCCTCCTGCTTCAGCAGCGCCTGATAGGCGGCAAGCTTTGCCTGCGATATGGAGTCCTCTCCCGTGATCGTGAAAATCCGGCTGCAGGTCTCCAGGAGGTCGGAAAAACCGTCCACTGCGGTGGTCAGGTCCAGGATCACGTACTGGTAGTCCGTGAAGGTCCCCAGCGCATCAAGAAGATCCGCCCACTGCTTTGCCTTCACTTTTCTGAGCTCCGGGAACGAGGGAACGGGCGGCACTGCATCAAAGCTCCCGATCCGCTCCGCCGCGCCGGTGAGGCGCTCTGCGAACTTCTCCCGGTCCGTATCGCTCGTAAAGAGGAGCTCCCGCATGCTGCCCTGACTCGTTCCGGGGGAGAACACGGACCAGGCGGGAAACGGCTCAAAGTTCAGGTACAGAACCCGTCCCCGCTCGGAGAGAACCTCCGAGAGCGTCAGTGCCAGCGTGGTCTGCAGAGACCTGCTGCAGGGCGTAAAGAACGCGATGCGCTGCAGCGGCTCCCCGTGGTGCACGGAGGGGGCCTCCTCGGCACAGGTCTTTTTGCAGAGGGAAAAGATCTCCCCGCAGAGCACGTCCATGGACTGGTACTTGCTCACATTTTTGGGATGATCCAGAAAGCGGCCCGACTCGTTGAGAAGAAGGATGGCAGGAAATCCCGCCCGCTCCATGCGGTCGTCGTACTCGGACTCCGCAATCACAAGGAGCGCTGTCTCCTTCGGGTTCAGGATGGAGAGGAGCTTTTCCGCCCCGGTGAAGATCCGGATGCGGACCGGAAAGGAAGCACCGGACTTTACGTACTCTCCCAGGTGGCAGGCGTACTCCGTCTCCCGGTCGCAGATGGCAATGACGGCTGCAGATTCGTTTTTCAATACACACCTCCCAGGTACAGCAGGATGGCAGCGCAGACCGGCACCGCAAAGGGAATGCCGCTCTTTGGATTCTTCGTGCAGATCAGGACAGGAACTGCGATCCCTGCTCCAGCAGAAAGCGCTGCAAAGAGAAACAGAACGTAGGTTTTCGGCTGCAGAAAGCAGGTTACGCACCAGAGGAGCTTGATGTCTCCGCCGGCAAAGCCATGTCCCCATAGGGGGAGAAAGACAAGCGGCAGCAGCAGGGAAACGGCAAGGGATGGAATCGAAGCCGTCCCTCCTTCCAGGATCCTCCCCGCAATCGCAAGAGCTGCTGCCGGAAACAGCAGGGCATTGCAGACTCTGCCTGAGGTAAGATCTGTGAGCGCAGCAAACACACCCACAAGCCCGAGTGCGAACTTCAAAGGGAAACCTCCCGCCGCGATTGCGGCAGTGAAAAACTTGATAAGAATCAGATCTGAATCCCAGCGGAGCATGATTTCCGCTGACTCCTGTATTATCGCGCAGACAGGGAGCTTTGCAAGCTGCTTTTGCTGGCGCGATAACTTTTTGTGAAGGGTGCTGCAAAAACGGGGGCCGTTTTTTTTGCACATTTACGGAGGGAATGGGTATAATGACTTTATTGCATTTCAAACCTGTAACCCCGCTTCAGAAAGGAACCGGGACAGAAAAAAGGAGACAGCGCTATGAAGTATGTATGTGATGTTTGCGGCTACGTTTACGATGAGGCCAACGGAGATCCCGAAAACGGCATTGCACCCGGAACCAAGTGGGAAGATCTCCCGGCAGACTGGGTATGCCCTCTCTGCGGCGTTGGCAAGGATCAGTTCTCTGCACAGGCATAAGCTGCGGAAGTGACCAGACAAAGGACTCCAGGACATGTACTCTCTATCTGCACTGCTCCATAACCCCTGCTTTGTTGCCCCGGCCCTCGGTTGGCTCATCGCGCAGGTGTCAAAGACCATCATCTACATCATTCTGAACAGGGACTTTCGTCCGGAACGGCTCGTGGGAAGCGGGGGGATGCCCAGTTCCCACTCCTCCACCGTCTGTGCACTGGCAACTGCAACAGCCTGCAAGTACGGGTTCGGAGGATTCTATTTCCCGATGAGCATGTTTTTCGCCTTCATCGTCATGTATGATGCGATGGGCGTGCGGCGGGAGACTGGAGAACAGGCGAAGGTCCTGAACGAGATGATGAACCAGTGGAGAGAGATGGGAAGGAGCCTCACCTCCAGAAAACCCATGGAGAACTTCAAGGAGTTCGTCGGGCACACCCCGCTCCAGGTGACGATCGGTGCCATCCTCGGCATTGTGATCGGCCTGATCACCTGCCGCTCCCTGCTTGTCTGAAAGATCATTGCACACAAAACTGCCCGGGATTTGATTCCCGGGCAGTTTTTACGTTTTGTAATGCCCTCCCCGCCGCGCTACAATAGGATCGTCCGGCAGCCGGAAAAGCCGCCGCAGGAAGGAGATTTTCAACATGACTATTGAACAGCTTCGCAAGGACATGATCGCCGCCGCAAAGGCGCAGGACAAGCCGAGGAAGGAGGTTCTCTCCGCCCTGGTCGGCGCCGTCATGAAACTTGCCATCGATGAGGGTACCCGGGACAGCATCTCCGAGGAACTTGTCAGCCGCGCGATCACAAAGGAGCAGCGCGCCGCAAAAGAATCCATTGACACCTGCCCCGCGTCCAGACAGGATCTTCTGGAGCAGTACACATACCGCTACAACGTGATCTCCGAGTACGCGCCTAAGATGATGAGTGCGGACGAGATCCGCGCGTTCCTTGAGCAGAACTGCAGCGAGGTCCTCGCCACAAAGAACAAGGGACAGATCATGAAGACCGTGATGCCGCTGCTGAAGGGGAAGGCAGATGGAAAGACCATCAGCAGCGTCGTCGCAGAACTGACGAAGTGATGGCTGAGAGCAAAACCCTGGATCACGGCTTTGGTCCCCTGTACAGCGAGAGGTCAGAGATCCTGATCCTTGGGAGCTTTCCCTCCGTCAAATCCCGGGAGGCGCAGTTCTACTACGGCCATCCCCAGAACCGCTTCTGGCGGATTCTGCGGGCGCGGTTTGATCCGGAGACGGAAAGACAGCTCCTCGCCGGGGAGAAGATCGACCCGCCGGGGACCCTGGAGGAGAAAAAGGCGCTGATCCTGGATCATCACCTTGCGCTCTGGGATACCATTGAGCGATGCACAATCACCGGCTCCTCCGACAGCAGCATCCGGAATGTGACCGTCACCGACATTCCCTGGATTCTGGAACAAACGCAGATTCAGAGGATCTGCTGCAACGGCAGCACCTCCTACCGCCTGTTTCAGAAGTACTCGCGAAAGCGCATGGAGGAGGCATGCAGAAAGCTCGGGCGGATCTGCCCCGAGGTCCTTCTCCTTCCCTCCACCAGTCCCGCCAATGCGGCCTGGTCCCTCCCAAAGCTCTACGCCGCCTGGAGGGAGGCACTGGAACTTCAGTAATAGCAAAAAGACACTCTCCGGACCTTCCGGAAAGTGCCTTTTGTTTTCTGAGCAGATCTTCCCTGCTTACTCTGCAGGGACCAGGTTCAGCTCCTGGTTCAGGTACTTGACAACTTCCTCTCCGTCAAGACCGTGCACCATGCAGGCATCGCCCAGGCTCTCCATCAGCGCCGCGGGGCAGCTGATGCAGCCCATGCCGACGCGCATGAGTACCTCTGCGGCATCGGGATGTGCGATGATGACATCGCGGACAATCATATCCGAGGAAATGGGCTGCTTGCTGGCATCCACGTTCTGGTTGGTTTCTTTCTCTGACATTATAGGGTTCCTCCTTGGGGGTATTCAGGGTTATCCTTCTCTCATATACGCCAGATGATATCGGATTCCCCCGTTTCTTTCCGTAACATTCGTTACGTATTTAACCATTATCACAAATTTTCCAGGCTGTAAAGGGCATTCCGGTCCCGCATCGTGATTCCCTCCCGGGTCACATCGATGAGGCCCTCGCTCTTCATTGCCATGAGCTCCCGGGAGACGGAGGGCCTTGTTGCCGAGATCTCCCTCGCCAGGTTCTCCCTGGTCTCCCTGTAGGGTTCTCCGGGATGGGCCTCATCGTTCTGAATCAGGACCCGGGTGATCTTTTCCCGCAGGGAATTGCTGCTCAGGATCGTCAGCCTCCTGTCCAGATCATCCGCCTTTCTGGCCAGGATCGAGAGAAAGTTCTCAATGAGCTTTGCATGTCGGGTGCAGAACTTTCCTCCGCAGCTGCTGGAGAACAGGTACTCCTTCGGAATCGAGAGCACCTGGGAACTCTTCTCCGCCACCGCGAAGTGCTCATAGTGCTCCCTGCCGAGGAACAGATAGACCTCTCCGAAGAGATCCCCCGGCTCGTCGCAGGTCTGCAGATAGATGCGCTTGCCATCCGGCGTGTCCCTGCCCACGGAGACACTCCCGGAGATCAGGACGAGGACGTTCCTCGGCGCATCGTCCATGTAGAATACCATGTCGCCCTTTCCGTAGTGATAGAGTACGGACCTGCTGCAGGAAAGACATCCCTCCATGTCCTGCACGGAGAGCCCTGCAAAGAGCGGACTCCTGCGCAGCGCGCAGGAGAGCTCCTGGTTCCGCTCCAGAGTGTTGCTCTCATATGTTTCTCTTCTGACCTGTGTGTTCATTGCTGCTTCAGTCCAGGCAGTACAGCCTGCCGTATTTCTCCTCGAGATAGTCCAGGAAGTCCTTCGGCGTCAGCTCCCGCCCCGTGATCTCCCGAATCCAGGTCTTTGCATCGAGCTGGTCTGCCCTGGCAAAGACGTGGTCCTGCATCCAGCGGTTGATCGCAGAAAAATTCCCAGAGGCCGCTTCCTTTCCTATGTCGAGATCCTGCTGCATCCTCGTGTAATACATGGCATTATACAGGTTTCCCAGTGCATATGCAGGGAAATATCCAAAGCCGGATGCCCAGTGGACATCCTGCAGGATGCCGACCCGGTCATTGTCCGGCGTCACGCCGAGGTATTCCTGATACTTTCTGTTCCAGAGCTCCGGCAGATGATCAAAGTCTGCCCCGCCGTCCACGATCTGCTTCTCGATCTCGTACCGGATGATGATGTGGAGCGTGTAGGTGAACTCATCCGCCTCCGTCCGGATCAGGGACGGCTCCACGGCGTTGACGGCCTCATAGAACTCCTCCTGCGTGACATCAGACAGAACCTGCGGGAAGATCTCCTTTGCCTTTGGATAGAGGATGGAGAGAAACTCCGGGGATCTGCCGATCCGGTTCTCGTAAAAGCGCGACACGGACTCGTGCATGCCCATGGTCTTGTTCTGGTTGACGAAATGGTCCCAGTTTTCCTGCGGCTGCAGCATCTCAAACAGGGCGTGTCCGCCCTCATGGACCACGGTAAAGATGCTGCTCAGGAACGAGTTCGGATAGTAGTGCGTTGTGATCCGCACGTCATTCCTGCCGAGGCCGTCCGTGAAGGGATGCTCCGTCGTCGTGATAGCGCCCCGCTCCCGGTCAAAGCACATGACGTCGAGGAGCCAGTCCGCCATCCGGCGCTGCTGCTCATCCGTCACCGTCCTGGAGAGGAAGTCCTTCCGGATCTCTTTTTTCGATTTCCGGATCCTCTCCAGAAGCGGCAGAAGTCTCTCCCTGCAGGTGCCGAAGATCTCATCGAGCTCCCGCTCTGTCATCCCCCGCTCGTACAGGTCCAGCAGGCTGTCATAGGGCGTGTCAAACTGCCTGGTGCAGAGGGATATTTCCTCCTGCTGCGCCTTTGCGACGGCCTTGAGAGAGGGCTCAAAGATCCGATAATCCGCGCGGTTCTTTGCAGAAAGCCAGTCCACAAAGGCCCTGTTATACACCTTTCTGTGGGCGGCATCCTGCTCCGGTGTGATGCGCTCCGTCCGCTCCCTGTCCCGGTGAAGGCTCTCTGCCAGCACCCGGTCCAGGGGATCCAACTCCTGCCTCTCCCCGTAGAGCCGGTCTGCCGCCTCCAGAAAGGCCGGATTCTTCTTCTGCACAAAGGCCTGATTCTCCAGAAAGGCCGTCAGCTCTCCCTGTTCCTCCAT
>Ga0256404_1013293_pt1 | contig 10478 bp, 6 predicted proteins | sample RumenRJG_01DNA_FD_185990 | JGI IMG/M metagenome (GOLD analysis project Ga0256404, IMG submission 185990) | Bovine rumen microbial communities from Lethbridge, Alberta, Canada - RJG_01 | ecosystem: Host-associated > Mammals > Digestive system > Stomach > Rumen | place: Canada: Alberta | collected...
TCAATCCTGCCATGCTCTACATCCGCAAAGACCTGGCCCATCTGAATGAAGTGTATGTCGCACCTGACATGGAGGGTGTCAGTCTTCAGCAGTACTATGACGACATCCGTGTCATGGTGAAGCAGAAGACTGGCAGGGCGATGCAGGAGAAGGACGTGAAGTTTATGGACAAGAAAGGCAAGCAGCGTGTCCGCCAGGGGTGCAGCCCCATCCGTGAAGGGGTGGTGAACATCAAGCCCGACACGACGATGGAAGACCTTTTGCGCTATGCCGAAAGAGTGCATGAGAGGTGGGGCATCAGAGCCTTACAGATACACATCCATAAGGACGAAGGGCATTATGAGAACACCGAAGACCCAGCATCGTGGGAACCGAACTATCATGCTCATATCATCTGGGACTGGATGGACCACGGCACAGGCAAGTCCTTCAAGCTGAATGCTGAGGACATGTCTGCAATCCAGGATTTGGTAGCTGAGACATTGGACATGCAGCGAGGGCAGAAGAAGTCTGAGACGGGGATTGACCATTTGGAACGGAATGACTTCATCATTCAGAAGCAGGAGAGCAAGAAGAAGCACCTACATGAAGAGGCAAAGAAAGCCATTGCCGAGAAAGAGAAAGTGGAAGCAGAGGTCGAAGCAGCGAAAACGGAAGTGGCAGACTTATGGAAGGAACACGACTATTTGACAAGTGCCAACCGCACGAAAGCAGAGCGCAGCAACCGCCTCGACCTTGACATTAGAACCAAGACAAACCGCTCCCAAGCCCTTGATGATGCCATTGATGCCAAGAAACAGGAAGTCGCAGGACTGGCAGCGAAAGCCGATGAGAAACTGCAGGACTTCTACACCATCAAGGAGCGTGGCAACTGGCAAGACCCGATGTTCTTTGCCATGTCTGCCTATATCTACCGCATTGACGAGGGCTTGCAATTCTGCATCAAAGCCATCCAGGACTTTGCCTATTCAGGCTTCGGCGGTCGAGGCGGCAAGCATGGTGACATCTTCTGGGACAACGAGTCATACGCCATCAAGCAATACCTGAAGATGTTTGCCGACCTTGCCAGTGCCACCTTGAAGCAGGTGGCAGACTGGTTTGTCTGGCTGGCAAGCACCTTGGGCAAGTTCAACGCCACCGAACTGAGACGTGCCGACCATGAAGTCCACGACATTGCCGATGGCAGATACGATGGACGAATACAGAAGTTCCAGCAAGGGTTGTCAAGGTAGATAGAGATTGCATGAAAGCTCCCCGCCGCACGTAGCAGCGAAGCAAGCGGGGAGACACCAATCATAGAAACTGGCGAGTGGAGGTTATTTCTTCTTTGGTTGCTTGTTGAGTCTATACACGACATGCAGGAGCGCATAACGAGGCGTGACGTTGTTCCATGTCTCAGTGCGACCTTGTGCGTTGATGGTGCGCCGGATGTTGGAGAGGTTGCCGAGGAGGTCGAAGCCGTCGAGCATACAGACGAGGTTGTCATGGAGGAAACGCTTGGAGAGGCGGGCGTTCCAGACGAATTCGTTGGTATTCATTGTGTGGTCGGCGTAGCCACGGCGGGAGTACATCGTCAGGTCGGTGGCGAGTTGGAGGCTCCACGGCAGTTCGACTTGGGCGATGAGGCCGTAGTCAAAGTTGAGGACGTTGATAGTCTCGAAGTCCGTGCGGTCGCTTGTGGAGTGCTGGTAGTGGAGGTTGCCGATGCCCTTGACTTGCAGTTTGGCATTCGGACGATAGGTCAGGCTCAGCGTCTCGTTGGCATAGTAGGAGCCGACGATGCTTCGCGAAGGGGCTGCGGTGGTGCTGATGAGGTCGACGCTGTGATTGTAGTCGAAAGTTGTTTTTGTAGCGAGTGAGAGAAGGCGCTTGTGGTCGAGCGGGGTGTTATAGCCTCCGCCAAGGTGGGCATCCCAGTTGCCGTTGACGTTCTGTGGTGTGACGGTGCGGACGCCTGTCTGCTTGTTGTAGAATGTGGCCATAGCGATGGCTCGGGGCGCGAGGTTAGCGGAGCCGAAGACATTCCACATACGCTCGCCAAAAAGGACGCGGCGGTAGGACGTGCCGAGGTGATAACGCTGTGGATTTTTCAGATTGGTATTACTGAGCACTATGCGCAAAGGGTCGCTGTCATCGCGGATATTGAGCAGATAGGTCATGCCGGGGGCGGAGATGCGGGTATTGAAATTGACCTCAAACACCTTTTTTGGGTCACGTGTAAAGATTCGCCAGTCGCCATCGGTCTGGATGAAGGCCGTATGGCGGTGGAAGAGTGTGTCGAGCCGTCCGCGCTGATAGTTGAGTTGGTTACGCTCGAAGCGGACTTCGACATTGCCCCTGAACTGCCGTATCAGATTCCAAGAGTGTCGGCGGGAGCTGTTGTAGTCGTAGCCGAAACGGAGCCTGTGGATGTCGTCTGTGTAATCTGCCTGGTTGCTGTTGCTTGTGTCGAGCGCCTTGTAAAGGTCGTGGGCAGATGGGAGCGTACCCAGTTCACCGTCGAAGTCCTCCAGCAGATGCAGTTGATATAGCGAGCGGTTGGTCTCTTTATTGACATGTGAATAAATGTAGTTGGCAGAGAGTTGCAGACATCCGATTTCGGTTCTTCGTGCACCGATGCTGCCGCCGTAGTTCAGGCTGCGATTGGTGTTCAGGTCATAGCGATTACGACGGTCGGTAGGAGTGCCGCTGCGTGGATAGTCCAGCTGATAGTGGTCGTAGGCATAGCGTTTCTCATCGTTATAGCTGATGTTGCCTGAGGCGTTGAAGAGGAAACGATTGTTGTGGGGAATGCTGAAGATTGTATTGGCATCAAGACCCGTGTTCAGACTGTGACCGTTGCCCTTGTCACGTGAGATACTCCTGTTCAGGGCATGGCGCAATAGCAGGGAGCCAGCGTTTGGAGTCATGATGCTGTCAATCCACGCCTTGCCCCATTGTTCGGCCACGTCCTCGTCGAAAACAGCCGAAGCCGATTCGCCGTGGCTGTGCTGACGGCTATAGCTGATGTTGGGCCGCAAGCCGAGATAGCTGAGCACGTTGTTCCTGCGATAGAGATTGAACTCGTGGTTGGTACAAACCTTGAAGTTGTCGGTGTGTCGCTTGCTGTAGGCTCGTCCGTAAGTGTCGCCGCCCGTGAGGAAGTTCTCGCTGGACGTGTGCTGCTCACTGTCGTCCTCGGTGTAGCTGGTGCGCACGTTGCCGCTCGTACTCCAATGCCCGTCTTTCTCGTCAATGTTATAGTCGAAGTCCGCATCATAGACGGATCGGATGCCAGTAGCCTGACGCAGCGGACTCCAGTCGCCGTTCTGACCGGGCTTGCGGTCATCGCTCACGTTGTTGGCATTGGCAAAGAAAGATAAGCGCGAGTTCGGCGTGAAGCGCAGGGCGAACAGGCGACCAAGGTATCGGTCATCGGTGCCAGCACCAGCCTCGGCATTGGCAATCCATCCGATGCTGTATTCCTTCTTTAACTGTACGTCCATCACGAACTCCTTGTTGCCATCGTCGGGCAGTCCGGCCATGCGCAGTTGCTCGTTGCTGCGGTCGTAGGCTTTCACTTTTTTCACCATGTACGATGGCAGATTGTCGAGCATCAGCCGACGTTCTTTGTTGAAGAAGTCCTTGCCGTTCAACAGCAGTGCGTCCACATGCTTGCCATTCACCACAATGTCGCCACCACTTTTCAGTTCCACGCCAGGCAACTGTTGGATGAGGGCATCGAGCATGGAGCCTTCGGCCAACTCGAAAGCATCAGCATTGTAAACGAGTGTGTCGCCGTTGACATAGAACTTCACCTTCGTGGCCTTCACCACTACTTCGTTCAGGGACACACTACGCTCCTTCTGCATATAGAAAGGTTTGTCAATTAGGTCCACGGTTTCCTCGTCCTTGTAGAAACGCTTTACTTCAAATGTCTGTTCCGTCTGCTCATAACCATCTTTCTGCATACGCAGTATATAGCGACCAGGACGCTTGATGTGGAAGATGGCAAACGACGTAGGCCTGTTGTTGCTGTCGCCCATGACCGTGTGGAGCGTGTCAACAAGGGTGCTGTCTGATGCCCAAAGCACTTCACAGAAAACGTCAGGAATAGCCTGATTGGTGAGTAGGTCAGCTACTCTTCCGATGACCCTCACGGAGTCACGAGGTTGGGTAGTCGCTTGTGCCCATACCGACATGGAAGTGAGGACGAGGATAATAGTGTTGATTTGTAGTTTATACATACTTCCTGTATTTTGAGATTGTTGTTATTTCTTCTTCGGCTGTTTGTTGAACCGATACACCACGTGGAGCAGAGTGTAGCGGGGCAGGACATTGGTGTAGGTCTCGATACGCCCCTGGGCATTGACAACGCGGGTGACATTGTCGAGCTGGCCAAGGAGGTCGAAGCCGTCAAGCATCCATGTGAGGCGACCTTTGAGCATGGTGTATGACAGACGGGCATTCCAAATGAGGTTGTCGGTGTTCATGCTGCTGCCCTCGTAGCCGCGCCGGCTGAACAGGGTGAGGTCAGTGGACAACTGGAGATGCCAAGGCAGTTGGAGGGTGGCGATGGCTCCATAATTGAAGTTGAAGGCATTGATGCGACTGAAGTCGGTGCGGTCGCTGTTGGTGTTGTACCATGCAAAGTTACCTTTCACTCCGACGGTCGAGGAACTGCCAACCTTATAGCTTAGGCGGAGGTCTTCGCCAAGGTGGGTGGTGTGGACGGCGCTCTCCACAGGGGCGAAATTACTGCCCGTTGTGCTCTCGCCGATGAGATCGACGCTGTTGCGGTATTCGGCACGGGTGTTCGTTGAGAGCGTCAGGCGACGTTTCTTGTCGAGCGGTGTCTCGTAACCTACGGTGGCAGCAGTCATCCAGTTGCCGTCCACGTTGTCGGCGCGGTAGGTGCGTATGCCCGTGGCAGCATCGTAGCTGTAGCCCATGGCGAGAGCATTTGCCGTGCGGCTGTATTCCAGCCGTAGCGATTTCGTGGTCTGTCGCTGGCGGTTGCTCTTGCGGATGAGTCCTTTCAATTCGTAGGTCTGCTGATTGTGCAAGTTGGGGTTGCCGAGGCGAATGTTGAGCGGGTCGGTGTCGTCTATGACGTTGACCATGTTCACGAGGTCGGGCGTCTGGCCCTGTACATTGAACACCAGTTGGGAAGAGAAGGAGTAGTCCTTGCTCGTCCAGTTCAGAATCCAGTAGGGCAAAGCCCATTTTACGGAGTTGCGCACGATGGTAGTATCAACGTCGCCACGCTCATAGTCGAGCCGCTGGCGTGTGGGCTGAAAGAAAATGCGGGCCATGAAATATAGTTTCCCTTTCTCATATTGCTTCGTCCACTCCATGGCAGGAATAATGTTGTGTGTTCCCTCGTCGTAGGTGCTGGCATAACTGTTGCGGCGGTCAATCAGACTTTCATACTCTGAAACGGAGGGCAGGACACCGATTGGCGAGGTGGAGATCGTATCGAGCAGATAGAGTGATGAATTGCGCTCATGGTGCTGGTGCTCGTAGCCGTAGCCAATGGAGAACTCGGTGGTCTGGCTCATTCGGAAATGATAGGTGGCAAAAGCGCGGTAGCCCAGCTGGCGGTCAGGGTGATTCTTGAAATACTGATTGGCCGCATTAGAGGTAAGTCCGTCCGAGCCGTAGCGGATGGCGTAGCGGTTGAAGTGGTCATCCTTCTTGCTGCCTCCCGTAATGCCCGCCGTCAGGTTGAGGTAGTCGCTGCTGCTCTTGAACTTGATGGTACCCTGTGCCGTCAGCCCACCGTTCAGACTATACCCCTTGTTGAGCGTCTCTTTGCTGTAGCGGTTGATGAGGACACGGCGGATGGTGTCCTGCGCATCGAGCGAATAGAGATTGTCGAGCAGGCTGCGGCTCACGTCGTACTGCATGGCCGAGAAGGCTGCGCTGATCAACGAGCCACTATGGTCGTAGTGGCTGTAGCTGAATGAAGGCTCGAAGTGTAGATAGACCTTCTTGCGCGTCAGGTCGATGTTGTGCGAGGTACGCAGACTAAAGTCCTTGTTGCGGGCTGCGGAGCGCAAGTATTCGTAGGTATCGCCCTGCGACAGGAAGTTCACGCGGTCTTGGTCGGTGGTCAGGTCTTGGTCGCTGTGGCTCACTTGCACGTTGCCGTTCACCTCGAAACGTCCGTTGCGGTCATTGATGGTGTAGTCGATGCCCGCTTGCTGTTCGCGGCTTTCGCCCTGTCCCATCTGTTCGGGTGTCCAGTTGTTGTCCTGCCCGGGCTTGCGACGGTCGTTCAGATTGTTGGCATTGCCATAGAAAGCCAGTCGTGAGTGGTCGGTGTAGCGCATGGCAAAGAGACGGGCCAGCCAACGCTCCTCAGTGCCGTAGCCGCCTTCGATGTTTGACAGCGTGCCAATGCTGTACTCCTTTTTCAGTTTCACGTCCATCACATAACGCTTGTCACTCTCGCGCCGCTCGCCCAAAAAGTCGCTCATCTTGCCGTATTTATCATAGACCTCCACCTGCTTGACGGTGTATGACGGCAGATTGTCGAGCATCACGCTGTTGTCGTCCTTGAAGAAGTCCTTGCCGTTCAGCAGCAGGCTCTCCACAAACTGGCCGTTGTGGTAGATACGTCCGTCACTTTTGATTTCCACGCCAGGCATCTGGCGCACCAGCGCGTCAAGCATAGACCCCTCGGCCAGCACGAAAGCATCAGCATTATAGACAATGGTGTCGCCACGGTTGTAGAATTTCACCTTCGAGGCTGTTACCGACACTTCTTGCAGCACCTTGGAATCTTCGCGCAGAGCGATAGGTGGCACGTCGCGGGAGAACTCGCGCCGCTTGATGTCGCCGATGGTATAGTCCACACAGGCGGTCTTGTAGCCAAGATAACTGGCACGGAGAATGTACGTTGCATTTTGCTTCGGCACTGTGAACGAGAAGTCTGCGCTGTAACCTTCTTGCCCATTTCTCACCCAATGGTGGCTTGGGGTCTGTTGGTCGATTACGATGCTGTCCGTTGTCATCAGTTGGATGGTTGCACCAGGCAAGTCCTTCCGGGTCTTTGAGTCTATGATACGTCCTTTAAGCTGGATGCTCTCTTGCGCTTGGGCATAGTTCAGGCTTATACTGACCAAAGCGGCCAGTACGAATACTTTTATATTCATAAATGGGGTGTGATTAAATGTGTACTATTTCAATCGGGAAATTCTATCAACCTCATGCCAGTTATGTGGAATAGCTAAGTCACATGGCTTGTCTGGTTTCTCGACATGAAGGATGAACACACGACCATCTTTCAGCCGACGCAGGCAGAAAACTTCTCCGCTCCACTGCTTTCCAAATGCTATATTTGCTTCATTGCATGTAAGTGAGCAGGAAAAGGTATCCTGAGTTTGTGAAGACTCAATTATAGCAGCAAATAAACGCTGAAATAAATCGTCAGCTTTGTCCTTAGGAACTTCAATCCGTTTTCCATGACGATGCACATAACCATAGTGGCTATTCATGTATTCCCAATTTCCACTGCCATTACCGTCGTTGATGTCGTATGACACAGGTACTACTATCGATTGGTTTTCTTGGGCAATCTCATTGAAGATTTCAAGAAGGGTTCCATGATGAACTGACGTTGGTACCCAAATGCGCCCTTTCACTTTACCAATCTTATTATAGTGGAAACGAAGTGTCTTGTTTTCAATATCAAGTGCAGCAGCTGCCGTGATACGCTGGCTATAATGATGGTTCATCACGTTCAGACGGGATTTATCGTCGGCAGGATTGATTGTACCATTGTAAGCCAACGTATATGAAAGTGTATCGCCCTGTTCGCTATGTTTCTGATAGCGGTCGCTTTCGGTGGCGAGAGGAAGTTCTTTCTCAAAAGCTGTGATAAGACTGTCCACAAGCCAAGTGGGAATCATTTCTATAGGGGCATTCTCTATTAAAACAGAATAATAGGGTTCTTCATATTGCGACCAAACGCCATTGTCAACTAACTCCTTCACTTTGACATTCTCCAACGTGGCAAAAGACGGAAGCAAGCGCTCAATGTTTTGCTGAGCATGGGCTGCGAGAGTGCAAGTTGCCACCCCGACGAATAATAAGAATTTTATCTTGTTCATAGTTCTACGGTATTTTGTGCAATAAATGTGTTACTGTTCTCGAATGTAGCCCGAATGTTTTTACGCATCTCATCCCGGTGCGTAGAAAGACTACGGGCTGGTTCTTCAGCGGGAATAAGATTGTGGGCAGACAATGAAACGTCAGGAAGAGGCTCTGACTGATTAACTTGAGCAACGGCCTTTTGTGTTCTCCTTCCGTGACGTTTCCGTGTGCTTTGCCTTGTTTGTGGCTGAACAATGACAGGCGCTTCTTCTGCTATTATCTCTTGTTTAGACTCTATGACATCAGTGGTAGGAGATTCTGCTATTTGTACAATTGCATCTGATGGTTTATCCGTTACCTCTTGGCGCATGAGTAACCACCCTGTCCCGAAGATGAAAGCGATTACAGCCGCAGCAGCACTCCATTTCAGTATTGTCCTCTTATGTGACGCATCGGGTTTTTGCCTATATTGCCTGATGCTGCGAAACATGACAGAGATGTTCCGCCATTCTGCAGGAATGTCCCGATGGGTGCTGAAGTAGTCGGAAAGAAGTTGTTCTTCCTCCTTGGTCGTTTCAGCAGCCATGTAACTGTCAAGCAGTTTCTGTATGTACTCTTTTTCCATCATCTTGTCATTTTACTTATTAGTTGTAACATTCTTTGGCGTGCTTTCGACATCATGCCTCGGCACGACGATTCGCTTGTGCCCAGTACCTGGGCAATTTCCGCAAAACTCATATCCTCCCGCTCGCGCATTTCAACGATTCTCCTCCAATTGTAAGGTAGTTGGCTCATGGCTCGCTGGCCGATACTGTTAGCCTCTTTATCCTCTATATATTGTTGTGGCGTGGACCAATCTGGGATGTCAGGGATGTTGTCTGTTCCTTTTTCACCTTTGTCATGCCGAAAGAAAATGCACACAATTGGATGTCGTCGTCGGTGTTGCAACAGGTTAAGTGCGAGGTTCCTTGCCATCCTGTCGGCCAAATGCCTCACTTCTTCTGTATTATCTCGTAGGTTTTTGTGTCTTTCCCACAATTTTAGCAGCACTTCTCCAGCCACGTCCTCAGCATCATCCTTGCCATCGAGCAACGACATCGCTCTCTCTACAGCAATCTGCCGCAGTTCTGTTACTAGCGATATGTATTTCAGACGTTCCATACTTATACTACAAAGAAAGAGCGAAAACGCTACGCAAAATCTCCACTTTTTTTCAAAAATCTTCTTCCCCGCTATTCTTCTGGCTAAAAAGCGGGCGAGGATGCGCCTTTTCCATCCTCGCCCGCCTTGTATAATTGTGTCTATTGCCATAGCGGTTCGTTCTCCCACCCACGAGGGAAGCCCATTTGTCTGGTGACGGTATGCGGATAAGCTTTGAGAAGGTCTAACAGCCTGTCTTTGATATGGCTATTAGGCGTGATGCTCTGTTCAAGATAAAGCAGGGTACATAATTGAGAATACAACTTCATCGGTCGTATATACTGGGTATTGACCCACGTAAGAGGCAGTCGCCTTGGCAGCTGTGGCATGGCTGGATAGCGGCGGTTCCATGTACGGGCATGATGGGCACAGCAGTTGCGAAGGACGGTAAGACTGCGCATCCAACTTTCCAGATAGGTGTACTGGGGCAAGCCGACGCTCCTTGCTACCTGTTTCTTCACCTCCACATCTTTCATATTGGCATACAATTTCGAAAGATTGCCGAATGAAACGACTTCCAGCGTCTTCCACACGGGAGGCATGGATGGCGAACTATACTTTGTAAAGTGCTCTTGTAGAAAATCTTCCTTCGAGCGACTTAATTCCACCTGTATGCTATCGAGGCATGTCTGGAAGATATTTTGATTGTTGAACTTTGAGGCATCCATAAACCAAAATGCCCCGTGCGTCATGGAAAAGAAATGAATGATACGCGTGCGCAGAGCCACCTCTATGTCCTGTATTGCGGTAAATATGATGGAGCGCAGTTCACGGTCGAATGTGTATAACGAAATGACATCTTCGAGGCGTGTGCCACTTCCAAACTGATGTGTGGTCTCATCTGTCTCGAAGATTTTCCAATAACTTGCCAGACGGAAATAGCTGATGGAAGCGAGCTGTCTCAAAGCTGCGTCCTCGTCACTGACGATGAGACCGCGTTGCTTCAGCATGGCAAGCTGAGTGGTGATGTCTGTTGGTCGCTTGTTATATCTCATACCCTTTTAAATGACGAAGTCCCGCCGTGGTACGCATTGTTAGGAGGCGTGGCGGGAACTGTTGGTGCAAAGGTACCACTTTTATTTGGAACAACCAAACTTTTTTGAAGAAAAAGAAAAAATGTGGCTGTAGAAATATCCATTTTGCCTCAAAGTGCCACCTCAACCTTTCTTTTCCCTACCTTTTTGAATCAATTTGCACTG
>Ga0256404_1013294_pt1 | contig 10478 bp, 6 predicted proteins | sample RumenRJG_01DNA_FD_185990 | JGI IMG/M metagenome (GOLD analysis project Ga0256404, IMG submission 185990) | Bovine rumen microbial communities from Lethbridge, Alberta, Canada - RJG_01 | ecosystem: Host-associated > Mammals > Digestive system > Stomach > Rumen | place: Canada: Alberta | collected...
CACCGTGCGTTGCAAAAGGGAATATTACGTGAATCTAGTGCTTCAGTACAGTTACGATGACGTCATCGAATACAAACGTTTCCGCATCGCCCTCTCCCGCGACGGCATTCAGAGCATCTCGGAAGTAGGGCGATAAACATCATTTAAGGACTTCAATCTTCTCTAACAGCTTTTTGGGATAATTTGTAACGATGGCTTTCATCCTGCCTGCCAGTCCTGCGTAATAATCCATCAATATATCATCGTCAATAACGAACACACTGACAGGGATACCTGCTTTCTCGAATTCTTCGATGGTTCTTGCTCCTCCGTCATGTGCCATATAGGAATAATTCAGATTTGCCCAAGAATACCCGTTCCCTGTGTATGTAGAAGCCGGTTTGTTAGCCATCCAGCCTATACTGATTCCTGCCATCTGGGCATAGAGATTTGCGGATGACATTACAGTGGGATTGCTGGTGCAGATGAATTCAACAAAATTGACGGCTTTCTTTTCTTTAATTATTTCACAAGCACTCCTGACTGCATTTATTGGGTATTGTGAGAGCGTAGAAGGATACGTTATATTCTTGATGTCTAACCAAAGTCTCGTGCAGTGGCTTTCTTTCATCAGAACATCTAGCATATCTCTAAGTGAAGGTATGGTCTCACCGTTCGAAAGCTTTGCGACATCCTGAATTTCCTTTAATGTATGTTCCCATGGATAGAGGCCATTGATTTGGCAATTCTCGTCAGCATGGGCCACTACGACATTATCGTCTTTCGTCCAATATATATCACATTCTGAAGCATAGATGCCAAGTGAAATTGCATACCTTAGAGATGCCAAGGAATTATCTGGGTTACTAGCAGATCCAACTTCTGCTGATCCACCCCTATGAGCGACTACATTATTGCCACACTCGGCTGGCTTGGGATTATTATCTTCTATGACAGAGGAAGTATCTGGCAGAAACCACCAGTCAGGAAGTGGCTCCATGCGATCATCATTTCCGCATGAACTTGCAAGCCCCAGCATAGATATGAGGCAGATAGACAATAATATATATTTGTTCTTTCTCATTTCTTGTAATAATTTTTAACACAGCGAAATGGCATGATTGCCTGTCCATTATCTATTGGGACCATCTCTGCGTAGTTTACGTCGTTGTCAAGAATGACATTAACTCGGTATGCCTGCGTAGATTTCGGAGTCAGAGGTACGAGTGCTTGCACTCTGTGGCCATAACACTGATATCCTTGTGTCATATACCTCCATCCTATCGGCCTATAGTTGAATCCGAATTCATCAGATCCGTCAGAGTGGGTACCACCAGCCCATGAAGAATTTCTCAGCCAGGCTGCTAAATTACCAATTCCTCTATCTGAATTATCGTTACTTAGGTTTTTTGAACCTACATTATCGAAGAACTGCTTGTAAGTAATCTTGGCTTGATTAACTGGATGAGTATGACTCGTTGATGCCTTTGAAGCGGCAAAGGCCAGATCTAGCCAATCAGAAGCATTCGCAATGTGCCATCCATATGGGCAGATTCCCTGAAGTTGCATCGTCAGCATGGGATGATCTTTCTCGTCTTGGGCATTATCTCCAGACATAAGACCGCCTCCTTCAGGAATGAACTCTACGATAATTTTGCTACCGACGGCATCCGTGAACACGGTGCCTTTTTGGAAATTTTCAGGCATATTCTCTCTTCTAGCGTAGCCAATTCCATATCTAGGCACGCCATTGAATGCTTCTTCAAAAGTATAGAAACGACCTTCATCACTTGTGCCTTCAAGGTTGCCACCGATTTCTGTTGTCTCAAAATTAGCATTGAGAGTTGGGGCATCCCAAGACGAAGGGAAGTTTGCCGCATTATACCCACCAGTGCCTGCCGAGCCTATTCCTGTCGCAGAAGGCACAATCAGCGAGCCCAGTTTAGGGCGGATTTCTCCTCCATCCCAATGGAACCACTCTGTCATCCAGGTTTTGCAGGATCCATCCCGAGCAATATATTCCTTTGTCGAATATTCGCTGACTAATTCATCAGGAAGGCAATTCTGAGTCGAAATCCTCTTCCATTCCCATGTCATTGAATCAAAACTCATCTCAAGAATCTTCATTCCGTCGATGTCAATTTCAGGGCCGTCCGGAATAATAGAGGTCTCGCTCTTTATTTCTGCAATCTTACCATCTGCAGTGAGGGCAAAATATGGATAGGACAAGGTTCTGGAATTCAAGTTGAAGAAAATGTGGTTGCCTGTAGAATTAAGGAAATAGGCTTTAACTGAGTATGTCTTATCTGGGTTCTTGTCAAGCTGGATGGCATTTTCAATTGTGGTATTACCTGCTGACGGACCATACATATAGTAATACTTGTCTTTTGCAAGCTGGTTGATAGGGATAGCCAGAGTGTCAATGCTAGTATCCTCAGAGCCAACAACTATATAAAATGTGGCAAATCTTCCTTTCTCCTGATCATCCCAAGCAGATGCTGATAGTGTTACTGATCCTAAAGAAGATGTAGTCCATGACAGCCAATCGATTGAGTTACCGTCGTAACTGGCGAAAAAATTTACGGCATCTCCCATGTTGCTTGTATAAGAAATGTCGATAGGTCCACCCTCTGCACGAAATTCAACATCAGAAATGTTGGACGTTACGCTTGCGTCAGGAAATATTCCTGCCTGAGAGAAACGCTGTTTCAAAATATTGCCATCCGATACTTTGATAATTATAGTGAAGAATCGCCTGTACCCTTCATTTGGATCAAGCGATATAGAGATCCCTTTTTCATTGATTTGATAGAATTCCTTGGAGAACTCGTCTTGGAATGATGACGAGACTTTTGTAGTGCTGAGATGCGCCCAGCTTGGTTCGCCCTCAATTGCAGCCGTCCATGTTAGGTCAGAGTGAGTGGCAGAACCTTTTCTAATCGTTACTACTGCCAAGTATGACTCATCTCCTGAAACTGTCGTTCCATCTGCACAAAAATCTTCTGGGGAGGGGTAGAGGAATACGGCAGAATCGTTATTGTCTTTATATCTCTGGTCTTCAACATCTTTAGCGCACGAATAGAAGGTCCAGAGCGAAATTATTATGATGAATATAAATTTGGTGAATTTCATGGCGTTATATTTTGATTCCTGGTCTATTAGCTCCATCCTTCTGTCTGTACAAGTTTATTATTCTTATTTATAGCCGATTGGCTTATTGGCCAGAGCAGAATGTTTGGATTGTTCTCCTTTTTCTCTAGCAGGCTAGGGTTATATTCCCAGATTTTATCAAGCCTTATCAGTGCAAACCAAATTATTCCTTCGCAAGGGAATTCAAGAAAATATTCTTTTGAGAGCGCATTCAGAATGCCTTCGCCGCTAGTGTCAGTGTAGAAATGTTCTTTCCCATACGCTCTTTTAGCAATGATATTCAGAGACTTCAGGGCACCTTGATAGTCTTTGCCATAGTATTTTGCTTCGGCATCAAGTATGATTGCATACGCATATCTGTAATATAGCAAGTCGCAGTCTAGGATTGTTTGAGCGGAAGACATATCTCCTAGAAATTTATTTGGCCAGGAAACAATCTCTCCATCCCTGCCATACTTTCCATAACCAAGATTGCAGTCCACTCGTTTGTCTCCGATTGCTTTACTCGCTTGGAGAGTATCCACGAATTGCTGAGAATAGCTGAACCATTGCGTAGAGTTTATTGGGACTGGGTTCTGGCAATATTTGGAAGCTATTAGGTTTGACGGATGGTAAAAGTACCAGTAGTAACCACCCAGGTGCCGTTCTTCTTGGTCATTGTTCAATGCGAATACGATTTCCCTGTTCACTTTATTGGTTCTGCTGAAAACCTCAGAATAGTCATCGAGTAACATATTGCCCGAGATGCCGATGCGAGAGATTGCTGCTTGAGCATATTCAAGCATTTCTTCTCCTCCATTTTGAGTTCTATACATCCACAGCCCATATTCCGCTTGCAAAATGTTCACAGCATCGCTTGTGGCTAAATATTTATTATTCCCAAGTGCGGAAGAATTTGCCACAGCAGTATCGATGTCTGCTTTTATCTGAGAATAAACTTGAGATTTCGGAGTCCTTACTGGATATGTCTCCTCTTGAGTCGAAGACTCTACTGGGTTGAGGTTGAGCGGAACGTCTCCCCAAAGTCTCGCTGCCCAAAAATAACAGTATGCTCTTGCGAATGAGGCTTGTCCAATACAAAATGTTCTTTCTTCGTTTGTCATGGTTACTTTCCTTGCATATTTCAGCACGGCATTAGACTGATCGATTGCGGTATAAAGGCTGCTCCAGCTACAAGAATTCGTCATTGCATTCATCGTACTATGGCGTACGGCAATCATGTCATTATCGTTGACATTGCTAAGCAGGCTAGTTCCCCACATGTAGTCGCCAACACGAAGCTCCCCCCAGAAGAATACGTTTATGTAGTTGCCGACGAAGCAAGATCTCATTCTATAATATATCCCATTAGTGGATGTGATTATATCGTTGGCATCTTCCCACATATTGCTAGCAGATAACCTATTGTCCTGCTTGATGTCTAGGAATCCTTCGCAAGAAGAAACTAGAATTGTGGCGGATATTATTGCCATTATCGAATTTATGATAAAATATCTTTTCATTACATAGAAAGATTAGAACGTGAGTTTAACATTGAAAAGGACTTTCCTTACCGCTGGGAAGAAATTACCATTGGAGTCGCCTGTTTGGACCACTGAATATTGAGAATCACTAGACCCAGTGCCTATTCCGCTTTCTGGGCAGATAGAGCCGCTAACAGCCGTGAAGTAATAAAGAGTGTTTCCACTAGCTCCAAGAGTCAGTTTCTCGAGCCCAGCTTTCTTAAGCCATTTCGCTTGCAGGTCATAGCTAATCGATACATCTCTGATGCAGAGGTAATTTCCTTTCTCCACATTGAAATCGGATATCCTAGAGAAATTCCTATTGCCGAAATCGGCATCGTTAGGAAAGAACCTAGCGTATTTCGCATTATCGCCAGGATGAGACCAGCAATCGTAAACCATTTTATCCAGATTGGAGTTGCAATTGCCTAGAGTATTCTGGAAGAAACGCGATTTCATGTAGTTGTAGATTGAATGTCCGAGAGCATAGTCAAGGTAGATTCCGAGAGACCAGTTCCTGTAGCGAAAAGTATTGTTTATTCCACCTGTTGAGTGAGGTACTACGTTGCCCAGATAGTATATATCCTCTCCGTTTATCTGCTCAGAGCCGTCAGGAAGTTTAGCGGAACCTTTTCTGTTGCACCATTCGTAGTCTCCTATATCTTTTCGACCAGCAATAGATTTCCCGTCATCCCTCCTATATCCATGAGACTGGGAATCGAAAATAGCGGCATCAGCTTCGGCGTTGCTTTCAATTATGTGGTCAATTTTAAAGCCATAAATTCTGCCTAGAGGCTCGCCGACTGCAGTTCCACCGAAGCGATAGCCAGATTCGGAAAGCGTGTACCCGCCAATCCTCCATTGCTTTTTGCCATTGATATCGACATATTCATATTCATCAGGAAGGGACAAGACTTTATTTCTATTATAAGAATATGTCAAATCGGACTCCCATGTGAATTCCTTCTTGCGAATGTTTATTGTCTGAAGCTCAAGCTCGAAACCATAGAAACGGGCACTGCCGACATTTGCCTTGATGGAACCAAGAGATCCTGTATCAGGCAGGACTACCGAGAACAGCATGTTCTGAGTTTTCTTATTGTAGTAGTCAGCAGTGAAACGTATTCTGTCTTTTAGAAAGTTGATTTCAAGTCCAGCATCAATTTGTCGTGTCGTCTCCCATTTAAGGCTGTTATTTTGCATGGTTGACGGAAGGGTAGTTGGAAGCCCAGCATAATTTTCTGCAGTACTGAATGCGCCATAGGCATCGTACAGCCCAATTTCGTTATTTCCTGTCAATCCATACGAAACCCTAATCTTAGCGAAATTCGTAATGTGTTTCAAACTATTCCAGAATGACTCTTCAGAAACCACCCAGCCAGCAGAAGCAGAAGGGAAGTAGCCCCATTTGTGGCCATCGGCAAATTTAGACGAACCATCAGCTCTGATGGAGGTAGACGCGAAATAGCGATTTTTGAAATCGTAACTCAATCTGGCAAAATAAGAAAGTAGAGCTTGTTTCGTATCCCTGTTTGAAGCAGAGAACGTTGTCCCAGAATCGAGAATCGGAACTTTGTCGGACGGTGAGCCTATTGCATTCGCGGTAAGGTACCAGTATCTCCAGTACATCAAATCGGTTCCTCCCATTCCGCTGACATGATGATTCCCGAACATCTTGTCGAATGTAAGATAAGCGTTGAATGAATCGGTAAGTGTTTCCTCTCTCGTTTCCGTAGTTCCCCTTGTGGTTGAGATGTAATTAGGAGTATTCTTCCGCTCTCCATAAGCATAATAGCTTCCTCGATAGTGGATATCTGTTACTGCATATTGAGCCGTAGCAGTAAGACCATCAACAATATACCACTTGAGATTGAAATTGCCTGTGAACGTGTTGTTCGCTCTTTCCCTATCATAAAAATCTTTGTAGAAAGCAGCTGTTTGTTGGTGTGAGTTGGTTCCTCCTGTTATGTACCTGCCGTCATCGTCATAATCACGATGCGTAGGAGCTAACATGAGGCCTCGGCCGACGGCATTGAAATAATTATCAGTCAGTGACTTCTGCACGCTTCTACCAAAATCGAAAGTAGTGGATGCTTCCAGATTCTTCAGCACTCTGAAGGTCGTATTACCATGAAACGTGAACAGATTATAAGCATTCATCGCTAAGATTCCATCGTCATGCAGGTATCCTATTGATGCTGCATAGCGCATTTTGTCATTTCCTCCATTAACTCCGATGTAATCTTTGTTCCATAAGGTATTCTCGCGGAACCAGTCTTTTTGGTAATTATGGTTCTGGAAAATAATGATCTTGTTGCTATCTATCGGGTCGTACATCCAGTCGTATCCTTCGGGAACGTTTTTGCCTCTCTCTAGGTATTGGGTCGTATAGGTTGAATTCGAGTTCGTATTGCCTGTTCCAGCTGCATTTGCTCCGTTAAGAATTGCCGTTCCATTATATCCGATTACTAATGCAGGCCTTACGAAATTTATGAATTCTCTTGAATTCATTAGATCCCATTTCCTAGAAGGATTTTCAAGCCCAACTTGAGTCTCGAAAGTAATTTCTGGACTGGAATATTTGTTTCCCTTTTTGGTTGTGACAAGTATTACTCCATTAGAAGCCCTAGCTCCGTAAATTGCTGCTGAAGCAGCATCTTTTAGTACTTCTATTGACTCTATGTCGTTAGGATTCAAATAATTCATGCTTCTTGTCACCCCGTCGACTATTACGATAGGGTCGTTGCTCATGTTGATTGATGAACCGCCCCTGATGAGGTATCTTGGAGAGGCTCCGGCTAGGCTCACGTTCGATGATACCCTAAGACCAGCGACTTTACCCTTAAGGGCATCTCCTGTGTTTGATACAGGCGCATTATAAATGGCATCTCCACTAACCTTGGAGATAGCAGAAGTCAGCGAACGTTTAGATTGCGTTCCGTATCCGATCACTATTACATCATCAAGAATGTTGGCATCGGGCGATAGCTGGATGTTTATCTCGTTAGAATTGCCGACACGTGCTTCCTGATCGGAATAGCCAAGGTATGTGAATACTAGAACGTCACCATTATTAGCCGAAACTGAATATCTTCCGTTGGAATCGGTGATTACTCCCTTCGTTGTACCTTTGATCAAAACGCCTCCAGAAATCACGGGATTCCCGCTTTCATCAGTCACGATGCCGTGTATTATTTTGGTTGTCGGCTTCTTTTCTTCCTGAGTAGCAGATTCGCTTTCGGTCAGCACGACCATCCCTTCCACGAATCTATAAGAAATGCCTTTATCGTCGAACACGGCAGCAAGTATCTTACTCGTCTCAGCGTTCTTTAGATGTACATATATACGCCCCATATCTTTAGATGCTAGACTCGAGGCATAAGAAAAAGCTAATCCTGTCTGAGTTGTGATTTGTCGCGAGACAGTTTTTACGTTTGCAGAGGATAATTCAATGTCGACATCGTAAGTAGTTCTTGGCGATTGTGACCTTGCAATTGTCCCGAAGATTGCCAGGCAAAGTAGTGCGGTTGCCATAGCGATCCTGATTAGTACTCGATTAATCATTTTTTTATCGTTAGTTGTTTGCCAGTCATGATTTCAATTACTCTGACAATATCTTCTACTTTACTTGTTTTCTTGTAGTCAACATTGTACCTTGTAGTGTCTGACAGATTTTCACAAGAGATACTTATACCATAGTCAGTTTCAATAATGGATATGATCTCAGATAATGTGGCGTTTTCAATTGTCTGTAGACTGTATTTCTGAACCAGATAAGGCTTTGCCTTGAACGTATCTACATCTAAATCCTCGGTATCTGCGTTATAGACGGCCCTCTGATCAGGTTTTAAGGTAACCATTCCGTAACCTTCTGGAGACAGAATCTTTACGCAACCTCTTTCAAGAATTACAGAAGTGGGTTCGATGCCATCTCTTTTTGATGAGACCGAGAAGGCTGTCCCCAACACCTTGACGGAGATATCTTTCGTATGCACGATGAAAGGTTTTTCCGCATTATGATTTACATCGAAGAAGGCCTCCCCATTGAGAAAAACACTCCTGACGGATGATTTTCCTGTCACTGAATATCTAATGGTTGTCCCAGAACGCAAGAAAGCTTTCGTGCCATCAGCCATCTGAATGGTTTTTGTTTCCTGTGAATCATTGCTTGCCGTAAGCCATGTCTCAGAAGCGGAAAACTCATGAATCAGAGAAAAAACACCACATGCAAAAATAATCACAGCAGCGACTGCGGCACAGATGCGTCCTATCTTCTTGAATATGCTAGAGTAGTGGCGCTTTGCAGTATCATAACCGTCAATCATAGCGTTTATCCTAGATATTGCCTTATCTGATTCTTCGTTGGAGCTTTCATTAATAGTAATAATAGCGTAGAGTTTAGTGTACAAAGCCTTATTTTCATCTGACTCAGAGAGCCAAGTTTCCAAGGTGTCCCTATCTTCGACTGTGCCGTTGCCATTTATGTTTTTTAAGATTAAGCCGATGATCTTTTCATCGTCGTGAGCGGGTATCATTGGTTTGTGCTTTTATTACAATAACACCCGAGATGCAGAAACTACCTAAATATTATTTTCCCTTCGCTAATATTTCTCTTAGACGAATCAGAGCATTTCTAATATGATTCTCAACCGTTCTTACTGAAAGACCCAATTTTTCGGAAATCTCTCTTTCTGGCATGCCCTCAATGTAGCACATTCGAAATACCTCTCGACATTTTGTCGGCAGCGCAGAAATGGCAGAGTTAAGGCTAGAACGAAGTTCAGACGTGAAAATATTCACTAGGGTAGGATTATTGTCAGGATCAAGATAGACACTCATGACAGAAACCATTCTAGTCTTAACATAATCATCGTACATGGATATTTTCTTGTTATGCCTGAATACATTCATGCAGCGATTATAAACGCATTTCAACAACCATGCATTTAAATCCTCACAGTTATCTCTGATGATTTTTGTTCGATTTATCCAAAGATTAAGGAAAGTGTCTTGTACGATGTCCTTAACTATGTCTTTTGGTAGGAAGATGCTTCCATAAGATAACAAGGGCTGATAATGGACTCTGCAGAATGTGTCGAATGCCTGTCTGTGTCCCTCCTTGATGCCTGCTAAGATATCCGCATTAGGTTTATTGTAACCAATGTTATCCATTATGGCACATAATGTACATAAAAACTGTCGTTTTTAGGCCAGTTGCATAAAAATCAAGACCCCATACTATCTTTGTTGCAAAAAAGCGAGCGTGGCCTCACTGCCTTCCCGCTTGATGATTTTAATATTTTAATTTTAACGGGATCGTTGTCCCAAAATTTTCAATGCCCATGAGACAAGTATGCGGTCTTGAGGTTCACAAAGATAGTGTCTTTGTGTGTATTCTCAATGAGAAAGGCGTCGTCTTTCAAGAGTAATTCGGTGTTTTTACTCCGGAGCTGGGGCAATTGGCTGTCGCTTTGCAGGAGCATGACGTAAGTGAGGTCTGTATGGGGAGCACCAGCATCTATTGGATGCCGGTATGGAGGGTGCTTGAGCCATATGTGGCCGAGATGAAGCTGGTCAATCCCTACTTCATCAAACCCTACTTCATCAAACAGTTGCCCGGGAAGAAGAGCGACGTTAAGGATGCGGAATGGATAGCGACCTGCCTGCTGAAAGACCTAATCTGTGGCAGCTATGTCCCTGAAGACATCGTCCAGCAGCTCCGCCAGTATGACCGCCGCATTTCGGACCTGAACGCCGAGTGTGTTAGTAAACTCGGCAAACTGGATGCCGCCCTCCAGCGTTGCAATATCCGCATCAGCAACTATGTGTCCACGACCGACAGCAAGA
>Ga0256404_1013296_pt1 | contig 10476 bp, 11 predicted proteins | sample RumenRJG_01DNA_FD_185990 | JGI IMG/M metagenome (GOLD analysis project Ga0256404, IMG submission 185990) | Bovine rumen microbial communities from Lethbridge, Alberta, Canada - RJG_01 | ecosystem: Host-associated > Mammals > Digestive system > Stomach > Rumen | place: Canada: Alberta | collected...
TATTCATCACGCGACGAATAATGCCTACATCGCCGCTCAGATGGCGCATCCGATCCTGTTCTTCAACCATGAGCTGCAGGAAAAGGAGCAGCTGCACAACCGTATGGAGAGTGCCCAGCAGCAGGCCTTGGAACGCGAGGAATTCGCTGTCTGGTATCAGCCAAAATACGACCTTGTGACGCATAAATGCATCGGCGCGGAGGCACTCGTGCGCTGGACGAGCCCGGAGCTGGGCTTCCTGCCGCCGGGCGAGTTCATCAGCCTGTTCGAGAGCAATGGCTTCATCACGCAGCTTGACTTCTATATGCTCGAGCATGTCATGGCTTTCCAGAAAGCACGGGAGGAGGCCGGGCTGCCCGTCGTCCCGATATCCGTCAACCAGTCCCGCCTGCACATGCAGGAGCGCGGCTACCTGAAGCACATGAGGCAGATGGTCCAGGCGTACGATATCAAGGACGAGGTGGCGCTGGAGCTCTTGGAGTCGGCCTTTGATTTCGCTACGGAGCAGCAGCGCGAGCATGCTCTGGCCGTAGTCACCGCGCTGAAGGGCATGGGATTTGCCATCGATATGGATGATTTCGGCAGCGGCTACAGCGACCTCTCGCTGCTGAACTATCTGCCGCTCGATGTTATGAAGCTCGACCGCTCCATGCTGCTGGCCTCGGAGAACAGCGAGCGCATGCAGCAGGTCATCGCGCATATGATCGACCTCGGCCATGTGCTGAATATGAAGGTCATCTGCGAGGGCATAGAGACGACCGAGCAGGAGCAGATGCTGCGCGACCTGAACTGCGACTACGGCCAGGGATACCTCTACAGCAAGCCTCTCCCCGAAGACAAATTCACCGAATTCCTGCGCGAACATATATGCGCGAACATATAATCGAAACAAGGTTGGCTTGCGTTCTTGGGGATTTACTAGTACAATATCACTAACTGATTTTGGCAAGGGAACAGAGATGAAGAATATATGAATCATATTGTCATAGATCTCGAGATGAATCCAGTGGGGCGCGAGTACCGCGATGTGCGGCGCCGGCTGAGCGAGGAGGTCATCGAGATAGGAGCCGTGCGGCTGGACGCGGAGTTCCGGCAGCAGGATACGTTCCGCTGCTACGTGCATCCGGCCTATGGCCCGATCAAGAAGCATATCGTCGAACTGACCGGCATCACGCAGGCGAAAGTCGAGCATGCCGAGCTGTTCGAGAAATGCATGCAGGAATTCGTGGACTGGGTCGGCGAGGATGAGACGAAGATCTATTCGTGGAGCATGTCGGACATCCGCCAGCTCCATCGCGAATGCCGCTACAAACTGCCCGATTTCGATACGAAATGGCTCGACGACCGCTGGGTGGACTTGCAGAAGGTATTCGATGACCGCATCGGCCTGCACAATAACCTGTCGCTGAAGTATGCCCTCGGCGCCATGGACCATAAGTTCGAGGGGACGCAGCATACGGCACTCGATGACGCGATCAACACAAGCGCCATCCTCGTGCTCATGCAGGACGACGAGAAATTCCGTGAGACGATGAAGCCAGTGCTCGATATCCTGCAGCCCAAGGATGATTTGGCGACCAGTATCGGCGATCTCTGTCCGGAGCTGGCCAATCTGAATTTGGAGCAGTGAGTATGAGTGAGAAAAGAGAGCGGCTCGGCTACCTCGGCCCTCAGGGTACGCACAGCGAGGCTGCAGCCCTATACCTGTGCCAGGCAATCGAGCAAAGTGGCCAGCCGGTACCGGAGCTCGTGCCCTACGGAGAGATATACGATGTGCTGCAGGCTGTCGACGATGGCGAGGTCGACTCCGGCCTCGTGCCAGTCGAGAATTCGCTCGAGGGCAGTATCAATATCACGCTCGATATACTCGCGCACTCCGAGCAGGAGCATGTCATAGCGCGTGAGCTTGTATGGCCGGTGCGCAACAACCTGCTGGCCCGCAGCCGCGAGGCAGCGATCACGCGCATCTACTCGCATGCCCAGCCCATATCCCAGTGCCGCAGCTATCTGCAGCAGCATCAGCCGCAGGCCGAGCTTGTGAAGACGGCATCGACGGCCCGGGCGGCGCAGATCGTCGCTGAGGCGCCGGCGGATTCCGGCTGGGCTGCCATCGGCACGGTGCGGGCGGCTCAGCTGCTCGGCCTCGAGGTCATCGCGCGCGATATCCAGGACAACATGGCGAATGCCACGCGGTTCTTTGAGGTGCGGCGGCGCGACCATGCGACGGGACTCCCGCTGCTGCCCTATGAGAAAATGGTCATCATCTGCCAGCTGGCCTCGGATGAAGCCGGAGCGCTCTGCAGCGTGCTCGAGGAATTCGCGCGGCGGCATGTGAATCTGAACCGCATCGAATCCCGCCCGGCCCGCACCGAACTCGGCACTTATATATTCTTTTTTGACCTCGAGACGAACAGCGCTCCGGAGGGCATCGCCCCCGCGCTAGAGGCTCTCCGGCGGCATACGGCCTGGATCAAAGACCTCGGCCGCTTCCCGGTCATCACCGCACCACACGAATAATTTTGAAAGGGGAAACCATATGGTCATCATCATGAAACCCGATGCCAAGGCAACGGACATCAAGGGAGTCATCGAAGCCATCCAATCGGTAGGCCTCGAGGCCAAGGTCATGGAGGGCACGCAGCAGAAAATCGTCGGTGTCATCGGTGACAAGAGCCGCATGGCCTCCGTAGCTGTCGATGCATTGCCCGGCGTCGAGAAAAGCGTCGCCATCTCGAAGAGCTATAAGCTCGCCAGCCGTGAATTCCATCCCCAGTCGAGCGTCATCGATGTCGCCGGCATCAAGATCGGCGATGGCAATCCCGTCGTCATGGCTGGTCCGTGCGCGGTCGAGAGCAAAGAGCAGCTGTTCGAGGCGGCCGACATCGTGAAGGCGGCCGGGGCTCAGTTCCTGCGCGGCGGCGCGTACAAGCCGCGCACGTCACCCTACTCTTTCCAGGGGCTCGAGAAACAGGGCCTCGAGTATCTGGCTGAGGCACGTGAGCGCACGGGCCTGCGCGTCGTGACCGAGGTGACGACCGTCGAGGCACTGCCGGCCGTCGCCGAGTACGCCGACATGCTCCAGGTCGGCGCACGCAACATGCAGAACTTCGGTCTGCTGCGCGAGGTCGGCAAATGCGGCAAGCCGGTCCTGCTGAAACGCGGCCTCGCCGCCACGCTCGACGAATGGCTCAATGCCGCTGAGTACATCATGAACGAGGGCAATCCGAACGTCGTCCTCTGTGAGCGCGGCATCCGCACCTATGAGACCTATACGCGCAACACGCTCGACCTCAGTGCCGTAGCTGCCGTCAAGCACCTCTCACATCTGCCGATCATCGTCGATCCGAGCCATGGCACCGGCAAATGGCGCATGGTGAAGCCGATGGCTTTTGCCGCCATAGCGGCTGGCGCGGACGGCCTCATGATGGAGGTCCATCCGAACCCGGCCAAGGCACTCTCGGACGGCCCGCAGTCGCTGACCCCGGAGAACTACCGCGAGATTATGGACGGCATAAAGAAACTGTCCCGATTCATGAAGGACGAGCATATCGTCCCCGAAGAAATCTGATGCTTTGCTGATTTGGTGATTGGATGACTCAGAAAAACTACCGCCTGCAGGCTCTGCGGGCGGCTTTTCCTTATACGGTACCCATACTCACAGGCTTTGCCTTTCTGGGCTTTGCCTACGGCGTCTACATGAATGTCATGGGCTTCCCGTTCTACTATCCGTTCCTCATGGCGCTCATCATCTTCGGCGGCTCGCTCGAATTCGTCGCCGTCACGATGCTCATGGCGCCGTTCGCGCCGCTCGCATCGTTCCTGTTGGCGCTGCTGATCCAGGCCCGCCATCTCTTCTATGGGCTGGCGCTGTTCGATACGTACCGGGGGCTGGGGTGGAAACGGTTCTTCCTCATTTACGGGCTCTGCGATGAGACGTTCTCCATACTGTTCACCGCGAAGCGCCATCTGCCGGAGGGCGTCGACCGCGGCTGGTTCATGCTCTGGATCACGTGGCTCGATGAAGGCTACTGGGTATTCAGTGCCTTGATCGGCGGTCTGGTCGGCGGCATGCTGCCTTTTGATACGACGGGCCTCGGCTTCGTCATGACGGCCATGTTCGTCGTCATATTCCTCGAGCAGTGGCTGAACGAGAAATGCCATGCGACAGCCCTGCTGGGGCTCGTGGCCGCCGGCGGCTGTCTCGCGCTTTTCGGCGCTGATTCATTCATGATACCGGCGATGGTGACGATCCTCGTCGTGCTCATCCTGACCCGCCAAAGTCTGGCGCCACAGTACATGCCGGCCGTATCAGTGCTGGATGACACAGCTGCGGCAGATGCGGGCGCGGAGACGGAGCAGTCGGCACTATCATCTGGGAAGGGAGGCGCATCGCTGTGACTGATATGCCGATCTATCAGCAGATCATCACCGTCCTCGCCTGTTCGGCGGCGACGATGCTCACCCGGTTCCTGCCGTTCCTCGTATTCTCGTCGAAAAAGCCGACGCCGTACCTCGTGCGCTACCTCGGCAACACCCTGCCAGCAGCTATATTCGGCCTGCTCGTCATATATTGCCTGAAGGATGTATCCTGGAGCAGTCCCCCGCATGGCGCCCCCGAGCTCATCGCCATAGCCGTGACGGCCGCCCTGCACCTATGGCGGCGCAACATGATGCTCTCCATGGCCGTCGGCACAGCCGTATACATGTTACTCGTGCAGGTGATAATGAAATAAATAAGAATCCCGGACCGGTCCGCAGGGGCCGGTTTTTTGTGCCGCCAGGCGAAAACTTTTCAGATTGTGGAAATCCGCCATCGCGATCAGTCGGCCGGGCATCGCTTCAGCTATAGTATCGGCGCCCGGACTAATCTCACCGGCGATCCGCCACACCAAGCCTCTCCGCATCGTGAGGCGGCTCCGTCTGATGACATCATCATAGCAGAGCCGCCCGTAGCTACGAATACGGAAAGAGCTACAGATCGCATCAGTTCCCAACGTGTAGAAGACGGCATTACTTTCGAAAACTGAATATGGCAGTCACACATCCTCGAGCACCCTTCCTGACAATGTCAGCAGGGTGCTTTTTGCTGTTAGCCCCATGAAGAAAAAGGTGGTGGAGCAGGGAGCCAGCCTATCCCAACCAGGTGCCAGACACTGCTTTTTTTCTTGCTATATGATATTCCTGTGATATAATTAGATAGAATATGTATTAAAAACCGTCTTATAATGAAATCATGCAATATTAAGGAGTTGTAAAGCAATGCGCTTGAAACAGGTGACAATGAAAAATTTCCGTTGCTTTGAAAATGCAACAGTTAGTTTCGCGCCTGGCTATACAGTACTTATTGGTAATAACGGCTCCGGGAAGTCTGCAGCCCTGGATGCAGTATCCTTAGCTTTGGGCAGCTTCCTCAATGGCATGGATGGGATAAAGTCAAACCTGATACAAAAAGATGATGTTCGCTATAGCATGTTCCTTCAGGGAAATACCATGAACAGAGAACCGCAATATCCTGTTGTTATTGGAGCTGAATCGGTTTTACAAGATGGCAGATGCTTGAGATGGGAACGTTCTTTGAACAGAGCAAATGGACATACTACGATAAAGGCAGCACGTCCTATAATGGATTTTGCCAGCGAGTTACAGCATGAAACCAGAAAAGGCAATAAAAATGTCATATTGCCTCTCGTGGCGTATTATGGTACAGGACGACTATGGAATACTAAGCAAAGACACCATATACCGGGGAAAAATTTGTGGACAAGGATTAAGGGATACGAGGATTGCTTGGATGCTGCAGAAACTGATAAATCCATGAATGAATGGCTGGCACGTATGACATATCTAAGCTTGCAGGAAGAACGTCCGATAGAGGAATTGTCAGCGGTGGAGCAGGCTCTGGCAGATTGTTATGCAGGAATCGATGATTCTGCAGAAAAAGTAAATATACGATTTAGTGTAAAAATAAACGAACTTGAAATCATGGTCCAGCATAAAGATGGAATGATTGAATATCTCCCCTTTCATATGCTTAGCGATGGGATTCGTATAATTCTACATATGGTGGCGGATATAGCTTATCGTATGGCAGTGCTGAATCCACAGCTATTGGATGATGTAATAGCTGAGACAGATGGAATCGTTCTGATTGATGAAATTGATATGCATCTTCATCCTGCATGGCAAAAACGCATCATCCATGATTTATGTACTATATTTCCTAAGGTACAGTTCATTCTCACAACCCATTCTCCAAGTATATTAGTAAATGTTCCTAAAGAAAATATCCGTGTTTTAGAAAACGGAAAATGTTTATTCCTAGAAAATAAAACTTATGGCAGAGATATAAATGCGGTGCTATCTGAAACAATGAAGGTGAGAGTTCGTCCTAAAGAAATCATAGAGAAGATCGATGCTTTCAATAAATCAGTTGATTCTGGGAACCTAGAGAACGCAAAAAAAATATTGTCAGATTTACGCCGTGTATTAGGAGAAAATGATCAAGATGTGATTAATGCTCAGATATCTTTAGATTTGGAAGAAATTTGAGGAAATAAACTATGATATATATTGAAAAATATAAATCCCCGACAAAATTTAATCGGTACGCAATTACACCTCAATCGCATTTTGATGATATGCCATCGGATGTAAAAAAAGAATTAAGAAGATCTCTTTTGGCTGAACAAGGATATTTATGCGCTTATTGCATGAAAAGAATTGATGAAGAACATGTGAAAATAGAGCACTATGAGCCAAGGTCACCGGAAAATGAATTAGAATACGGAAATCTTTTTGCAGTATGCAGCGGTGGTGAAGGAACAGAGTGGAAATATCAAACCTGTGATTCGCATAAAGGCAATCATGTAATTCACATAAATCCTCAAAGACAGAGTGACATAGATACACTGTCGTATGATAGCAATGGATACATATATTCTAAGAGTCCTGTGTTCCAAGATGATATAAACAAAATATTAAATTTGAATAGCGATGATGCTTATGGGCTTTTACCAAATAATCGAAGACAAACATTGCAGAGCTTCAAAAACAATCTCTATCATAAGCTGAAACAAAAAAGTGCATCAGAAAGATATCTGAATAAATTATTAAGTCACTATAGCAGTAAAAATGAAAATGGTAGATATCTCCCGTATTGTGGTATTATCATTTGGTATTTAAAAAAGAGAATAGGCCGCATTTGAGGCGCGCCGAATAAAGATTCATAAAAAACACAGCTTAGGAAAGCCTAGTATAATTGCGATGAAAATTCAGCACATTTGGAATGAGGTGGATTCATGGCTAGCTTGGCGGTTTTGATACTGGCAAAGAACGAAGAAGCGAATATTGAGTCGTGTATAAATAGTGCTCTATTCGCTGATGAAGTTATAGTAATTGACTCCGGCAGCACCGATGCAACGCAGGTAAAGGCGGAGGCTCTTGGCGCGCGTTTTATCGTGCACCCTATGGATGAAGATGGCTTTGCCGGTCAGCGAAATTTTGCTATGAGCCAGACAAAGGCTAAGTGGGTATTCTTTCTAGATGCGGATGAGCGGATTACAGATGAGGCTAAAGCTAGGGTTCGGCATATCGTAGGAGAAGATAAAGCGGCAGCATATCGTGTGGAACGAAAGAATGTGGTTATGGGGAAGATGATGCATCATGGTGGCCATCGACCAGATTATGTTGCACGTCTGTTTCCAAGGACAGGGGTACAATGGCAGGGCAAGGTTCATGAAGGAATTGAGACCGAACTGCCGATGCGAGAACTTCATAATTGCTTGCTGCATTATACATATACGACATGGCAGCAGTATTTTGCGAAAATGAATCACTACACCTCCCTATCTGCACAGGGGATGTTCGAGCGATGCAAGAAGGTCAGTAATATAGGCGTTTTAGCGCATGCTTTTTTTGCCTTTTTGAAATCCTATGTGATGAAACAGGGATTTCGGGATGGGTATCTTGGCTTTGTGATGGCTGTGCTCGCAGCAAATGCATCTATGACAAAATATCTGAAGCTACAGAATCTTTATCGATTAGAAGGAAAGACTTAATGGAGGAAATGGTTTGCGCTTGATACAGATTGCCCATGCACTTACCCTGCATGATGGCGCAAGTAAGTTCGTTCAGAAATTGGATGGAATGTTTCGGAAACTGGGCTATGAGACGGAAATTTTCGCGCATAAGTTGGATGAGAGAATACAGAATGACCATATTCGCACGATGGAATATTTTGATGGGACAGCGGAGGATATTGTCATTTACCACATGACGACGGGAACCTCATTCAATCAATGGGTGGCAAACTATCCGCATAAGATTGTACTCTACTACCATAATATCACACCGGCAAAATTTTTCTTTGGCAATGCCTGGGGCTCCTGGCTGAAATGTCTGCAGGGACGGCGTCAATTAAAGGCGATTGTTAAAAATACCTTCTATGCCTGGGGGGCTTCACAATATTCCTGTGAAGAGCTGCGTAAGTTAGGTCTTCGTGAGGCGAAAACCTTAGCAGCCATAGTGGAACCGGAAAAGTTCCTGGCTCGGCCATTGGTACAGGCTATCTACGACAAATACCACGATGGGAAATTGAATCTTTTGATTGTGGGACGTGGTGTGCCACATAAGAAACAAGATGAGGCAATCGAGATTGTAAGATATTACAAAGAACATATCGATGCTAATGTGCGATTGATTATCGTGGGGAATATGAAACCGTCCTTTGGAAAGAAACTGCATCGGCTGGTTGAACAATACAAGATGCAGGACGATGTGGTGTTTGCAGGCAGTGTATCAAATGATGAGCTTTGCACTTGGTATCGGGTAGCAGATGCGTTGTTATGCCTAAGTGAGCATGAGGGATTCTGCGTGCCGTTGGTAGAGGCAATGGTATTTGATAAGCCGATATTTGCTTACGCGGCAGCGGCGGTACCTGAGACAGTTGGTAAGGCGGGAATCGTTTTGCAGGACAAGGTACCCGCAAAGGTTGCGCATATTATACAAAATACGCTGTCCTCGGAGGACGTATTGAAAAAACTTGCGGTGGGGAGAAAGGACAGGTTGGAGGCTTTGTCTTATGAAGCGATTTTCCAACAGGTAAAACAAGATATTTCGCATATTGCAGATCTATGGAAAAAAAGCGTGTGAATTTTGGAGGCAATAAGTTTGGAAAGTTTTATTTCCCTTGGAAAAAAAATATATGATATGAGCAATCCGCGCGAAGTGCGTAGATGTGTTGTATTTGTGGCACGTTCTTGGCTTAACTATGGCCGTATGAAGAAAATAGATGCGTTTTATCAGCAAAATAAGTTGCGACAGGACTTGGCTGAGATATATCCGTTTGTGTATGAGCAGCCGCAACGGGCGTTTTTTTACAACAAATCAAATTTCAGTGAACGGATGCGTCTGTTGCAGGAGCATTTTACCTTTTTGGAGCAGAAGTTAAGGCCAGAGGTACTACTTGATATATATCGCGAGAATGATCAAATCCTATGGGAAAATGAACATGAGGGAGAACCGTTGCGTTTGGTCATTTATTATGAACCTGGACAGCGGAAAGAAGGTTTACTTTCGGTTATTTTACGGCTGGGGAAAACGCCTTTATACCAAATGATATTTTGGCTGCAGAAAAATAAACAACAGGAATGGTCGGCATATATTGGGGCTATGCAGGGGCCTAATATGGAGAATGCCAAAGATGTAATCAAGAAAATCACGAAACAATGCCATGCGTATCGGACCAAGAACCTTATTTTGCATGCGACGCAGGAAGTGGTGAGAGGACTAGGCATTAAGCATCTTTATGCAGTAACAAACTATGGCTATTATGCAAACAATCATGTTCGTATGGATCGCAAACTAAAGACGGATTTCAGTAAGTTTTGGCAGGAATCCGGCGGTACAGCTTGCGAAGATGAGCGTTTTTATGAACTGCCATTAGTGGAGTATCGAAAAACTATGGATGAGGTTCCAACGAGAAAACGTGCTGTTTATCGCCGCCGTTTTGCATTGTTAGATGAGATCGATCAGAGCATAGCTGAGGCGATAAAGAAATTGTTACTTTAAGATATGATTCAAAGGAGTTGGAATTCTTGATTATTACGAGGACGCCGTTTCGCATGTCATTTTTTGGCGGAGGGACGGATTTAGCATCCTTTTATGAGGAATATGGTGGTTCCGTATTATCGACAACATTTGACAAGTATTGTTATGTGAATGTTCGTCATTTGCCGCCGTTTTTTGATTATCGCACCCATTTAACATATTCGCAGCAAGAGACTGTAAACTCGGTTGATGAGATTCAGCACCCGTTGATTCGTGAGGCAATGCGTTTTTTGGATATCCGGCAGATACGTTTGCTCTATGACGCGGATTTGCCAGCTCGTACTGGTTTGGGAACAAGTAGTTCGTTTGCTGTGGGAATGCTTAATGCGTTTTATGCGCTAAAGGGCAAGCAAGTGGATAAGAAACGTT
>Ga0256404_1013297_pt1 | contig 10476 bp, 12 predicted proteins | sample RumenRJG_01DNA_FD_185990 | JGI IMG/M metagenome (GOLD analysis project Ga0256404, IMG submission 185990) | Bovine rumen microbial communities from Lethbridge, Alberta, Canada - RJG_01 | ecosystem: Host-associated > Mammals > Digestive system > Stomach > Rumen | place: Canada: Alberta | collected...
CTTTGGAATAGCTTGCGTACCCTATCGCCGTCCAGTATGTGTCTTCATATCGGATAGACTGTTGTACGCCTGCGGCATCTATGGATTCTGTGCTGTTCACGCCACCGGTATTCTCATTTGTGGATGCGTGCTGTTCCATGAATTCCTGTGAAGCTGGTGTCGATTGCTCTTTGTCGGTCTGCGTCCCGCAGCCGGGCACCATACAAAGCAGCATTGCCAGCGTCAACAACCAACAAAACGCTTTTTTCACACTACGCCTCATAATCATCCCATTAACCGTAGCCTTCATCAGCTGCCCCTTTCCTGCCATCTTCTTGAACGACCAGACGCAGCGTCTTCGCTCCACCGCATAATCGGAAAAGAATATTAGCGACAGCTCTTCGCAGAATGGCTCACATGCCCAAAACATCTCTAAGGACATATCAGATCATTCCATCACCGCCGCACTCCTTACAAAGCGTCGATAACCGCCGAAAGATACGTGGAAGAAACGGATCCGTAGATAAAATTGTCAATCAGCCCGTCTTTCTTCGCCTGACGCACCTTGTCCGCCAGCTTCTTTTCAGTGTTCTCATCCACTACCAGTACAATTTTGCAGCCCGGATTCTGTGCTTTCACTTCATCTCGAATTTGTATGCGTTCCTCCAACCTCCACGGCATGTAGGTTGTGACCTCCATGATCAGAATATTTGCTCCCATAAAAGCGCACATATCCGTGGTTTTGGCAGGGATTTCACTTTGATATACCTCAAAGTCCGAATCAAATTTTTGCAGAGCCGTTGCAATGGCGTCAGCAAATAAAGCATTTTGCATATCGACAATAACTCTCCGCATGAAATCACCTCCGATTCAGAATATAAAATTATTTTATTAAAACTTTCCGCCTCCACCGCCGTGTGTGGTTCCGGAGGAAGATGTGTGCGTTTTTGAACCGCTGTTATTTTTCGGCTTTTCAGTTCTGGTTACGGTATGATACAGAAACACATCGCCGCTTTCTGTAATGTTCATACTTCCGTTTTTGATATAACAGTTTGCCGCTGCCTGAGAGCGGACTGTTTTCATGCTGCCTTTCATCCGGCCTACAATAATCATAGCAAGTGCAAAACCGATTGCTACGGATGCAAGAATCCATACAAGTGAAAGTGGTTCATGAGGCAGATTGCTCTTATCATAAGGTCTGGCTGTCCTGGCCTGTGTAATAAATTCATCACAGAGGGTCGCATATGTATCAAACGCTGAAGCGAAATCACCTGCTGACAAATTCGCTTTCATCTGTTTACCAATATATTGAATACCTGCATCGGTAAATGCCGTGATACCATACCCGCAGGTTGATATGAACCAGTCATGATCCGCAGTACTGATTAACAGTAACAATCCGTCACGGCTTGCACCGTAACCGAAACTGCATTTATCATAAATATCATCGGCATAATTCTGAACGGTATATCCCTCTAAATCAGGAACAGTCACAACAACGATATCCATATCCTGGCGAATACTGATCTCATCAAGCTTTGCAATAAGTGCAGCTTCTTCGTTATCCGTCAGTACATCACCCATATCAATGACGCGGTCATATTCATCTGCAAAACCATCGGTTTCTGCTGCAAATGCAGGGAATACCATATTGAGACAAAGGATAAAGGCAAACAAAAGTATGGCTGTTTTCTTATTCATATTTTCTGCCCTCCTTACAGTATTCCAAACAAATGGAGCAGATTAACAGCACCGTAAACAACAACGCTCAAGCCTGCAGTCAGACCGACTGTCCATTTTGTTGCTGCCGCTTTATCTATCGGCAGATCGCCCACCAGCTTGCCGGTCTGTCCGTTCATGGCGAAGGTATATTTCTGTCCCTTCCATGTGGTATTAAGCAGCCACACAGGAAGGAGAGCATATTTTGCCGTACCGCCGGAAATACGAATATTGCTGTTTTCAGGAAGAACAGTTGCATATCCCTGCACAGTGCTCAAGAAGGCGCCTTCCGCGCTATGCTTAATGCGCTGATTGGCGCGGTCGATGCTCTGCTGTGCGTCCACATCGTATTTATCCGCAACATAACCGGCGAGATAGGCGGTCTGAAAATTAACCGCATCGGAAAAATCAAACGGTTCAATAGATTCCATTAAGTCGTCCGCCATTTTCGTGGAGCCGTTCACCGGAACTCGTTCAAAGCCGATGTTGCCGCCGCGAATGACTGCGTAATGGCTGGTCTCGGTATAGTTATAGTTGCTGTCACTCCAGGAGCGGACCTTTGTGGCTTTATAGCGAACATGGGCGTCCGCATTGGCATCAAACATCCAGAACGGGACATACACGCCTTTGACCTCGTCAATATGGTTTTGATCCTTAAAAACTCCCGGGAGCAAGCGCTTTTTGCCATAATGCTTTAAAAGCGCAGCTTTGGCCGCCTTTTTATCCAGCTTAAAAGGAATGACATAGTCCGGGCGGAGCGTGCCAGCGAACTGCCCCATCATCACCACGGGATTGCCGCAGAATGGGCAGGCCGTGGCGGCAGTGGTCTCGTCGCCCACGATCTCACCGCCGCAGGATTTACACACATAGCTGTGCAAATTCTCCGTTTCCCCATGCTGCCACTGACCGCCCGCCGGCGTTTCCCACTGCACATCGTCTGGTTGCTCGGTTTTCAGGACATCGTCATAGCCTTGCAGAGTCTCTATGTCAAACTCGGTGCTGCAATACGGGCATTTCATCTTTTGCGCAGTGCTGTCAAACTCGATGGCGCCGCCGCAGCATGGACATTTATATTCCTGCAAAATATTCATGTTTCATTTCCTCATATCTGTTAAGTATAGGTATTTTTGCAGCACTGCCGAAAAGAATATACCCGGACTGAACTAAGCAAAAGTTGAGCCATCTTACTACGGCAGCTCTATTCCTGCTCCTATTTTATTTTGGGATAATATCGCCGTCGTCAAAGGGATCGCCGCACTCGGGGCAGAACTTCGGGAGTGCTGCGCCTTTTTCGGGTTCCCATCCACACTTATCACAGCGGTACTGGGGTACTCCTGCCGGTTTCTTTGCTCCACAGTTTTGGCAGAACTTGCCCTTGTTCACCGTGCCGCATTCAGGGCAGGTCCATCCGTCCGTATCCGCAGGCCTAGGGGCGCCGCACTCCGGACAGAACTTCCCCGTCGCCGTGGCTCCACATTTGCACTTCCACGCACCAGCCTGCACCGGCTCCGGCTTCTTGGCGCCGCATTCAGGGCAGAACTTGCCGGTGGCCGTTGCGCCGCAGGAGCATTTCCAGCTATCCTGTGCCGGGACTGCCGGAGTGGCTTGTTGAGCCTGTGCCGCTTGCTGCACGCCCATGTTGTAGAAGTTTTGTGCCGCGTTGAAGCCGCCGCCCATCGCGCTGCCAGCCATCCCCAAACCCATAAAACCTGTCATCGCTCCGGCTGAGTTGCCGGCAGCATTCTCCATGCCGGTGGCGGTGGCGTTTGTCATACGTCCTGCCATCATGAACGGGTTGGTGCCTACGGTGGCGGCATCTTCCATCTCGTTAATCTTCTTCATGTCGTTGTCGGTCAGCGTGATGGGGTTAAGCGCAATTTTACCAACCGAAATACCGCGATTGTTGATCCACTCCTGCTTCAGTGCCTCATTCATTGCCTCTTTCAGTTCTTTTGCTTTAGCCGGTATCTGTGCAGGACGAAGCTCCTGTTCTGCCAGTACGCCGAAAGCCGGCTGCAGCGCATCAACGAATTCCGTTTTGAGCTGGTCGTCGATCTGATCGCGGGTAAACTCGCTCTCCACATTGCCGCAAAGCCTTGTGTAGAACAGCAACGGGTCGGAGATCACATAGGTATACACGCCATTGCAGCGCACTTGCACAGTGCGGCTCATACCGATGCGCTTGTTTATCACTTCAAATATGATCGGGCTGGGCGTACCGAATTTGTTGTTCAAAATTTCCTTGGTGTTGAAATAATAAATCCGCTGATCTTTGCCGGTGTCGCCGCCGTAAGTGAAACGCTTACCGATGGTCTTAAATGTATCCTTGATGCTCTCACCCAGACTGCCTGCAAAGATGGATGGCTCGGTGGAGCTGTTGTAGGTAAACTCACCGGGTTCGGCGCAGACCTCCACGATCTTACCTTGTTCCACGATGATCATGCACTGACCGTCCGCCACGGCAATTCCTGAACCGTTGGATATGATGTTATCGCTACCTCTTGTGTTTGAGGAACGCCCGCTGACGCGCTTTTCCCCCTTACGCATCAGTACATCGTTGGGCAGTGCTTCGCAATAGAAATATTCCTTCCATTGGTCGGCCAGTGTGCCGCCCAGTGCACCAATTCCCGCTTTAATTAGTCCCATGGTCTAAACTCCTTTCCATTCTTATGTTCTATAGAAAGCCGTTCGGCTTTGCTGTCTTGGTAGTTCCGCTTACTTTGCCTAAACCTTCTTAATTTCTGATAGAATACGGATTTTTATTTTCCTTTGGATGATCGGATGTGCTGCTGCTTTTCACAGCGAATCCCACAAACACATCCAGAGAATCAAGTATACGATCCAGAAGACTGCTGCCGTCGGGGAGACGATAGCCCTTCAGCGCGCTGATGGATTCCAGAAGCTTGCCTTGACGCTTCATGTACTCCATGTGATCCAGCAGCTGATCCTTGGTGTAACGGTATACCTGAATATACCGGGAGCAAGTGCGTCTGCAATCGTGGCAGATAAACTCGTCATTCTTGATCTTGTCGCGGTTCATCATACCCACTTCCTGACCACAAAAAGTACAAACCTGCTTACCAAATTTCTTCTTAAAACAAATCGCCAAAAAACATAAAATCACCTTCAATTCAGCATATAAAATCAACAACACTAATTAGTCCTGTAAGCATCATAATGGATTTTTTACGATTGCACCCTATACCTAAGTACAGGTTTGAGCACGATTTACAAAAAAACACCCGGATCCAAAGGAAGCCGGGATAGACATATAAGGTTTCAATTATTCGGTTTTGGAAAACTCCTGTTCTTCGGTAGGTTCGGAACGATAAATTTCTTGTTTGTTACTGCAATAGCTGATCACAGCTGCCTAAAAAAGGAGCATATTTTGATCAATCTGTTTATAGGACATTATATTTCCGGTAATGTCATCAAGCGCGACAACCGCACACGGGTTATCTTTGTGCATTAATGTATTGATCCGCATAATGTTTCAGCCTCCTTTGTTTCCTTATATACATCAATATAACATTCCGCGATTTTCTGATATGCCCGGATAAATCTTACCTGCGTCATCTCATTGTCCCTAGCCAGTACAATAATTATGTCCGTTTTCCCGGATCACCAGTGACAAGTTCCCGTCTGTTTGCTGAGTGCATAAGCAGTCATTTTGGAATTGTAAAATATTTTCAAGAAATTCTGGTTCTGTGTCATAATCTCACTCCGTGCTATAAATATAACACTATAATGTCATATTTTTGGATAGAGTACAGGTGCTTTTCTTGACGCACCCGGAAACTTTTGCCCGGATGCACTGCCCGTCCGTTGCCGGAAAGGATTTTATGATCCCACGCACACAATACCCTTGGCTATGTCCTTCCCACTACCGGGCGGATTCCGGACTCTCACCGGTTAGAGAAGTGCGCCGCCGGACACACCACCACAAAAAAAACGCAGGCATAAAGCCTGCGTTCAAGACAAATGATGTGTATTCAGGACAAACGCGAAGTGCGCCGCCGGAAATTGCTCAGACCTGCCCTCTTCCTTCCAGCGCATGAATGGTATTTACAACAAATTCATGTACCGGAACCGGGACGCCGGCCTTATGCGCAGCACGGACAACTGAGCCGGAAATGGTATCCACTTCGGTCTTTCTTCCGGCGCGGATATCCGCGCAGATGGAGGTCACGCCTTCCGGCGACCCAACGGATGTTGCCCTAATCTTTTCGGCAAGCTTTTCCTCATCTGCTTCCAGTCCGAGCGCATGTGCAGTTTCCACAGCCTCATGCAGCAGCGCCATCGTCATCTGCCACGCATATTCATTCGCGGCAATATATCCGATATTTACCTGCAACACTGCGGTTACGGCACTCAGAGATACATTTGTAAAGAGTTTGTCCCAGATGAGCTGCTGGATGTTCGGATGGATTCTCACATTAAATCCGCAGCTGTCAAAGGATTCCTTCAGCTTGTTCAGAAAATTCTCTTTGTCCTCGGTAAGCATGCCTACGTTCGTGTTGCCGACACCGCCGTGGCGGATGTGTCCGAATCCCAGTACCTCCCCGTTATCTTCAGTTGTTCCGATAATAATATGGTCCTGCGGCACAAATTCGCCAAGGATATCTTCATGTCCCGAGCCGTTCTGCAACGTCATTACATAGGTATTCGGACCGATCAGGTTCCGGTTACCGGACAGCGCAGCCTTGGAATACAGTGCCTTGACGAAAAGTATGATCAGATCGACCGGTTCCATTCCTTCGCAGCTTACGGCAGCAGAAGGACGGTAAATATTCTCCTGCCCGTTTTCCTCGATCTTCAAGCCGTTCTGCTGCACTGTCTCAATAACCTTGGGGTTTGTATCGATCAGCGTTACATCATTATGCAGTGATAAATGTCCTCCATAGATGGAGCCCATCGCACCGGCGCCAATTACCGCTATCTTCATTATTTTCCTCTAGTACGTTCCGGCCGGCCGCAGCAGATGCTGCGGCCGGCACTAAAGTTGCAGTACTTTTTCAGGTCAGTCTTCAGAAAACTCTTTGATCCCTTCGATTGCGTAAGCGTGTACCGGGCTGGAATCCAGGCCGACAATCGGAAGCGGAGCATAAGACATAAAGAAGACGTCTTTCTGTAAAAGTTCAAGGTTCTTTAAAACTTCGATGAAGATGATGTTTTCCGCAAGCAGAATGTCATGGAAAGGCTTAACATCTTCATTGCAGTTTTCGATCGAAACACCATCGCCAAAGCCGACCGCTTTCACCTTGTGTGCCTTAAACCATTCCGCAGTTTCCGCGTTCACGAAAAGTCTCTTGTCCTTTTCGGTGTTCGTATCCTTTGTAAACGGATTCAGCTTATAGTCGGAATCAATGATGACGATATCACCTTCGCGTACCTTGGAAGCGGCACGGTCCAGATCTGCAGCCGTAATATGGGTGTTCGGCGCTACGCTGTCATGGAAATTCACATAAACGGCACGGCCGACAAAGGTCGTAAGCGGTACTCCGGTTACATCCGGCCAGTTGTCATTGTGATGATACGGGCACTCCGCGTGTGTTCCGAGATGTGTCATGATATCGACATTTGTATGGAAATCCGGGATCGGGCCGCCGGTATTGAAGCGGAACAGTTTGCATCTTCTGGTCTCGGTCGCAGGATCTACAAGCTTGGAGAGATCAACAAGTCTCATTCCATTTCCCAAATCATAAACAGTCTGCATGTTCTTTTCCTCCATCTGCATATGCATTCGTCAAAAAGGTGCTCAGACAGCAACCTTTACGACAACCTTTTTAACTGCCATCGGATTCCCGGCAGCACACCTGGGCTTATGCGCGTCTTCGGGTGCTACAACGATCAGATCGCCTTCCTTCAGATAAACTTCTCCGGAGAATTCCGGCTCTTTGTAAAGTATGAGATCATTTTCCGGCTTCTCCTGTACAACTGTCAGCGTATCACGCTTGCAGACGCCGAACATTTCCTCGCCGCTAACCATATATTGAATGTCAAAATATTTATCATGCGCTTCAAAGCTTCTCTCTTCTTTCGGAGAAGTGGTATATTCCTGCACATTGGCTACGACCTCGTCTCCCAGAATCGGATAGCTGCCCTCCGGCAGACTCTTAATATCCGTTTCACGCAGCCACTTATATGCGGCACGGAACTTTTCCTCCAGATAGTCATACTTTTCCGCAATGCTTACATTCGCGAAAAACATTCTTGCTTCCTCCTATTTCACTTGCTTGCAATATCCCTGACATTCAGGTCTCCGGCAGCCAGAGACTGAATCTGTGCCCAGACATTCTCATCCACGATAACACCGTCTTCCAGACTCTTCTTTCTTATCTCAATCGTATTTTCTCCGGGGCATTTGATCGGGCGCGCCGGATTGATCGGATGTGCCGCGTCTGCAGCTGCAACTCTCCGGTCCAGCATTTTCTGCAGCTCATCCGGATCTCCGAACATGTTCGGATCAATGGCGATAAAAATCTGGCTGCAGCCCGTGCAAGATCCGCGGTGCTCTTCATCGAGATCACTTCCGCATTTTCCGGCAGAAATCATCGCAGCCGCCAGATCCAATGCAATGGCCAGAGACGAGCCCTTCCAGTAACCGGTCGGAAGGATCCGCATCGAATCTTCAATTGCTCCTGGATCCGTTGTAAGGTTTCCGTCCTTGTCAAAGCCTCCCGGGTAAGGCAGCTGTCTGCCTGCAAGCCGGTATACTCCAAGTTTACCATAAGCGTACTGGCTCATGGCCATATCAACAACAATTTCTCCGTTCTTTCTTGGAATTGCAATGCAGAACGGATTGTTTCCTACAGAAGGCTTGTCGCTTCCCCACATCGGCATGCAGCTCTCGGTATTGATCCAGCTGATCGCGATGAATCCTTCCTTCGCCATCTTCCACGCGTAAGTGCCGCCCCGCATCCAGTGCGTTGTGTTACGGATCGAAACCAGGCCGATTCCATGCTCTTTCGCAAGTGAAGCCGCTCTGTCCGAACAAAAAAGCGCATTTGTTACGCCGATTCCGAGATGGCCATCGTAATTTTCTGCCACGCCCTTGCTTCCAGCGAGCGTCGGCTCGGCGTGCACATCGACCAACCCTTTCTGTACATATTCGGCAAAACGCGGAATACGGTTAAGCCCGTGGCTCTCCACACCGTCCGCGCTTGATTCCGTGTGGATTCTCGCACAGACCCGCGCCTTGTCTTCCGGTACACCAATATTAATAAATGCCTTTCTGCATGTTTCCTCAACTTCAGAAAACGGTACTCTGATGCTCATGTATTATCCCCTTTTTCACGTCCCTGTTCAATCAGAACAGAATCATTGTGAAGCGGCCCCAGTTCCCAGAGTCTGATCTTTTCGGTTCTTGTAAAAATTGTATCCTTATATTTCTCCTCGATATAGTGAAACAGTTCATGCGAAAGCAGAAGCTTCGAAACATTGAGTTTGTCCGTCAGAATTTCCGCGGTTTTTCTGTCACGGAGAAGATTTTTCGCTTTATAGACCGCGTCCATATAGATCCGGATCTGATTTGCCGGCTTGAACTCGGCGAAGAGAACCCGGTCCGTGCGCTCCGGGAACTCCGGATAAGTGACAACCATTCCCATCTTTTTCGCAATCTGCGCCGGATCGTCCGTTCCGTACTCTTCTGCGATCTTATCCGCATACTCATAACCGCACTGAACGGATTTATGCATCAGCTGCACTCTCTGTCCGTCCGCGATTGGTTTGAGCGCTTTTGAGATTTCTTCTCTGGTCATGTATTATCCCACGTCATTGTGCGAACCGACCACGATGATCTCTTCTTCCGGATCGCGGTCCCCAAGGTCCAGATCCATCAGCAGTTTTACCTGCGCAAGATCTACAGAACTGTAGTCGGAAGCTCTGGGTCCGAAGCAGATGAAGTAATCCGGACGGATGATCGAGTCTGTCTTGAAAATTGCTTCTTCCTCCCCCATCCGTTCTACTTCCTTATCATAATCGGCAACCTTGCACTTGGATACAACGCCGTCCGAGCACTGCACTTTGATAAAGCCTTTCCGGTCTACAATCCGGATCGGGTGTTTGTCGTCGCGATCGCCCTGGAAAACATAAAACTTGTCCGTCTTTTCCTTCAGGCAGATATTCGAAACCTTCGGTCCGAAATCCTCCTTCGCGAGCTGCTCCGCTTCCGAATCATCGCATTCCTTCAGAAGATCCGTAGTCTTTACCTCCGTGGAGCCGGTGGCAATCGCGGTGACCTTTCCGGTCTGGGAGTCGATTTCAATATGTACTTCAATTGTATCCGGTGACGCGCCGGAACTGATCGCAGCGTCCGTAGCTTCCTTCTTCAGATCCCGGATATCGTCCTGCGTAGGGTTCGGTATGACACGTTCGACAACGTCACGAACCATCGACAGCGCAACACCAATGGAGAAAATAACCTCGGCGTTCTCGGGGATGCTGTACGGCAGATCCATCTTTTTCGCGCAATACGGGACCAGAGAAGCGGCACCGGCGGACTCGGCGGCGAGATTGCGAAAGCGTTTTATCGTGCGGCGCGGATGTCGCGGTCTGCGGCGGTCATCCCGAAAAAGCCCGGGAGCTTTCCCTGTATGCGGAAAGTATCGGCAGAACCTGTATAGCGCTTCGCTGTGATGTGACAGAGGAACAGGATGTTCAGCAGATGATGGATCAGATCGGCGTTTCTCTGCAGGGACTTAACATCGTCGTCAACAGCGCTGGCATGAACCGTCTGACCGCAAAACAATAATCTGCGTTAAAACAAACAAGAGGAGG
>Ga0256404_1013298_pt1 | contig 10476 bp, 10 predicted proteins | sample RumenRJG_01DNA_FD_185990 | JGI IMG/M metagenome (GOLD analysis project Ga0256404, IMG submission 185990) | Bovine rumen microbial communities from Lethbridge, Alberta, Canada - RJG_01 | ecosystem: Host-associated > Mammals > Digestive system > Stomach > Rumen | place: Canada: Alberta | collected...
CCAGCAGAGCCCCACTACGCTTCAAACTGCGATGCAAAAATACGATTTTTCTTCAATTCGGCCATCCTGCAATTTGACCTATAGACACAAAGTACACAAATTCATCCTGCAATTTGACCTATACGCCTTATTGTATCGGAGCGTATCGTGGTCAACGGTTGGAACGGCGACAAGGGTGTCACCAGCAGCAACATATTCCTTCATGCTGTCCTTGATTGCCATTGATACTCCTTCGGTCTTAGTTCCACGCTTGCACCCGATAACGAAAACGAGAACAATAACAAACACGACGAGGGAACGGCATCCTGATATTGTTATCGTTTTATGCCTGACATATAAATTTGCTTGCCGCATATTATTTTTTCAGCCTAATCAATTTAGCCTCGGCGTTTTCGCAGAAATCCATAATCATTCCTACTTTGGCGCCGATGTAGGTGGGATCGCAGACCGTGTAGCGACGGCCGTCAAGGGTGTAATAAGCCCCATCGACATCCTCGTCGAAAGCCACTGCCGCACCGAGGTGGCCGGGCCAATGGACCAGCACCACGTCGAGCCCGACAAGGTCACGGACGATGATGCTGAAGAGGATGGCGCGGTCTTCGCAGTCGTTCTTCGGGTAGTAGAAATTTTCGTCGCCAAAGAAAGGTCGCTCGTATCCGAATTGCACGTCGTCTTGCGCATACTCGAAGCAATGCTGCAAGAAGTCAAGTATCATTAAAACCGCCTTTTGCTGACTTTTACCTTCTATCTGACTGCTAATCATTGGGTAGAGGTCGGCTTTAACTTCGTCGCTCAGGCCTGCATTGGCATAGTGTTCCCACATTCCCAGCATCAGCGGGAATTCGTTGAGATAATCGATAAGGCTCTGATTGACGCCAACGTCGGCCATCATTGTTCCGAAACGTTCGCCTTTGAAGTTTTTCTTGCCCAACTGTTTGCCTTTAAGCTTGGGCAGCGAGGTGAGGCTGACGTTGGCCACCTGTTCGCGCGGGAACCCGACGTTGAAGATGTCGATAGTGTTGGCTTTCGTCTTCGATGTCAAATAGAAACGCTGGTCGCCGATGAAGGTGCAGGGGTAGCCGAAGAGACGCTGGTTGAAAGCAACGAGGAGGAGGAAGCGTCCATCGACTTTGGCGATGCGGCTGCTGTAGCCCGACTGGGTGAGCAGGTAGTGCTGCAAGATAACCGACTCGTTGCTCCCCTTGCCCAGCAGCTTTTCGGTTGCTGCCTGTAGCAGTTTGATGTAGCCCCAGTCGCCGAGTTGCAGCTCGTCGCGCTGTGCGAGGCAGCCCTGAAGGAGGGCGTCGTATTTCTCTTGCGAAAGAGTTTTCCAGGCTGCTGCGGCACCTTTTTCGTCGACCGACGAGAGCTTGAAGGTCAGCCCGTCGGTGGCGGTGTGCACCTTGCAGCCGGCTCCGTAGATGGCGAAACTCATTGTGGGCGCTGTGGGTTCCGGTTCGCGCACTGGCGGTGTGGGCAGAGCGGGCGGTGCCGGGGGTGGCGGGACGACCACTTCGGGTTTGGGCAGCGGTTTGGTTTGGGGTTTGGCATCCTCGGCCGGTGGTGCCTGCGGCTTGGGTGGCTCGGGTTCCTTGGGTTTTTCTTCGGCAGGCTGGACGTTCACTTGGGTCCAAGCGCGTTCCATAAAGGCTGCGTATTCGGCGTTGGCCCGCTTGCGAAACGCCGCGTATTCCTCTTCGGCACGACGACGTGCGTCGTTGTAGTTCTGCCGAGCCTGATTACGCTGCTGGTTATAGCGTTCGCGCATTGCCTGTCGCTGCCGTTGGTATGCGTCGGGGTCCACTTGGGCGCAGAGCGATGTCGCTGTGAGGAGAAGGGAAAGGAGTAGGACAATATGTTTCATGGTGTATTGTGAATGTGTGATAAGTGACCTGTGATACAAGTGCGTACGTGTCATTGGTTACTGTTCAGAATTTACTTATTTGACTTGAGCGTCGTTTTCCCATTTGCCGTAATGGTATGTGCCGTCGTAGAACATCTGGCATCCGAAACCATTGCGTGAACCGTTGTTGAAGTTGCCCACCCAGCTGCTGCCATTAGCCCAGAGGTAGAGCCCGACACCAGAGCGGACGCCATCCTTGTATTCGCCAAGGTAGATGTCGCCGTTGTCGTGTACATAGACACCGAAGGATTTGTTGCTATAGGTGCTAAGTGTGTATTCGGAAGAAGGATAAAGGTCGACGGGTTTGCCGTCTCGGAATTCGCCTTTATAAATGATTTTACCGTATTTGTTGTAGACGACACCGTATTTGCCGTGTTTGACGCCTTTTTTGAAATTGCCTACGTAGGCGAAACCGTCAGGACAGTTGGAGATGATTATTTCGTCAGACTGTACGACGAACATACCGAGGCCCGTGAATTCATAGTCTGTGAACTGTCCTGCATAGAAGCTTCCATCGCCGAACAAGTAGAGTCCGATACCTCCATCGGCGTCGCGGTATCCCATTGCACGGTCGCCATCGTTCCATTTTTTGGGAGCATTGGTGGTCGCTTTGCGGAGCAGCTGAATCCAAGGAAAGTCGGCCAAGTCTGGCTGAGACTGCGATTTGTTGGCGACAGTTGAGAATTCGATGTCGTTAGAGACCTTTTTGCCATTCTTCCACGTGCCTGTGAAATAACTTCCGTTGTAGTTCATCATAATGCCGGGACCGTTCTGCTCGCCATCTTTCCAAAATCCCCACCAGGCATCGCCGTCGCTCCATATATAAAGTCCACATCCATCGAGGACGCCTTCAATCGTTTCGCCAATATAATAGTCGCCGTTGCCCATATCGAAAGCGCTGCAGGATATCACAGTCCTTGCATAGCTGTCGGGATATTTTCCTGTAGGCTTGTCGTTGCTGAACTTGCCGCTATAAATCAGGTTGCCATCGCGGTCATAGACCAGCCCCTCGCCCTCCTTGATGCCGTTTTTGTATTTGCCCACATAGATCCAACTGTCGGGGCAGTTTGCCAGTTCATAACCTTCGGCGGCGACGTACATTCCGATGGTTGTGGTTTGAGAACTGTATCCATATCCGCCACAATAGAGGTTGCCTGCAGGGTCGTACTGTAGCACGAAACCCGGTTTGTCGGTATCGCCTATATGCCGTCCGCCATCGCCCAACAACGCAGTGACGTTTACGAGCACCTTGCTCAGCAACTGCCCAATGATGCCGCCGTTGCTGCTGGTGCCGCCACTACTGCCACCATAGTTTCCACCGCCAGAATAGGAAGTGCCGAACAGTTGCGAGCCCAGTTTGGCGCAGGCATTCTTGATGTCGGTGGCCGATGTGGTGCATAGTTCCTCGTATGCGGCGCCAAACTCTCCACTTTCAACATCAAGCATCTTGACGATGATATAGAAATCTTTTCCGTCGGCCATAGCTTCAGGCACAATAATATATTGCACCCCTGCCATTTCGCCCAATCGTTTGATGTCATTGTCGCTGACAGCACCCGAACGCTGGAAATTGTGTTCCCTGATGATAGCATCGAACGAGGCGCGGTCGAAACCTGTATAGCCTGGCGCATTGGCGACGGCGGCTTCCATACCGCCACGCACCATCACGCGCTGCATCGCCGAAATGCTGTTGTCGCTGCATTTGGTATCCCATACAGCAACCTTTTTGTTTTGTGACATACCTGTGACTGTCAGCATCAGCAAAAAGAATAATGTGAGTCTCTGTTTCATTGGAAGGTTATGATGTCGTTGATTATGTATTGTTAATTATTTTTCTTTCGGTATTATTTCGTATTCGCCATCGGATTTGAATTTGATAGCATCCGCCATCCCGTTGAGGCTGTCATAATACCACATCGCGAACAATGCACTGTTGTCGTCATATATGACTAAGCCTTCGGATTTGAATAATTTGTTTTGATAACTATTGTATACTCCTATATATTTATCACCTCCTGTACTTGTGACTGCGAAGGTGTATGAAGAACCTGATTTGACTAAATGTGGTGAGGGATAGGGGTATGCTGGCGCGTCGTAGCTGCCCTGGAATGCACCGCTATAAACCAATTTGCCGGAATGGTCATAGACTTTCGCGTGCTTATCGTGTTTGATGCCGTTCTTAAATTGGCCGACATACACCCATCCGTTGGCGCAATTGGTTATGTCGGCATAATCACTCATCACAAGCATCCCATCGGTCCATTGGCCTTTTTTGATATGTCCGACATACATCCAATCAAAAAAAATACTGTTGCTTGAAATCTGCAGACAAAGTCCATTGATGGTGTCGCCAATACGTATGCTTCCGTCAGGCAATATCTGTTTTGACTTGGCGTTGGCAACAAGGTCGCATACTCGTTGCGACCAGTGAATGCTTTCTTTTTCTTTTCTTATACGTTCTTTCTCTTCTTCCTGACGCTTCTTTTCAGCCTCTTCGAGTGTCATTTCATACTGTCCGTCTTCCCATATGCCATAGGTGTAGCTGCCGAGGTAGTCCATCTGTATACCCATACCGTTCTGCTTGCCACCCTCCCAGAAACCGAACCAGGCGTCGCCGTCAGGCCACAGATAGAGACCCATTCCTTCGCTGTTGCCGTTTATCATCTCGCCCGAGTATATACTTCCGTCAGGCATCATCACTATGTTGAACGACAATGACGACAGGTCGGGATAGCTGCCCGGATAGGGGTCGGTAGGTGCATCGTTCTCGAAATTGCCGAAATATACGAGCTGACCGTTTCGGTTGTATACGAATCCTTCTCCATTCTTTAAGCCATCCCTGTACTTTCCGGCATAGACCCATCCGCCTGGACAGTTGGAGATTTCATAGCCGTCGGCAGCGAAGAACATCCCTACCGTCGCGTCATTGGCAGAATATCCGTAGCCACCGCAATAGAGGCTACCGTCGGCCATATACTGGAGAACAAGGCCTGGTCCGTCGGTGTTGCCGATGTGTTTGCCGCCTCCGTCGGTAGTCGCTGTCACGTTGTCTGTCGCTTTGGCAAGGGCGTTCCTCCACGACCAAATGATATCGCTGGTGACACTGGAAGCTCCAAAAAGCTTTTCGCCCAACTTTGCACAGGCTTTCTTGATATCCGATGCCGAGGAGGTGCAAAGTTCTTCATAGGCGGCACCGAATTCTCCGCTTTCGACATCGAGCATCTTGACGATTATATAGAAGTCATTGCCGTCAGACATAGCTTCTGGCACAATGACATACTGCACTCCGGCCATTTCGCCCAATCGCTTGATTTCGCTCTCGCTGACCGCACCGGAGCGTTGGAAGTTATGTTCCTTTACAATCTCGTCGAAAGCCGCACGGTCGTATCCCGTAAAGCCTGGCGCATTGGCAACAGCAGTTTCCATACCTCCGCGGACCATTACGCTCTGAAACTTTGTAATGCTGGCATCGCTACATTTGGTTTCCCATATTGCGACTTTCAGCGTCTGGGCATTCAGCGAATATATGGCTGACAGAAACAGAAGAAAAGATAAGAAATGTTTCATAGACAAAGAGATATGTCAGGCCATTCAGTTGACCTCTTTTGCAGCGTCTATGATGGTCTTGTTGGCCTCGTTGAAATCTTTGAGGTCGCTTCCGCTAAGTCCTTCGGGCTTCGAATTGGCGGCACCATCGAGAATCTTCACGTAGCGGTCGCCGCGAATGCCTACTTTGGAAATGACTCTATACATCCCCTTCTCATTGTCGTACGTGATTTCGGTATCTCCCATTGGCTCGCAGGCATTCTGGATGCTCATACTCATTTGTTCCCAATGGGACTTGAGCGCTTGCTCCACTTTGCCGTTGACGACAATCGAACCTCGTTCAGCCTGCGAAGTGACGATATTTTCGATTGCACGCGATATGGTCGCATAGGCTTCCATCTGTGCCATTTCGATAGCTGTAGCTTCATTGTCGGCTTCTGCCAATCCGGCAAACCAACGGAATGGACGCTTCTTCATTGACATACCGTCGTCGCTTAGTGTCTCTACCATCTCTACTCCTTGCATCTTGACTTTCTTGGTTGTTGGTGTCTTTTGAGCCTCGGCAGTCATATAGGAGACCATAAGCACTGCTGCCAATACTATTACTCTTGTCTTCATAGATTGTAAATTGTAAATTGCTAATTTTATTTATGTTATAATTTCGAATAATTTTTTGGCTTCTATGTTTTCCTCTCTCTCATTTCGGTCAATTCTTGATGTTCTCCTTCAGCATCTTGGCAACCTCTTTTGCGATGCGCTTGTAGCCGTCACGGGCAGCTTCATTGTAGCTTAGGGTGTGGGAACCTTTGATTGATATCTCGTCCTCAAAGATTCGTTGGCTTGTTGCGTTCTTCTCGATGCTGACCATGGCATCGATATATGAGAAATAAGCACCTTGGAACTCATTGTATTTTCTGGCCGATGCTTTGATGCGGATCACGTAGTCCGCTTTGACCGCATCGTCCACAAAATTACAACCTGAGGCCGACAACGCGCCCTTCACTTCATTGCCGAGCTTTACAAAACGGCTGCCGAACAGGTCGGCATCGCAAACTACACAATACGTAGTGCCGTATTCCAGTTCTGAAAGTTTCTGCTTTATTTTTTGCTCGTTGCTATTAACCTGCCGCAGGTAATACTCAATACGTGACTTGTCGAGACCAAACACATTCAGCCAGAAGAATGTTTTGCCAGCATCGTCGAACAGCAACACCGCGTCCTCTAATTCTTTCTTGGCTTTCGACTTGAAACCGCCGCTGATGTAGTTTTCAGCTATACCGATAACTTTGTCGGTATTGCTGACAAGCATTTTCACCTCGTTTTCATAGAATGCACTTGCATCCTCTTTGTTTATGAACACTATGACATAATATTTGCCGTTCTCGTCACTATAATGGCTCTTAGTCTCGGCGAGACTCATATCAACACTGGTTGAAAAACTTTTGGTCGATGTGTAAAGCACACTCGATTTGCCATTGACGGCGTACTTTTCCATCTCACTGACTTCGTTGACTTTTACTTGAATCTGCCTGGCCAGATTGGAACGGGCAAGATCGAGTGCTGTTTGCCTGTCGCTTGCACTCTCAATGTCATAATAATAATTGTCGTTGATGTATTTCTTCCACTCCACCGGATGGTTTTGTGCACCAGAAATCAGAGCAGCAAAAGCAAAGATGAAAAAAAATAAAGATTGTTTCATAAGTATTTGGCTTATTCCTTGTCTATTTCCACGTAACCTTTTCGACGCTGTCAAGTTCACCTCCTGCGACGTTGTCGTATGCTCCTTTTTCCATTCATTCACTCTCAACAAAAAATGTAATTCTATAATATTTGCAAAAATACATACAATCGCTCACGACAGTCTTTCAATGCGTAAATACATTTTTCCAATACGTAAAAAAACACCGCCAAAATGTTGTAAAAACGTGTATATCAAGTTTTGTTAGTAATTTTGCAAATTATGGAAAAACACTATTTTTACGCTCTACTTCTGTGCTTCTTTTCTGGCATAACTTTATGCCAACTTATCGTATACTTCATTGTGATAGTTTTGAAGTACAACAAGTACCAGTTTCAGAGGGTCTTTGCCGCGACACTCCTGATGTTGGCGGTAGGATTTCTCGACAACTTCATTATGTTGGCGTGCCGTAATATCTCTAATACCGAATATATCAACACATTACTTTTGCTGTACGACTATCTGGTTATTGGTTGCTTTATGATTTTTGCAATAACACTCGTCCACCCTAATCGGTACAAAACAAAACAGTTGCTACTGATAGAACTTCCATATCTGACGGCATTTATCCTATATGCCACAACACCTATTCCTGCAATCTACCCTGCAGTCCAAATCTATACAATAGCAACATCCACAATATTGGCCATTTGGCTATTGCTCTCGATAAAAAAACACAATAGTATGCTCACCGGCAACTCAACGGGGTGGGGTACTTTTGAGTACCTAAACTTGCGTTGGAGCGCCACACTCGTAGTTCTGATGTATGCTGTCCAGTTGATTTGGGCAATAGAAAGCCTATCGCAGAAAGATTGGTTCACAAGTAGCAATTATGAAAGAAACCTGGTTTTCGACACGATATGGTGTCTAATAACAATAATATATATATATATTATATATAAGAGAATCATTCAGCAACAAGTCACCAGTTTTCAAACACAGGAAAAATCTGAGCAAGAAAACACGGAGCGATTATCGCAATCGTCCGACTCGTATTACAAAATACTGACAAACACAGATATCGACAAAAATATTCGTGAGAATAAATACTACCTTGACGAAATACTAACCTTGCAGAAGTTGGCTACACTTTTGGGAACCAACCGACAATACCTTAGCAATTACATTAACCGTGAGAAGCAGAAGACCTTCTATGAGTACATAAACGAATTCAGACTCGAAGAGGCTAAAAGTCTTCTCGACGGTTACGATGTTAAACATCCTTATTCGATGGAAGAAATATCGTCGCTCGCAGGCTTCAATTCCTACTCAACATTCCTACGTTCGTTTGTCAAAAAATACGGCATTTCTCCATCCAAATACTTGAAAAACAAAAACTCTTCAGCCTAAGTTACCAACTCAGCATCAGCATTGTGCAATAGGACGAAATTCAATGTATTAGCTTTGCAGATATTCATATCATGTCATCTGAATCGTAATGGCATTTGCCGACGTACTCAAACCAATCGCCGTTCCACTGGTATTTAAGGCCGTAGCCTGTGGGCCAGTCGTTCTCGTTGATCTCGGCTATCACGACCACAGGTGCATAGTCTTCGTCCTCTTCAAAGTTCTCCATGCAAATCAGACTTACGTAGCTGTAATCGAGCGGCAGGTAACGTTGTCCTCCACATTCCACCTCGATCACATCATACTGCTTGGTTTTTGTATGGAACAGACTCTCCTTAACCAATCTGCCGTTTTCGAATGAAAAAACATTGACATATTCCAATTTGGTAGTTCCCTGATGCATAGACATGATGTTTGTCTTCAGAAGATAGTACGTCTTCCCTGTCCGGCTTGTGATTTTGAACAGATTATCCATTCTGCCCATACACTCGTTCAAAAACGTTGTATCAAGTCTATATTTCCCGTCAGTCCCCTTTATTTGGACAATATTATAGCCTAAAGCTGAATGGATTGACTCCCAAGGGATTGAATACACCCTGATATCCCCACATTCTTTCCACAGTAAAGCCCTATCATTATCATCGCAAGCATAATAATGGTACCCGATACTATCGCTCTTGGAGAGGAACTCAGGGTGAGAACTCAAGTAATTATATACCGCGTCGAAACGATTGAAGACATCAGTATTATGGAGAATGCTGTCGATGGGATTGTCGACATAGCACTCATCGACTATATCTGCATCATTGTTCCCCTTGTTTCCGCATGCAACCATGGTGGACATAACGATTACTGCAATCAATAGCTGAGAAAAAGTTTGTTTCATATTGTATTTCTACATGTTAAATAATTAGTCAAATCTATTTGACTTTTATGGTAACTCACGGACATGTACGGAAAATCAAAATTTAAAGTTTTTTTTCGTCTTCGTTTTCGTACAAAATACCATCCCTTCATTGCAAGAAGAACGAAAAAAACGCCTAAATATTGCAATCCCAATTGGGGAAGAGTACAAAACAAAAAAAGGGAATCACATTAGTGATTCCCTTTAAAAAGATTGGCGGCGACCTACTTTTCCACAAACTCATCATAATAGACTGCTACCTGTTCTTTCAGCGGCGGTAGGTCTTCTTGTATAACTTTCCATATCTGCTTGGTACTGACTTGATAGTAGCCGTGCACCAACACGTGACGCATAGCTATTATGTCACGCCAAGCCGTTTGCTGGTGAGCATCACGAAATTCGTTGGTAAGCATATAGGACGCTTCGCCGATAATCTCAATACATTTAACAACAGCATAATAAGTCACCTCATCCTTGCGCAGGTCATCAAATGTCATTCCTGCCATAAATCGCTCGATACGTTCAATCGAAGCAAGGATATGCTCCAAGCGGCCTTTGTCTTTAAGCGGTTCTCTCATATACAAGCTTTCTGTCTTTCATAGCCGAATCTACAGCGAATGGCAACAGGCAGTCCTCCTCAACAAGATCCACCTGGCGTCCCAACAAATCCGACAATGTGTTCATTATGTGGGCGTGCGTAAGCAACGACACTCCCTCTGGAAGATAGCGCACCATTATATCAATATCACTGTCTTCACGTTCTTCGCCACGCGAAAACGAGCCATACACCCACGCCTTGTCAATCGGCAAGGTGGCGAAATAGTCGTGTATTGTATTAGTATACGTTATCGGCATATCTGAAAACTTTTATATTGTAACGCGATATTCTCAATATTATTGTACAGAAGTACAACAAAAAAAGGGAACCACAAAAATGATTCCCTTTAAAAAGATTGGCGGCGACCTACTTTTCCACAAACAAGTGCAGTATCATCGGCGATGTGAGGCTTAACTTCTCTGTTCGGAATGGGAAGAGGT
>Ga0256404_1013299_pt1 | contig 10475 bp, 9 predicted proteins | sample RumenRJG_01DNA_FD_185990 | JGI IMG/M metagenome (GOLD analysis project Ga0256404, IMG submission 185990) | Bovine rumen microbial communities from Lethbridge, Alberta, Canada - RJG_01 | ecosystem: Host-associated > Mammals > Digestive system > Stomach > Rumen | place: Canada: Alberta | collected...
GGAACACGATGCGCGCCGTCCGGTCAGCGAGATCGCGCCGATGCTCGGCAAGAGCGAATACGAGGTCGAGCAGGACATCCGGCGCCTCGAGAAAGACAAAGTCATCCTGTCCTACAACACGCTGATCAACTGGGAGAAATTTGGCGACAACACGGTCACGGCCATCATCGAGGTCAACCTCATGCCGCAGCGCGAAGTCGGTTTTGACGCCATCGCCGAGCGCATCTACCGCTTCGACGAGGTGCGCACGGTCTATCTCATGAGCGGCAGCTTCGACCTCCTGGTCATCATCGAGGGCAAGTCGCTGCAGGATGTCGCGAACTTCGTCGCGACGCGCCTCTCGACGATTGACGGCGTCACGCAGACGCGCAGCCATTTCATGCTCAAAGCCTACAAGAAAGACGGCATCGTCATCAACGACGAAGAACGTGACCGCAGACTGGTGGTGACGCCGTAATGAAGACCGACATCGACTTTACGAAACGCCTCTCCCCTGCCGTCCAGTCCATCGCGCCGTCCGGCATCCGCAAGTTCTTCGACATCGCGGCGAAGATGGAAGATGTCATTTCCCTCGGCGTCGGCGAGCCGGACTTCGTCACGCCGTGGCCGATCCGCGAGAGCTGCGTCTACGGCCTCGAGCAGGGCTACACATCGTACACGGCGAACCGCGGCCTACCCGAGCTCCGCGAGGAAATCTGCAAACACTACGACGAATGCTATGACACGCACTACGATGCCGCGACGGATGTGCTCGTGACGGTCGGCGTCAGCGAGGCGCTCGATCTCGCCATGCGCGCCCTGCTCGCGCCTGGCGATGAAGTGCTGATCCCTGAGCCGTGCTATGTCTCCTATCAGGCCTGCACGATTCTCGCGGGCGGCGTGCCTGTGGCTGTACCGGCAAAAATCGAGAACGAGTTCCGCATCACGCCGGAAGAACTCGAAGAACACGTCACCGAAAAGACGAAGGTGCTGCTGATCGGCTACCCGAACAACCCGACGGGCGCCATCATGACGCGCAAAGACCTGCTGGCCGTCGCCGAATTTGCCAAGAAGCACGACCTCATCGTCATCTCGGACGAAATCTATGGCGACCTCACGTATGGCGGCGAGCCGCATGTCGCGTTCTCATCGCTGCCCGGCATGCAGGAGCGCACGCTGCTGCTCAATGGCTTTTCAAAAGCCTATGCCATGACGGGCTGGCGCATCGGCTACGCGCTCGGCGCTCCGGCCATCATCGCGGCCATGACAAAGATTCATCAATACACGATGCTATGCGCGCCCATCACGGCGCAGATGGCCGCCATCGAGGCGTTGCGCCACGGCGAAAAATATATGAAGAAGATGGTCGCCGAATACGACCGCCGCCGCCGCCTGATCTACGAGGGCCTCACGAAGATGGGCCTCAAATGCTTCGAGCCGAAAGGCGCGTTCTACATCTTCCCCGACATCACGAGCACGGGCTACACCGACGAAGAATTCGCCGAGACGCTGCTCGAATCCGAGCACGTCGCGCTCGTGCCGGGCAGTGCGTTCGGTGCATGCGGCAAAGGCCATGTCCGCTGCTCCTATGCGACGTCCATCGACAAAATTGCCGAAGCGCTCACGCGCATCGAGCATTTCATCAAGAACCACAAGAAATAACGAGCCACGAAAAAAGCGCCAGGAGGAAATGCATTTTCCTCTGGCGCTTTTGCCTTCTTACTCGCGTTTCGGATGGCGCGGATGCTCGCTGACCTTCTCGATGGCCTTGGCAATCTGCTGGATGACCTCGACTTCGTATTCGAACGACATGGCCTGCACGCGCGTAAAAATCTCGCCCTTTTCCGTCGACGCATAATGCGCCGGCAGATGGTTCAGTGCGAGAATCGCGATATCGCGCCGGCACTGCTCGCATCGGCAGCAGTCCGGATACTGGTCGAGCACCTGATCCATCTTGGCAAGGACAATATCTTCCATAAAATTCTTGAGTTCCATCCAATCACCCCATCAATCCATTGTGTCCGCAATAAATGCATAGACGTCCATATTCCTCTTACCAATTATAATATAGTTAGAAGCAAAAAGCAAGTTAGACAAATGATTTTCCCTGTGGTATAATATCTTCTGTTGTGAAAAGCGCTCGTAGTCCAGTGGATAGGACGTTGGCCTCCGGAGCCGAAAGCGGCAGTTCGACTCTGCCCGAGCGCACCATAGAAAAAGCGAGGATGCAGCCATCGGCTGCATCCTCTTTTTCATGCCATTATTTCGTTTTCTCGACCTGCTCGTCAACCTGCTTCATCTGCTTCTTGCTGGCCCGAAGCATTTCCTTGAGGCTCTTGTAGCGCGGCAGATCCTCGTCTTTGACATCGTTCCACTTCTGCGCCTGCGTCAGGCAGTACCAGGCGCCCGCGACGCCGATGACGGTCAGCACGATGCCGATGACATACGACTGCACCGTGATCAGGTAGATACCGCCAAGTCCGACGATGCCAAAAAAGATCGTGTTCCACGCCTGGATCATCATATTGAAATATTTCGGGAAACTGTGCATGATATCCTCCGATTTGAAAAACGTTTATTTTTGAGTATACCACGAAAAAGTCCGCACGTCCATCGTGCAACCCCAATCAATCGGTTCTTCCATCCTCAAAGCCACAAGCAACCAACAGCACGCCAACAAAGACCAGAAGACAGCCAAGCCATTCGAAGTCGCGGATGGATGCGTCGGCAAACAAGACATTGAGTGCGACGCCCCAAATAATGTATGTCGCATTCGTCGCCATGCCGCGCGCGCATCCGAGCAGATGGTTTGCCCGATAATCCAGAAGATAGGAAAATCCAGCTACCGCACCTGCCAGCCAGAGGACCTGCGATTCTGAAACGCCAGCGAGTACAACTGCCATTGGAACACCGCCAGAAACAAGCACCACCGCTGCAATCACGGTTAAAACGCTGCCAGAAATCACTTCCCGAAACGTGATAGCTGCTGCCGGCTCAATCTCCTGCATCCCCCAAGTCGCAAGGACAATCTCCATTGCCCAGCAGCAAGCGGCAACAACCGAGGCCAGGATCCCCCAGAACGAAACTTCTGCCTGTGCTGGAAGATACCCAACGAGAACGGCACCACAAGCCACGAAGAGCGTTCCAATCCACATCGGTCGTTTCATCGGCTGATGCAGAAAGATGTTCGCAATGAGACAGCCAAGAATCGGGTAGGATGCTGTGATGACGAGCGCATACGACGGCCCGGCCCAGATGACACCAAGCGCGTAGCAGGCTTGTCCGACAGGGCCGCCGAGAATTGCAGCAACAAGGATGGCACGTCCCTTCCGATGTCTCCACTGCGGAAGGAATTCCCAAAGCCGCCTGCGAATCCCATACCAGAACAGGAGCGCTGCTGCTGCAAAAACATCATTGACCGCTGCACCGACAAGCGGAAAAAGCGCGAAGTCCGACATCAAAGCAGCATCTGCAAGTACGCCATAGCCAATGGCGAAAAGAAAATTATTGAGTCCCCAAAGGGCACCGCTCCCAAGACCTGTCACAAGGCCGGATACATCACGCATCATGATGTACCTCGTAACGAAGGTCGACGGATGCCAGATCTTCTGCAGAATCAAACTCGAGAATATCCCCCATTCGTACGGGATAGACATCGAGGTCATATTCCTCAGGATGAAGCATCAGCGCAATATTGTCCCAATAAAGCGGCCAGAGTTCCGGCGTCCTGTACGCCTCTTCAAGATGCTGCGCTAGACGCTTCCCATCTGCTGCACTCCAGAAGGATACACTGAATAACTGCCATCCAATGTCCCCCCCTAGTGGACAACAATTGACAACATGATGATTTTCGACTGTCAGCAGCCATTCCTTCGTCGGCTGCTCCGTCCAGGCACAGCAATAACAAGATTTTTCCATCTCCATAGGGAGCTCGAATCCATCACGCAGCATCTGGTCGCTGTCCATGATGATACAGTTTTCAAGATGCGTACGCACAGCATAAAGGGAAAGGATATTATTTGCTCGATCATACAGAGGATTCGAAACAAGCTGCACCTCTGGAAACCGGTCGGACAGATAAACGAACCTTTCTGCCCGATACCCCGTAACGACATAGATTTCCTGGATGCCCATCCTTCGCAGCCGCTCAATCAGCCGTTCCAGCAAAGGCTTTCCTCGTACGACGAGCAACGGCTTCGGCGTCTCATCCGTCCAAGGACGCAAGCGCGTTCCGCGTCCGGCCGCCAGCAGGACGGCCCGTTCCATCCGAAACATTTCACGCCTCCCACTTCGCAGCCCAGCGCACGCATTCTCTGGCATAACGATACTGCATGGCTGCATACGAACCAAATATTTCGCCGAAAGTTTCTTTGTACTCACACCAATTGCTCCAAAGAAGACCTCCTGCCGCCATGTAAGAAGTATAACGATAACGTTCCTCACGTGTCGCCGGACGACCAAGATAAATATCCAGCAAATGGAGGGCGCGTCTCTCGCGATATCCTGCATAAATCGAAAACATCGCAGGATCCATCAGCGGATCGCAGCCAGCGGCATATTCCCAATCCACAAGATAGACCCGCCCGTCTTCCGTCAGCAAGAAATTATCATAGACTGCATCGATGTGGCAGAGACGAAGCGGACGAGAGCGAAGATGCCGAAGCGGTGCCAGACGGAACACAGCCTCCCTCACGATGGCATAGTCATCGTGTTCGGAAGGGCGTTTCCGGAGGTCTTCATAAAAAGCAATTTTCTGCAAAATATCAAACGGTTTGTGATATGGCAGGGAAAGTTCATGAAACCACCGAAGTTTCTTCATACACGCCCGCACTTCCGACGTATCTTGGAGACGGCAGTTATGCACGCCAGACAGCAGTTCGCTGATCTTGTATCCACCTGTCGGAGAAATTGCAATCACAGGTTCTGCAATGCCAGACGACGCAATCGTCCGATACGTCGCAACTTCTTCCTGCCGGTCGATAAGTTTCTCTGAACCAGCACCATTCAGACGGAGCACGTATCCCCTGCCATCCAATTCCAGATAATACGAATCATTCGTCATGCCTTGCTTCAAGGGAGCAATGACCTGGTCATGTAGATGCTGATGAAAATTCTCCCAGATGATATCTCGTATTCGCGCCATCCTTGCTGCTTCCAAAAGTTCCTCCGTTCCATCATCGTAACAGACATAATCTGTATATCATGCGACAGCGACAGCACCGCCTTCCGTGGAAAACCATCGACGTGCAATCAATCTAACTGGGACAAATATCCCCCCCAAATGGACGAATTTTGATTTTCGTGCAAATCTCGACGAATCTGTGAGGAACTGATTTCCGGCGTCCTCGGAAGATAGACGACATCGACGCCTTCTTCTTTCAGAAAATCAAACTTCCCTGCCCAGTCATCGCCCATGACAAACGTCTCGACATGGTACTCATGCATATCGCTCCGCTTCTGCTCCCAGTTGCGTTCCGGGATGACGAGATCCACATAACGGATTGCTTCGATCAGCTGCTTCCGCTGGTCATAACTGAAATACGTGACCTTGTGTTTCTCGTTTTGATTGAATGCATCTGTAGAAAGCGCGACGATAAGATAGTCCCCATATGCCTTTGCCCTGCGCAAGAGGTTGATATGACCGTAGTGCAGCAGATCAAACGTGCCGTAGGTAATCACACGCTTCATGACAATTCTTCCTCCACAATGCAGTCTGCTTCCAAGAAGCGTTCCTTCAAAAAATCGCGGATGTGCTCGCCGGCAGACATGCCGTCACTCACGGGCAAGACTTCTTGCTGAATCTTCTTGCGACGCGAACGAAGTGGGTCGAAGCCATGTCGGAGCATCTCAAGATAGGCTTCGACTTCTTCCCAATTGTTGGCGATATAATACCCTTGCGCGAGCTGAGCGCCGAGCTCTGTAAAATGATCCTGCTCGTTATGACAGTAAATGATAGGTTTTCCTGTCAGATAATATTCTGCAAGCATGGAAGTTTCATCAGCAACTAATGCATCTGAAGCAAACAGCGTCTGCATGTATTCTTTCTGCGAATCAATAAATGCATTGTGACGCCGATCATATTCGGCCTGATATGCTTCCTGCTCGGCTTCTGGCATTTCGTCAGAGCGAATGAATTCCTCCCACATCTGCGGATGCGGACGAAAAAGCAGCTCGATGTCCTCAGGATGCGCATCGGCATATTCGAGAACTTTGTCTTTGTATCGGAAGAAGTTGCACGACCCTCCGCCTGTCGACCAACGAGGCAGCCAGAGCACGCGGAACGCTTCGCGTCCCAGATGCCAAGAGGGACTCTCCTTCCCCCGATACTGATTCAAGTGATCAAAACGCGTATAATTCCAGAACAAGATATTTTCAGGTTTCAGTCGTCCTTGACAATGTCCATGATCCATCATCCACTGCCGCAGAGATGGCACGTCGGCAAAAAGATAAGTCAGGTCGCTGAAGAAATCCGCATTAAAGGAAATATCTTCCACATCTCCGCTGATTACCGATATGCCGTATGGAACAAAACATATGTCCGCATACTGACTCACAAGATGCGTGCTATAGCACGACGGCATGATCCAATTATAAGGATGCAGATAGAACACGTAATCCGGATGCAGGCTGTGAAGATCAATCCATGCATTCTTTTCTCGAACGTAACCGTTGATGACCTGGCAATCAAACCCTTGGAAAAATGCCTCCGCCCCTTCGCTCACATATTCGACTTGGCCATGAGGTACTGTCTTGACAGGAATTGCCATGATGATGACTTCAAACGCTGGATCCTGCATCATCGCCTCGTAGATGGACTTCACGCCAATCCAGAGCTGTGGACGATAGCAGAGAAAGACCACGCGAATCTTGCGCTGATGACGACGCAAAGCAACATCGTGAAAGAGTTTGAGGATGTTCTTGGCCTTGAAATGCTTGGCCCGCTCATAGGCCAGAGGATAGCGGGCAGCTGTCACCTCGTCCCCGAATGCTTCCAGATAGCCGCGTTCGTTCGGGTGCCGCTGGAGCACGGCCTCCTTCCATTCCGGCACGACTTCCAGTTCGAAATCCATCCCGATCGCTTGCAGCAACACCTGCTCCCCGACGGGGCGCGTTGCATATCCGCCCGGATGCTGGCGGTAAAGCACGGCTGCATCTGGCAGGCCGTAAAAATCTCCCTGCCGGACGGCTGCGAGGACGATGCAGTTGTCATCGAATGTATCGAGATACGTTTCAGGCAGTGACGCGAAATCGAGCTGGTTCCGCAGGATGCACGCCTCTGCATGCGTGTACTGGTGCGCCCAGTATTCCTGCGCCACCAGACGTCCCGGCTTCCATGGCGACATCTGGAGATACTGCATCTTTCCATCAGGAAAGAGCATCACCGTCCGGCCACCGCAGATGAAGCAGTCCTGATAAGCCTCCTGCTCCAAGATGCTGATGGCCTTTTCATAGAATTCGGTATCCGCGTAAAGGTCGTCTCCGTCAAGGAACGTAACATATTTCCCCTTCGCTTCTGCCAGCAGGTGCAGCCGATTGCGCGATGCGCGCGCAATGAAGTCCCTCTGCTCCTGGGCTGCCCGCTCTTCTTCTGTCCAGGAAACCAGGCGCATCTGATCCGGATGCTTCTTTTCCCAAGACGAGATGATCTCCAGCGTCCCATCCGTCGACCCATCATCTCCGACAAGCACCTCGAACGGATACTGCGTCTTCTGCGAGAAGACCGATTCCAGTGCCGCTCCGATATCCTTCTCCGTATTGTGCGTCGTAATGCAGACGCTCAGCATGACCATTTGTGCATACCCTCTCTCTTCTGACGATGTGATGCAAATATGCCACGCCGCCAGGACAGTTCTGTCTTTTATGGTAGCACAAATACCCCCCCGAGCAAGACAAGATTTATGAATGATGAAAAATCAGCAAGTATTTAGCAACCTCAAGGCATTTTGAGCCAAAAAATGCGATTGCCGCTAAAGCACACAAGGCTTTAGCGACAATCGCAAAACTTGTTCGGCTCCTGTCCCCTACGACTCCTTCAGGCCCTTCGGGCCAGCTCCCTCCAGAGGGAGCTGGCTCCATACGCAGCTTTCAGCAATAGATGGCAATGCATTGGGAACAGAAGCTTCTTTTTCTGGTTTTTTCCCGTATTTTTCGATCTCATACAGGAAATGCGTGACAGCGATGAGGTCGGCGGAGCCGCCGGGGCTGAGCCAGCGCTGCGTGAAGTCGATGTCGAGAGCGATGAGGGCTTTGCGTCCTTCGGGGGTCTTCATGCCGCCGAGGGATTGGACGCGCTTGGCCGCCGCCTGGGCGTAGTACAGTGCTTCCATATCATGACGGCCGAGGATATTCGTGTCGGCCGTGCCCGCGATGAGGGCGAGCAGCGTGTCGACGAGGGCATCGTTGACGCTCGCGCCTTCTTTGCGACGCTGGCGATAGACGGGCAATGCGAGCTTTTGGACGGAGGGAAAGCCCTGCTCGGCTTCGCCGCGCACGCCGGTGACGCCGTACTTCACGTACATGGCCTCCCCTTTCGTGCGCTCCGAGGCAGGTTTGCGTTGCGCTTCCGCGCAAGCGGCGGCCGTGAGGCCGTGCGTGAGCTCCGCGGCGAGCTCGCAGAGATGCTCTGCCGTGATGCGCTCCCCGCGTGCGCCCGCCCAGCCCGCGACGCCCGCGAGCAGGCCGAGGCTGAAAATCATGCCCTTGTGCGTGTTGACGCCCTGCGTCGCGGCGAACATCTCCCGCTCGGCAATGATGCCGGCGGCCTGGAGATGCGGCAAGAGCGCCGTGACAGGCTCTGCCGCATGGGCGCGGCCAAGTTCGGCAAACGTGTCGAAACTCGTGCGCAGCGCCGTCGCCGAGGCAAGGAACGTAAAGAAGTCCATGTCGTCATGCGCGCCATTCGTCGCGCGGTCGACGAGACCGGGCTTCGGGGTCGCGGAGACTTCGGAGAGCATCGCGAGGTGGGCGAGGGTGCCGATTTTCTTAGGGGTCAGATGATTCAGCATCATCAGAGCTTCAGCGGCTTGATTTTGCGGATGACGTCGAGGATCGTGCCGTCGCGGGCTTCGAGGACAGCGATGACTTTGTCTTCCCATTCGAGGTCGTCCGGCGTGCCGACGAGGCTGTAGGCTTTTTCCTGCAGCGCTTCGATCGTCGTGTGCTCGATGCCGGCTTTGTCGAGGCATTCGATGAGGTCTTTGCGGCGCGGGTTGACGGCGATGCCGTAATCCGTGACGAGGACGTCGACACAGTCGCCCGGCGTCGTGACGGTCACGACGTGCTTGCAGACCGTCGCCATGCGGCCGCGGACGAGCGGCGTGACGATGATGCAGCACTTGCTGCCCTCGGCCGTGTCTGGATGGCCGCCTGGGGCGCCGCGCAGGACGCCGTCCGAGCCCGTCAGGACGTTGACGTTGAAGTCCGTGTCGATTTCAAGCGCCGCGAGCACGACGAAGTCGAGCTTGTTGACATACGCACCCTTGTTCGCGGCACTCGCGTACTCGCTCGTCGAGATTTCGAGGTGCTTGTCGGGATGCGCTTCGAGGTGCGCGATGGCTTTCATGTCGAAGTCCTGCGTGTCGAGCAGCTTGCCGACGAGGCCTTTGTCCATGAGATCGCAGATGTTGCCGCCCATGCCGCCGAGCGCAAAGCTCATCTTGATGTTCTTCTCGACCATGTACTGCTCGAGGAAGCGGTTGACGGCGAGCGACGGGCCGCCGACGCCGGTCTGGAATGAGAAGCCATCTTTGAAGTACGGCGTCGAGGCGATGACCTTCGCGCAGTTCTCGGCCATCATGAGGTTGCGAGGATCCTGCGTGATGCGCGCTTCTTTCGTTCCAATCTTCGTCGGATCGCCGATCTGGTCGACGACGACGACAGCATCGACATCGATGGAGCTGATGGGCGACGGCATGTTCGGGAACGGAACGAGCGTATCCGTCACGACGACGACATGGTCGGCATAGTGCGAGTCGGCGACCGCATAGCCCATGGCGCCGCAGTTGTGCTTGCCGCCCGTGCCTTTCGCGTTGCCGTAGTCATCGGATGTCGAAGCTGCGATGAACGAGATGTCGATGTGGAGCTCGCCCGTCTCGATGGCACGCGGACGGCCGCCGTGGCTGCGGATGATGGCCGGGGTCTTCAGCTTGCCGGCCGAAATGACCTCGCCGATGCGGCCGCGCACGCCCGACGACTGGATGCCGATGATCTTGCCCTGCTCGATATAGTCGGCGAGGCGGTCCTGCGCACTGCCGAGCGACGTCGTGGCGACCGTGAGGTCTTTGAGGCCCATGTCCTCGATGAGGACTTTCATGACCATGCTCGTGACATAGTCGCCATTGCGGAACGCATGATGGAACGACACCGTCATGCCATCATGCGCGCCGCACTTCTCGCAGGCTTCGCGGATGGACGCAACGACTTTGCTCTCCTGCGGTTTCTCGTGGCGGATGGTGCGCGGGCCGGCCTTCTTGAACGGCTTTCCATCCATATAATAT
>Ga0256404_1013300_pt1 | contig 10475 bp, 9 predicted proteins | sample RumenRJG_01DNA_FD_185990 | JGI IMG/M metagenome (GOLD analysis project Ga0256404, IMG submission 185990) | Bovine rumen microbial communities from Lethbridge, Alberta, Canada - RJG_01 | ecosystem: Host-associated > Mammals > Digestive system > Stomach > Rumen | place: Canada: Alberta | collected...
GTGATACTGAGTCACAGCAGCAAGGCTGCGTCCGAAACGGAGAGCGGCATCATCAGCGCCGGCGGCATAGTGATAGACACGTTCGGAATGTCGGTCTCTATCAACGGTGAAAAGGCTGAACTCACCGCAAAGGAGTACGCGGTTCTGCTGCTTCTTATCCAGAACAGGGGAGTAGTCCTCTCACGCGACAGGATACTCAACGAGGTATGGGGCTACGACAGCTTCGGCGTTGACCGCACAGTGGACTGGCAGATAAAGCTGCTCAGAAGCAAATTAGGCGAGTACCGTGACTGTATCAGAACGATACGAGGGGTGGGATATAAATTTGAAGCGTAAAACAAGAACTTTCCAGCGGAAGCTGCTGGGCTGTTTTATGTTCTTTACCGCAGTCATCTTCGCTGTGCTGTGGCTTTTGCAGACCGTTTTTTTGCAGAGCTTCTACAATGGTATGATAATAAAGAATACCATTGCGGCTGCTGATAAAATAGCCTCAAAGAGCGATACGAGCGGGATAACTGAGTATATCGACGATCTTTCGCGCGAGAATTCCATACTTGTTTTCGTCATTGATACCGACGGCAATATCCTTTACAGCTCAGACGAGTACAAGAAGGGACCAAAGGACCGCAGCGGTGAATTCAACGCTGTGAAAGCGGAGTTCAGGGGAGAGCGCGGACGTTACAGGGAGCTTCCGGAGAACTATGACGAGTTTCTGAGCAGGCTTGCTGACTCGGACGATGATGAAGCGGAACTCAGGAGCGGCGATCTGTATGTTTACGGGAGATATATCAGTTTCTGCGGCAGCGATGAGAAGGCTGTCCTGTATATCGGTACGACTCTCAATGCAGTTGGTTCGACAGCGCGCATAATCCGCATACAGCTGCTGTGGGTAACGGCTCTGTCCGTAATGATCGGCTTTGTGCTTGCGTGGTTTATGTCGAGGAGCTTTTCGCGTCCTGTTGCACAGCTCAACGAAAAAGCCCATAAGTTAGGCGAAAAATCGGACGAAGTTCCGTTCAGGGACGGCTTCTGCGCAGAGCTCGACGAGCTTAACGACACGCTCGACACGACCGCAGAAAAGCTCAGAAGATCGCAGGAATTCCAGCATGATCTGCTCGCAAATGTCTCCCACGATCTGCGCACACCGCTCACTATGATAAAGGGCTATGCGGAGATGATAAGGGACATTTCGCGCGAGGACGAGAAGCAGTGTGCGGAGGACGTTGCTGTTATAGTCGAGGAGGCGGACAGACTCACCGCTCTTGTCAACGAGATACTTGAATACTCTGAATTGCAGATGACGGACGCTGAACCTGTTATGAGCGACGTTGATCTCAGCGAGACAGTAAACTCGGTCGCTGACAGCTTCGGCAACCTCCATACCAAGGACGGCTATGTTTTCGAGCGCAGTATTGCTGAAAATATCCACATAAGCGGAAACGCTTCGCGGCTTCAGAGAGCGGTCTACAACCTCATAGACAACGCTGTCCGCCACGCAGGCGAGGACAAGTGGATAGGGATATCACTGAAAGCCGAGAACGGAAAAGCCGTGATCGAAATATCTGATCACGGCGAGGGCATCGCTCCCGAAGAGCTTGAGCGGATATGGGACAGGTATTATACCAAGCGTCAGCGGCAGGGAAAGGGCGTTTCAGGGCTCGGACTTGCTATCGTAAAGCAGACAGTGACGCTGCATAAAGGAAAATGTGAAGCGAGCTCCGTGATAGGAAGCGGAACTGTATTCAGGATAATTATTGACATCACCACAGATCAGGACTGATACCATAATACCCGCTAATGCTCCTTTCTGATGCAGATATACTTCAGGATCTGCGCAGGGACAGTGCATACAGCCTCTTTATCTCCTCCGAATAATTATTAAAATGACGCGATTTCTATTTCAGGAGGGGCACATTCATAAAGCTCGGTAATTCTCAGAAGCGGTATGTCAATATTCTCGTTTTCGTGATGCTTTACAGCTTCATTCATAATATCACTGTACCACACTGCATAGTCGTCGTCCTTGATAACTACGACCGGAGCATTCATTTTGAACGGCAGAGGATCTTCGATGTCGGGAAGCTGTGATATGCGTTCTATCTCAGCTATGAACTCGTCACGGAGAGTACAGCATATGCAGCCGTTCTGGAGTTCTACCATTTCGACGGAAGCTATACGGTCGCGGTTTTTGTTGAGGAGTGCGGCATCTATATTGACGCTGCCCATATCATTTACGATAAGCGCTATCTTACGCTGTTCCTGCTTCAGCAGATTTTGCATGAGAGTAGTCTTTCCGGAACCAAGATAGCCTGTGATAAGAATAACTGGGATTTTGTTCTTTGACATAGTGTACCTCATTTCATATTATGCAATTGCAAACTTTCTCGTCTATATGATATCTTTCCGCATACTTTATGATCTGTTAGTATATTTTGAAATTGAAAATGATTATCATTATCATATTGGCCTTGCTTATTATATCATACTCAATTCGAATGTCAATACTTTCACAATATTTTTCACACATCTTTCGCAATTGAGAATGATTATCAAATTCAGAATAGTATCGGGTGAGTATAAGAAAGAGCAATATCATATAATCAGCAAACACCGCAACGTGTTTGCTGCTGCTTTTTTCTGAGAGTTGCCGGAGTTTTTGATTGTATGAAATCAACTAAAAATATTTACAAGATAAAAACTATATGGTATAATTGCTTATATAAATGATCTGCATCATTATTTCATTATTATAATACATACAGGAGGTATAGAAATATGCAAATCGAAATCAAAGGAACTCCGCTGCCGGTAGCAATTTGCCATCTTCAGGCAGGAGAATCGATCATAACAGAAAAAGGTGCTATGAGTTGGATGTCATCAAATCTTGAAATGCAGACAAAAGGCGGAGGAGTAGGAAAAATGTTCTCACGCGCATTGCAGGGAGAGGCTATGTTCCAAAATATCTATACCGCAGTTGGCGCAGAGGGAATGATAGCTATGGGCTCGAGTTTCCCGGGCGAGATAATGGTAGTTGATGTATCAACAATACCTATAATCGCACAGAAATCAGCTTTTCTTGCAAGCGAGACAACAGTTGTGAACGAGATGTTCTTCCGTAAGAAATTTGGTGCAGGACTTTTCGGCGGTGAGGGCTTTATTATGCAGAAATTCACCGGAACAGGAAAGGTGATCCTCGAGATCGACGGTTCTGTTATACAGTATGACCTCAAAGCAGGGGAGTCGATGCTGGTAGATACCGGCTGTCTTGCGCTTATGGAAGCAAGTGTAAGTATGGAAATAGAAACTGTTAAGGGAATTGGAAACAAACTGTTTGGCGGTGAGGGCTTCTTCAACACGAAAGTTACAGGTCCGGGACGTGTATGGCTCCAGACTATGCCTGTTTCTAATCTTTCGAGGATGGTTGCCGAATATATCCCGACAGCAAAATAAACTGACGATCAAAGTAATAGAGACTCAAGAAAGACATATATGACTTGGAATTCTGCAGATACCCTTCAATGTTGAATAAAGATGTTGTGCCGATATCAGCATAAGATATCGGCATAATGTATTCAATTCTCATCAATAAGCTATTGACAAATGGTAAAGCCTGTGATATAATATGAATATATGAACAATCATTCATATTACGGAGGTAACTTTTATGGCTAAGAAAAGCTTCTGGGACAGGATAGCAGGCGTATACGACCTTTTTGAAAGAGCTTACAACCGCAGATGCTATGACGGTACAGGTTTAAGGGTCGCACAGGAGATAGGACCTGATGATCTTGTGCTCGAATGTGCGTGCGGTACCGGCTCGATAAGCAAGCCGGTCGCGGAAAAATGCAGGAAGCTCATTGCAACTGATATGTCAGTGAATATGATGAAGCGTGCAGGGAAGAACTGCTCCGGCTGCGGAAATATCACATTCCGCAGGGCAAATATTATGTCTGTCAAGGTGAAGGATAATACCTTCGATAAGGTTGTTGCCGGCAATGTGATACACCTGCTTGATGAACCGTACAAGGCTGTGGACGAGCTGCTCAGAGTATGCAAAAAAGGCGGAAAGGTCATCATACCAACATACATCAATATGAGCAAACCGTCGGGCAAATGGCTGATAAAGCTGATTGATTTTGCCGGAGCAAATTTCGCAGCCCAGTTCGATCTGAGCAGCTATAAGGAGTTCTTCATTAATGGCGGATACAACGCAAGCTTTGATGTAGTTGACGGAAAAATGCCTTGTGCGGTTGCAATAATAACAAAAGAGTAATTCTTTGCCGCCTGCTCCGCAGCTGCAATAAAAAGCAACTTATAGTTTCAGCCTATAGCTCAGGATAAATAAATACGATTAAAAAGGGTATTGCATTTTTCTGCAATAGCGAGTATAATATAGTTAACAGATAGGAATTATCAAGTTGCTATCAGAAGGAGGAATTTTATATGTCAAAAATTTATAAAGGAGCAACAGGTCTCATAGGAAACACTCCTCTCGTGGAGTTCACAAACATTGAAAAGTCACAGGGTATCAATGCAACAGTTCTTGCAAAGCTCGAATACTTCAATCCCGCAGGAAGTGTGAAGGACAGAATTGCCCTCGCTATGATCGAGGACGCTGAGAAGAAGGGACTTCTGAAGGCAGGCTCCACTATCATTGAACCAACATCGGGCAACACCGGTATCGGTCTTGCTTCCATCGCAGCTGCAAAGGGTTACAGGATAATCCTTACAATGCCTGAAACTATGAGCGTTGAGAGAAGAAATATCCTCAAGGCTTATGGCGCAGAGATCGTTCTTACAGAGGGCTCAAAGGGTATGAAGGGGGCTATCGCAAAGGCTGAAGAGCTTGCAAAGGAAACTCCTGACAGCTTCGTTCCCGAGCAGTTTGAGAACCCTGCAAACCCTGAGATACACAGACTCACAACAGGTCCTGAGATATGGAACGATACAGACGGAAAGGTCGATATTTTTATTGCAGGTGTTGGCACAGGCGGTACAGTAACAGGTACAGGCGAATACCTCAAGTCCCAGAACCCTAATGTTAAGGTAGTTGCAGTTGAGCCTAAGGATTCACCCGTGCTTTCAAAGGGGACGGCAGGTCCTCATAAGATACAGGGTATCGGCGCAGGCTTTGTTCCCAAGACTCTCAATACCGATGTGTATGACGAGGTCATTGCAGTTGCGAACGAGGACGCATTCGAGATCTCAAAGCTTATCGCAAAGCAGGAGGGAATACTTGTGGGTATCTCCGCAGGTGCGGCTTACTATGCTGCTTTAGAGCTTGCTAAGAGACCTGAGAACAAGGGCAAGACTATCGTTGCTCTGCTCCCCGACAGCGGCGACAGATACTACTCAACACCTCTTTTCAACGACTGATAAACAGACAGCTCAGAGCTAATCTGAGCTGTTTCTTTTTTTGCAATAAAAAAATATCCCGAAGGAGCTTAATGGCTTGCTCCTCCGGGACTGGATCATATGTAATACATCAGTTCACGCTGCTCGTTCTTTTTCTCAGTTATATTAGTATAATATTAGTTTAACAAATCATCGTCCGTTTTTCAAGTGTTTTGATTATACACTTTTGCTATTGCCGATAATGTGTTTTATGTATTGGACAGACCAGCATACAGTGAAGGACGTAAAGAAGTACATCGACATCGACGAGCACCTCTCTCTCATCAATGTAGTCGATCTCTATTGCTTCAAGTATCTGTGCCTCTGCAAAGTGACCGATACGGCATTTTGCCATTACCGGGATAGATACCGCTTCCTGTATAGAGCGGATCATTGCAGGATCACTCATTCTTGATACACCGCCTGCTGCGCGTATATCCGCTGGGATATGCTCAAGCGCCATTACAGCGCAGGCACCTGCCTCCTGTGCTATCCTTGCCTGTTCGGGAGTAGTTACGTCCATTATAACCCCGCCCTTTAACATCTGTGCCAGTTCCTTATTCAGCTGATACTGTTCACTCATTTCAAAAACCTCATTTCTTGTTTTTTTACAGTGTAACAGAAATTGACCTGACTGCATATATCCAGTTGCGTATTATTTTACCATACCAGTTCATAACAACAACTTATCACGGAGTGTGATAAAACTATATCTAAGCCACATATTGTTTTGCTTAAAATCATTAGAATAGCAGGACATTTGACGAAGCGCAAACGATAATAATGACTTGCGTTCGGTTGCTGTAACGGTTTGATTTTTATTTTTCTCAGAGTTGCCGGAGCATTTTAAGTTGTGTGAAATCGACTAAAAATATTGACACTCCAAAAGCTATATGGTATAATTGCTTATACAAATTATCTGTATCAGTATTTCAGCATTATAATACATACAGGAGAAATACTGCTGATTTGAAGAATGGTAGGTGAATATTATGAAGCTCACACGACTGACTGCTGCTGTCATCGCAGTTATGACTGCTGTCACACCGCTTTCGTTTAATAGCTCTGTCTTACTTGCTCCGTCCGCTGTGCTCGCAGAAGGCACCGCCTTTGATGAAGAGACCTTCTTCGTCTATGTCGGCACTTGTGGTCAAAGCATTCCACAGTTCCGCTACATCTATCCGGAATCTGATGGTTCGTATACAGCGGATAAGGTGCTGTGGGAAGATGCGCCGACAGACCTTGACTACGGAGATATTTACGTTGCTGATGGAGATGCACCTATGACAAAGGTGTATCCTGCTGAAGATGATCCGGCAAATGCACACGTGTATTACTACACGCTTGATGACGGTGCAGAACTGAATAAAGCCGGCAACTGCTCCGAACTTATGGAGAAGAAAGACCTGAGTGTCACAAGCAAGACCTATGACGGCTCATCACATTGGAGCGTTCGCTATAAGGATGCAGCCGACGGATCCTATTACTACGGTTTAAGCACATATAGTTCTCATCTTCTCGTTGATCCGCTTGACTGTGAGGTCGGTGATATTTACACCTTTGCAATGTACAACGACTGTACTGTTGTGCCGCTTGTAAAACAAACAGATACTCTCACCGAAACAATGACAGTTGAGATCGTTGAGATAAACGGAACGACACTTATTGTAAACCCCGCTTATCCGAAGACAGATGAGCCGATAGCTTTAGAAACAAAATATCTTGACAGTGATGTTACACCATATATTGGTATGAAGCTTGAAGTGACTTTTGCCAATGGTATTCTCGAATCATATCCGGAACAGTTCGGAATTGTGAAGAAAGTTACTGTGATTAACGAAAAGAATGAGCTGCTTCCCGGTCAGGTCAGAGTTACACTTTTGGATGCAGACACCAATGAACCTATCATATACCAGAACAACAGCGATACAGATTTCGGATATATTCTTTTCCGGGAGCGTGACATTGGTGATGGCTATGTTGAAAATCCTGCTGTTTCCGGACTAAAATCAAATCCTTCTATCATTCAATATGCAGATCTGTCAGAAGATCGTGAATACTCATTCCATATCGAGCAGAGTGGCAAACTTAAAAACTACTCTATTATACCTGAAAAATCAAGCATCGTGAGAAATAAAAACAACTCCTATGAGTTAGTTTTCAAGCTGAAATTCACACCGACAGGCGATGTCAACGATGACGGCGAATTCAGTGTTGCCGATGTGGTACTGCTTCAGAAATGGTTGCTTGCCGCACCGGATGTGCAGCTCGAAAACTGGAAAGCGGTCGACTATTGCAATGACAATAAGCTGAATGTCTTTGACCTGTGTCTGATGAAGCGTGAGCTTGTCAAGAAAACGGTCACGACCTGTGTTGAGCCTGATGAGCGCTTTGAATTCGGCATTCCGTTCCGTGTTGTGTATGACGGCCTGAAGCTGTATCTCGGACCGGACGAAAGCTATAAAGCCGTTGCGGAGATACATGAAAATACCCGACTAATCGAAAAGGGCGTGCAGAAAGGCAACGATAACTGGCTGTTTACAGAATACAACGGACAGTATGGCTGGATCAGAATATCAGACCCGGACGGTAAAAGGGTGATCTATTTTGAAGAAGCGCCCAAAAAGCCGGTCATCTACCTCTATCCCGAGGAAGAGACCGCTGTTCACGTTGAGCTTGATCTGAAAGAAGCTGACCTCTCCTCAACCTATCCGAAGTATAACAACGGCTGGGACGTGGTTGCATATCCGGACGGTTCGCTCCTGAACAAGGCAGACAATAGTCACCACAGATATCTCTTCTGGGATGCTGTGAATTGCTGTACCAGATTTGACTTCTCAAAGGGCTTCTGTGTAGCAGGCTGTGATACGGAAAGTTTCCTTAAAGAGAAACTCTCATTTATAGGACTCACCGAAGAGGAAATGAACGACTTTATTGTATACTGGCTGCCGCTTATGGAGCATAACAAGTACAACCTCATCTCCTTCCAAGGGGATACCTATACGAATTCTGCAAAAATGACCATTACGCCGACACCAGACAGCGAGTGCCGTATATTTATGGCATATGTTCCGCTTGAGAATGCTGTGGAGATCGAACCGCAGCAGCTTGAGACCTTTGAAAGGAAGGGCTTCTCTGTTGTGGAATGGGGCGGTGCTGAGGTCAGACAATGAATTTATGACCGTTTGGGCGCAGGTGCTGAAAAAAGATAACCAATTGGATAATGAAATAACAGCTGAGGAAGGCCATTCTTTCGCAGCTGTTATTTTTTACCTTACGCTGAATGTGTTTGTAGGATCGAGGAAGGAAACATTTGGTCTTAATGTCGGTCCGAAAATAGGCTGCTTTTCGTTCAGTTCCACGTTGCTGATAACACCGCCGATGTCCATTTCGGAGCCTGTTGCGGAAAGAGTAAGGACAGCAACGATAGGCAGATTGTCGGGAACGAAAGCCTTTCCTGTGATGATGTCCCAGCAATCGTCACCCTCATACTTTGCAGTGGCAGCCATAGCTTTTGTTGCATCGATCGTCGAGCCGCCGCCGACTGCGAGAAGAACATCAATGCCTTCCTTTTTGCAGAGCGCAGCACCCTTGTTGACGGTAGTGTGATGCGGATTCGGCTCAACACCGCCAAGCTCAAACACCGTCATATCAGCCTTTTTCAGCTCTGCGATCACCTTATCGTACAAGCCGATCTTCTTGATAGAACCGCCGCCGTAAACGAGCAGGACTTTCTTGCCGAACTTTGCGATCTCCTCGCTCAGATGATGAAGCTGATCCTTGCCAAAATATACCTTTGTTGTGTTGCTGAAAACAAAATCTTTCATAACCGACCTCCCGATAATAGTGATTTTTTTACGTCTAAGAAATAGTCGTGATTTGGGCTATCTCTACTTCTTATTATACCAAGCCGCCCCGAAAAAGTCAATCTCCACACACTTTTTCATACCCTTTTCATTGCAATATACCGCCGTCTGTGCTATAATTGACTTATAGAGCAGATCGGAGGTGAATGCAATGGATAACGAAACCGAAGAATTAGTAAACCGTGCATTATACAAGCAGATCAAATCAATGAACCGTGCCGAAATGGAGACTTTCGTGAGAAATGTCTTTGCTCAGGGCTATCAGAGAGCCGAGGAAGAAACGCACCCCATTGATTATGACAGCTTACGAGCCGATCTGAGCAAGATCAAAGGTATCGGAGAAAGTCGGCTTAACGAGATAATGACGGTCATCGACAAACATATTGCAATCAATAACGATGAATAGGAGGAATTTCCTTGACCGTTGATACCAAAGAAGTAGTCACCACGATCGCCTATATGATCGGTGTCCGAATGTCGGCACTCACCGCAAGTTATGGGGAATGTGCCGAGCTGATAGACAAGCTCAAATCCGACCGTGATGCTACTGCGATACGATATTTATGTAAGCTGCGAACCGTGCTGATGCAGAAGTTCAAAAAGACCGATGATCTGATGCGGTATCAGCTCAAAAACCTGCATAACATCGAGTGGTATGACCACGAAAACATCAAACAGCTTGAAAAATGGGGATTTACCATTATTCAGGCAAACTCACGCTCCGAGAAGTATATGCAGGAGTTTACAAGGCTCATCAATGAAAACATTGACAAATGCTCCCGTCTGTTCTATGACTGGTTGAATTGGGAGTATATCCGAGACTTGTTCTTTGTCCCGAAATACAACAAGAACGGTGTGATGAAGCAGGAGTTCACCAAGTACATGGCGAACATCGAGCATTACCCGTTTCAGATGTATATTCACTGGCAGCCTGCCGATGTGGGAAGCATCGTCTATTCCGACCGCAAGTTCCTGAAAATCATCTACGGTCAGCATAATGACAGCTTCACCGATTACACGAAATATCGGGACGCAGACGATGAGACACGAAACAATATTTATCATTTTATTGACAGCGCCGAGAAAACTGCGATCGCCGTCGATTGTGAGAACTCCAACCCGTACAAGCTGTACAGTGTGCTGAAAGGCTTAAATCCCGAAGAACTTGCCAAGATCGAGAAAATAACGCTCTATGACGATCCGCACACCACAGCA
>Ga0256404_1013301_pt1 | contig 10474 bp, 12 predicted proteins | sample RumenRJG_01DNA_FD_185990 | JGI IMG/M metagenome (GOLD analysis project Ga0256404, IMG submission 185990) | Bovine rumen microbial communities from Lethbridge, Alberta, Canada - RJG_01 | ecosystem: Host-associated > Mammals > Digestive system > Stomach > Rumen | place: Canada: Alberta | collected...
TCAACTTATTTTACAACCCATTAAGATTGTTTTTTAACTTTTATCGAAAAATAGTTGCAAAATAGGTTTTGATATGCTATACTTGTATTCGTCAGGAGGTGAAAACCTTGAAAAAAGAAATTACATTCACCGCAAAACAGGTTGGTGAACGAGTGAAAGAACGTCGAACAGAATTGAATCTTACAATGCCGGAACTCGGCAAGCGTATCGGAGTGAACAAGTCAACGATACAGAGATACGAAGCAGACGGCGTAGACCCAAAGAGAACAATGATTATCAATGGACTTGCAGAAGCACTGCTTACCACTCCTGAATGGCTCACAGGTCTTTCAGAAGATAAGGAATATGACAGCAGACCGCTTTGTGAAAAGGACTTGGAAGAACATATCAAGAAGTACATTGATACAGTGTCTACGGTTGTGAATGGCGAACCGCACCAACAGCTCCTTACCACATTTCTCGGAAAGATGATTGATTTGTATTCCGTTCTCTGCTACCACTTCTCCGACGCTATGGCAGAGGTTGACCGTGTGGCAGAAGATGAAGGACTGAAACAGTCTCTCCGCAGATATGCGATTGAATCGGGAGCGATTACAGAGCGAGTTTACCATAAAGAAATGGAAGCACCGATTGAGGATATGAAACGATTCTTAGACGGAATTTTACATATCTACGATGAAGGACGCACCGCTGTAAAGATGGGTGACCTTTTCGGGATAGTAGCGGAAGCCGAAGCAAGGCTTGCCGAAAAAGAATAATTCCGTGGCTCTTTGACAATGAAAAAGCCGATTAAACAATCGGCGGATGTGACACTATTTACTTTACGCACACCATACGTCACAGTTCCGATTGCCACGGATAGAAAGGAGACTATTTATCAATGGCAAAAGGATCTGTAAGAAAAAAGGGCAAGAAATGGTACTACCGCTTCTATGTAGAAGATGAAAGCGGAAAGATGGTACAGCGTGAGTTTGCAGGCACAGAAAGCAAATCCGAAACGGAAGCATTGCTCCGCAAGGCAATGGAGGACTACGAAGCGAAGAAGTTCGTGGCAAAGCCTGAAAACACTACTGTGGGTATGCTGCTTGATATGTGGGTGGAGGAAGAACTGAAACCCGGCAATCTGAGCAACGGTACAGTGATGGCTTATATGGGAACAGTGAACAGGATAAAACAATATCCTATCGGAGACAGAAAGCTGAAAACGGTCACTGCGGAACATTTACAGGCATTTATGGACTTCCTCACTTTCGGAGGACAAAACCCCGATGGAACGACAGCAAAGGCACTCAGTAAAGGGTATCTGAGGTTGTTCTCAGCAGTATTGCAGGGGGCGTTCCGATTTGCGGTATTCCCGAAGAAGCTGATTTCCTTTAACCCTATGCAGTATGTGGTATGGAGAGGAAAGAAAGAGGAATACGAACTGTTTGCAGACGAGGGCGGAGAAGTTGACAGCACGCCTACCATTGACCACCAGCAGTTTGTAATGTTGGAGGACTTTCTGAAAAAGAAAGACAATCCTGCATTGCTCCCGATGCAGATAGCCTATTACACAGGGCTTCGTATCGGAGAAGCGTGTGCATTGACTTGGCAGGACATCAACCTTGACGGACAGTACCTCACAGTACGACGCAGTATGCGATACAACGGGCAAAGGCACAAGACAGAGATAGGTGCAACCAAACGCAAGAAAGTCCGTACCGTGGATTTCTGCGACACTCTGGCGGACATTCTCAGAAAGGCAAAGACGGAACAGCATAAGAACCGCTTCAAGTATGGAGAACTCTATCACCTCAACTACTACAAAGAGGTCAAAGAAAAAGACCGTACTTACTATGAAGTCTACAGCCTGCCGAGAACGGATGAAGTGCCGGACGGATACAAGGAAATATCCTTTGTCTGCCTGAGACCTGACGGAGCATACGAGTCACCGAGTACAGTTGGTGTTATGACAAGGTCGGCAAAAAAGAAACTGGAAGGATTTGAAGATTTCCATTTTCATATGCTGAGACACACATTCACAAGCAATCTGCTCTCCAACGGTGCAGCACCAAAGGATGTGCAGGAACTGCTCGGACACTCTGATGTAAGTACCACAATGAACATCTACGCTCACTCTAAGAGGGAAGCGAAACGAACTTCCGCAAGACTGCTTGATAAGGTGGTCGGGGAAGCCTAAACAAAAAGTTTCCCTTGTTTCAGCTCATAAGGGCAAAAACAAGGGAAACTGCATAAGGTAAGAACATTAAAATGCCGATTTTCCTTGAAAATACAAGGGTTTCGGAGGATTAAATAGATAAATTCCAATTTGTCGGGATCTTACTAAATCGGCATATATGGAGGTAATTCATGCTTAAATACATAACACTTCGGGAAATGCCGGCTCTGAAGGAATATGCGGCAGATTGGTTTCACAGCAAGTGGGGAGTCCCGAAAGAAGCATATTTGGACTGCATGGATGCTTATCTGCGTGGAGAAACAGAATTAGGCTGGTATCTCTGTCTGGAGGGAGACAGGATCGTCGGCGGCATGGGTGTCATAGAAAATGACTTCCATAACCGGAAGGACCTGTCCCCGAATATCTGCGCAGTGTACACCGAGGAAGCGTACCGGAATCAGGGAATCGCAGGAAATCTCCTGAATATGACGGTGAACGATCTTTGTCAAAAAGGAATCACGCCGGTATATCTTGTTACTGATCATGTCGGTTTTTATGAGCGCTATGGTTGGGAGTTTCTCTGTATGGTTCAGGGGGACGGTGAACCCGAAATGTCACGCATGTACATTCGGAGATAAATTTCGATTCGCCAGGAGGACACAAATCGCTGGTTGTCAAAAGAGGATTACCCATGTCGACGAAAGCATTATGATTAATTGGTGGATTGTGTATCGTGTTGCATGTTTTCATCATGATCTTCACGTTTGATTTCCCCGCTCAAGAGGACCAAATTCTAGTGTCTTTGTTCAGCATAATGTATCGCACCGGTGCATGGATCATCGGAGCGGAACTCGTTTTCACCTGTCTTTGGGGAAAGGGGAGGCCCGGCCTTGTATTGAATCATGATGCTCTTGTTTTACGCGGTCACAACTTTTTTCACGATGTTTGGACTTATGGCACTGACGAATGGGTGGGAACTGGTGTGGTATATACATCCGTTTCTCGTTATTTCCGGTTGTATTTTTGCGCTATGGAGCAGGAAAAAGAAACCAACACCCATATCTTGAGGTGAAGTCATGCTGCTGTATATATCTAAGTGACCCGAAGGGACAATTGGGATTGAGAATGTCAAAAAAGGAGTTTGGACAAGAGATGGATTTCCAGCTGGAATTGCTGGACGATCAGTGGCCGGATCATGGAAGTGACCATGACCGACTCATTGCCCGCGCGATCGCAGTGGATACAGAAGGCTGCTATTGGTTCGTGAGGGTGCAGAGGAATGACGAGTTTGGGAACTGCACTCTGATCGAGACATCCGGAGGGGGAGTGGAAGAAGGCGAAGAACCGCACATCGCAGTTATCCGGGAGTTAAGGGAAGAACTTGGAGCGGAAGCAGAGGTGATCTGTCCCATCGGCGTAGTGAGTGACTACTACAATCTGATACGGCGGCACAACATCAACCGCTATTACCTCTGCAGGATCCGTTCCTTCACAGATCCTTCCCGCACAAGGGATGAGATCGACCAGTTTCATCTTTCGAATCTGCGTATGACCTATGAGGATGCTGTCCGGGAATATGAGAGATGCTCCGTATCACGCCTTGGCAAACTCATTGCGGCGAGGGAGCTCCCTGTACTGATGAAAGCCAATGAGATCCTGCGCAGCATCGGGAACCAGAAAAACAAAAGATGAGATATTTAAAACCAGGGCTGTTCTCCGGAACAGCCCTGGTGTGGAAAGTGCCTCAATCAGATCATGGATCCGGGAGGATCCTTTTTTCACAAAAGATATGGATGATGACGCCGGAATCTGCCGGCTCCACCACAGTATGACACTGAGCGTCGTTTAAAACGGTAAGCGCGCCGCAGTCCGCTGATACCACCGGTTTCCAACCGTCCGGGTAAAGGGTGTTGGTCACGTGGACCTTGCATTTTGTCCCCTTAAAGTCGGTACCTTCCAGGATGTAGTCCGCGCATGCTTCGATAGTCTCTCCGTTTCGATGACGCTGGATATCAGAAGCGGGCGTCACAACTTTGCCGGTAAACCAGGGGCTTTCCGCTCTGCCGTCAAAGGGGATCTCGACCCGCATCGTTCCATCCGCGTTGGGAGAAGTGATTGTATCCAGAAGATTGACACGGACCGTCAGGACCTCTGATCTGCCTGCTTCCAGGTGCCTGTCACGTTCCGTGAGCCAGGAGCTGCCCATTTTTGCCATGATTCCTGATCTCCTTCCGTAAGGTTTGGTATAATTCCATTGTACTATCCCGGGAGGAATATGGAAGAAGAACAATACAATTCGGAGGTCGATCATGATCACAGTGAATCTTTATTACAAGGGTGATAACGGAGCGGCGAGAGCTTTCGCGGAGGAAATGGAGCATTCCGGGATCGCGGACGCCATCCGCGCGGAGGAGGGAAACCTCCGTTATGAGTATTTCACCCCGATCCACGATCCGGAGACTGTCCTTCTGATCGACAGCTGGACGGATCAGGCGGCCATCGATGCGCATCACGCGTCTCCGATGATGGCGCAGCTGGCAGCGCTGCGGGAGAAATATGATCTCCATATGACAGCGGAGAGATATGTCAGCGAAGACCTGGGAGAAGACGGGAGATTCATCCGCAGATGAGATACAGGCATACGGAACGGAAAGGATTCCTCATCGGTTTCATCGACTTTTTTACCGCCGGGATATTCCTGATCTTCTACATGCGGGCAGGCCTTCAGGATGAACTGGACGAGATACTGGGAAAAAAGACCCAGCGCTACTGGGTCGCCTACCTGCTGGGGATCCCGGACTTTTTCCTTTACACCCTTGTATGGATGGCCAGGGTGGCAGAGGATCTGAAAGGGAAAGCGATCGAACTCGGGATCGAAGGGCCGTACACCTCGTTTTGGCACATGTTCAACTGGAACGTGTTCGGCATCCTGTTCTTCGGGCCGATGATCGCCACCAAGCGGTTCTTCCGTACACTGAACCTGGTGGAGAAGGAACTGAACCGGAGGGAAGAGGCCGACGGAGAGGTGTGAGCGCTCTTTTCTACTCTGGAATGACGAGAACGATGATCGTGTCATGTATAATGGGAATATAGTGAAGCGTGATGCGAACGGAGAGGTCCAGATGGGAAAAGTTGTTTTATCGGTTTTGCTGATCCTGGCTGCAGCCTTGTCCCTGCAGGCGTGCCGCAGGGAGCCGGAGGCGGTCATACATGAGCCGGAGACCCCGGCGGATCCTTTTGTGATCCATGAACTGTGCGGTTCCTGGATCCGGTACCGGGACGAGACGGAGGACATCTTCGTGTTCTCCGGGGATTCGGTTCGCCTTTCCGACGGGAGCAAATGCGGTTATACCGTGACCGGAGACGGGAACGAGAGGAGCATTGCGCTGGAAGAAGGGAAAGTGTCCCTCACCTTCAAGCGCAGAGGTGTGAACGGAGTGAGCGTCGGCTTTCTCTTTGACGGGGAAGGGACTGCGTACATCAACCGGAACGACCTGATCTACGCTCCGGAAAACTATATGCCGGATCCGGAGAGGGAACGTTCCACCGAAGAGGAAGAAGGAGAGACTTTCGATACGGCTCAGTTGGAGAAGGATTTTCTGGATATCGTACAGGGCGAGTGGGTGCGCGTGTCGAAGCGCACTTTCTCGGATGTGCTCGTGATCGACGGCAACACCGTGACCTGGTCCGATATGACGGGGGACCACGGACCGGACGAATTCTATATCCGCGCATATCCCTTCACCGACAAAGCGTGCGAACTGCGCCTGCCTGTCGCCTACGGGGAGCCGACCTATTTCGATTACCGGGAGAAGACCATTGATGGAAACCCGGTCCGGACCCTGTTCGGGATCAGCGAACTGGACGGAGGACCGGATCCGGAGAATGTGATCTGCGCTCTCGTGAAAAAGGAGGATCTGGACCTCCTACCGGAAGGATATGATGTGGATCGGACCAGGGACAATTCCTATGTGTATGTCGCCCCGGTGAGAGAGACAAGACTTCTCTTCCTGGATGATGTGATGGATGCAGCGGGATGGATCGGAAAGCCCCTGGACAGGCTGGGAGCGGATCCTGTTTTCTTTGAAGATTCCCAGTCCGATCTGGACTTTTCCGGATTCCTGTTTTCACACAAAGTGTCCGGGACCGTCTACGCGGAAGAAAATGTGAACGAGGTGACCATGATCTGTTCCGGCGTTTCGGCTGAGGAAATCAACGGGGAATTCACCCGCCTCTACGGAGAGCCGGTGAAGGACATGATCCCTTACGTCAGCGGGATCGGCGTCACGGACATCTCGGTATACGACGCCGGGGAATTCATGGTTCGGGTGGACGAGGCAAGCGAAGTCTCCTACCTGATCATAAAGTTCAGCAAAAACAGCGAAGAGTGAGCGGACAGCAATGCGTATTACAGAGATCCTTGAGAAGATGATCGTTTTCTCGGATGGCAATATCCACGACATTGACCATTTCCTTCGGGTGTGGTCCTACACGAAGACCATAGGAGAAGGGGAGGAACTGGATAACCGCACGCAGTATCTGCTGGAAGCCGCGGCTCTGGTCCATGACATCGCGTGTCCCCTCTGCAGGGAGAAGTACGGAAACACCAACGGGAAACATCAGGAAGAGGAGGGAGGACCCCTGGTGAGGGAGTTTTTCGCTGGAACCGGACTTCCGGAGGAGGATTTGGAACAGCTGGTCTTCCTCGTATCTCATCACCATACGCTGACCGGGATCGACCGGGCAGACTGGCAGATCCTGGTGGAGGCAGATTATATCGCCAACGCCTCCGAGAACGGGGACAGTCCGGAAAAGATCCGGAACTTTATGCATAAAGTGGCGAGGACGGATACCGGAAAGCGGCTGATGCGTGAGGTGTTCTGTCTCGGTACAGGGGAGGAGTAAGCTATGATCCAGGTTCGGAAACATATTGGAAAGAGGAGGACCCTGGCAGCCATGATCTGTTTGCTTGCATTGCTCGGACTGGGAGGATGCGGGAAAGTATCCGCGCCGGATACGGATCCGATCGACGGAGGAAACACGACCTATGTGGATAATGAAGCTCCAAAGGAGATCACATCCAAGGTGATCTCCGCGCTGGATGCCACTTTTTTTCTCAGCAGCCGGTGGAATTCGAGGGAGGATCATGTTTTTCACTTTGTGGTGGAGGACCGGGATGGGATCCTTGTGGCATCGGAAGAATATACGGGGGTGAGCGCCACCGCGGACAGCGGACTCATGTCTGGACTGCAGGCGATCATCGATAAATACGGGCTCGTATCACTGAACGGCTTATATGATGTGACCGCGGGGCTTCCGCCGGAGTTTCAGCCCGGTGGATTGAGCGTGGAATATGTCTCGCGTGAAAAACTCTCTTTCACCACGGACAACGACCCTTATGCCGCCTGGGCGGAGGAGATGTATGACCTCTTTGCACGATGGTTCTCCGAACAGGGGCAGGATGCCCTTTATCCGGAAAAGGAAGATTCACAGATGAATTACCCCGGCTGATTCAAAGAATCAGATCGAGGTTTCCGTTCAAACGGCTACGCCGTCCTCCTACAATAAAATAGTAATGGTTCCGAGGGTTTCAGACCTAACCTTACGTTAGGGATGAAACCCTCCCGTTGCTGAAGATGTAGAATGGAATAGTATTGGTGTGACGACGCCGTTCTTGGACCATTTGGAGTCCGTCAAGTAGCCTGTCAGCCAGTTTTCCATTCGCATCCGTTCGGTTAAAGCAGGTTGAACTGCCTTTGTGTATGTTCGCGTGACTCCCAGGAGACTGAATAAGCAATGGATCAAAACTGGTGCCATGCACATTATTATTTGGGAGGTAAGGGTTATGTACAACGCAGTTGGTATCGATGTTTCCAAAGGTAAAAGCACTGTCTCTGTGCTGCAGCCGGGAGGTGTGATCCTCAGAAAGCCGTTCGATGTCAGACATTCTCATGAGCAGCTGAATGAGCTGGCTGAGTATGTTCTTTCTCTAGATGGTGATACACGTGTCGTGATGGAATGCACTGGCAGGTATCACCAGCCTGTGCTGAATGCTCTTTCTGGTAAAGACATCTTTGTCAGCGCAGTCAATCCACATCTTATCAAGAACTTTGGCATCAATACGCTTCGCAAGGTCAAGTCTGATCCTGCCGACTCAAAGAAGATAGCAAGATATGCTCTTGACAATTGGGCTGACCTGCGACAGTATTCAGCTATGGATACTATTCGTACACAACTCAAGACCTTGAATTCTCAGATGGATTTTTTCATGGTACAGAGAACTTCTGCCATGAATAATCTCATCTCTCTTCTGGATCTTACTTATCCAGGAATCAATGACCTGTTTACTAGCCCTGTTCGTAATGACGGACATCTGAAATGGGTCGATTTTATCTCTGTGTTCTGGCATGTGGAATGCGTCAGCAAACTCAACCTCAAAGCTTTTGCCCAACGGTATCAGGCTTTCTGCAAGAAATACGGGTATCGAGATCGTGTAGGTAAGGCTGATCAGATCTATGCCTATTCGCTGGATATTGCTCCATCAGTTCCAAAGGACAACACCTACAAAAACGTGATCCTGATAGCTGCACAGCAGTTCAATCAGTTGTCCGCCAGTGTGGAACATATCCGTAATGAGATGGACAAACTTGCTTCTACACTTCCAGAGTATGAGACTGTAATGTCTATGGCTGGCGTCGGAAAGACTCTAGGTCCTCAGATCATTGCAGAAATCGGCGATATCTCCAGATTCACTCACAGAGAAGCTTTGACTGCGTTTGCCGGCGTAGATCCTGGCGTCTCTTCCTCTGGTAAGAGGAACACACGCAGTAATCGCTCTTCTAAAGTCGGGTCATCTCGATTGAGAAAAGCACTCTTCCTTGTGATGTCTGCACTGTTGCAAACGAAACCCGAGAATGATCCAGTCTATAAGTTCATAGACAAGAAACGCTCAGAAGGCAAACCTTATCTGGTTTATATGACTGCCGGAGCCAACAAGTTTTTGCGCATCTACTACGGTCGAGTTAAAGCCTGTATCGCTGCTCAATCAGAATCTGAATGATTTCACGACCTAATTTTTTAAAGCCGGCTACTGTCGGCCTTTTTGTGTTACACGAATGTTGATACACTAACCTATCCATTTTATGCTTGACTTTTTATTAGCAGGCTACTTGATGGGGATTCACGTCTCCCGTATCCCTTTCTACAGGGACTACATTTTTTGATTTTTTAGCATCTCATCCGGATGCTTTATCACTGCGATATTTTTGAAATCAGGAACACTCTTTCCGGAGAATGCATTTGGAAATGCCTTCCTCAGGATGTTGGCTGATCCGTTCAAGTCCGCGTTGATGTTTTCTCCGTCCTTCGTCCGGTACAGCCCTCTCTGAATCCTTGTTCCGCTGAATGATGCTTCTTCACAGATGTCGGGTATCTCGTCCTGATCCATAAAACTTGCCTTGGAAGTATACGCTTCTTCCTGTTCAAGTATCCTTATTCCGTTCCGTTCCCCCTGGTACTTCAGGATATGCTTCAGCCTGTCGAAGGGGATCTGTACGAACTTCTGGTTTGTTTCCTTGCCCAGGGATACCTTCTGCTTCCAGCCCGGGTTGCTTCCGATCACTATCGTGTCGATACGGTTTTCTACGCACCATAGGATCAGACTCTTTCCTGCTTTCTGCATAACATCCTTGATCTTGTCATTCCGGTAGTTGGTGACTTTCCAGTATTCTTCAGTTGGTATGAACTTCTTATCGGAGCCTTTGGTCTGTTTGCTCATGATCTTCGCCACACGTTTGTTATAACGCTGATTGACCGACTTGACGACACCGCCCTTGTAAAGAAGACAGGGCAGTCCGCAGTTGTTCGTGACAGCCATGAGGTTGTTCACTCCGGGATCTATGGCAATGATCCGCTCCGGTTTTTCTTCCATAACCGGCAAAGCTTTCCCATCGTCAAAGACAAGAGAGAGCTGATATCTTCCGTTTTTCGGACTGACATGCACTTCCTTCAATATGCCCGGACATGTTTTCCCAATGCAGACTGTGTCTTTGGTCAAGGGCAGTTTGATATCGTATGCTCCATTCTCCTTTTGCCGAATGACACAATCCTGATTTGTTATTCTGAAAGAGCATGCGCCGCCCTTCCGCTTATATCCCGGAAGTTCCGGCTTGCCTGTAAATAACTCAGGCGTCACGGCATACTGTTTCATCGCTTTGTAAAAGGATGAGATATCCGTGCATACCTGTTTGATGATCCACTGAGCTGTCTGTCTGGGAAGTCCTTCTGCAAAGAAGTCCGGATTCTGTGTTACCCTGA
>Ga0256404_1013302_pt1 | contig 10473 bp, 16 predicted proteins | sample RumenRJG_01DNA_FD_185990 | JGI IMG/M metagenome (GOLD analysis project Ga0256404, IMG submission 185990) | Bovine rumen microbial communities from Lethbridge, Alberta, Canada - RJG_01 | ecosystem: Host-associated > Mammals > Digestive system > Stomach > Rumen | place: Canada: Alberta | collected...
ACTCTGAAGAGTTCTATAATGATATCAACGAAAATGTCCATTCATTATTGATGTTTGACATCGTCGATTTAGATGATGGAATTTCTGATGAATTACAATCTGAAATTGACAAATACGGAGTGACAATCTATGAAAAAGCTTGAAGCTGATGAGATCATATTACAGATTCGAGATAGCTTTTTGCCAGCGTTTATAGAATTGGAAGAGACTTTACATAAAAAGCTTGCAGAAGTAGAGATGGAATAATGGATTATCGCTGGTAACGGGCATAAATACTGGATTTTTAAATTGTCTGGTTGCAAAATGGTTGCAAAAATCAGCCATTTAATAAAATGTCCTGTTTTGTCTTGTTTTGTCTCGTCTCGTCCGACATTGGACATATACACGGGAAAAGAGCAGTGATATTATTAATATAGAAAAGCAAAGGCATTTAAGATGCGTGAGAAGAATTGATTTTCTTCCCACGCATTTTTTATGCCTTTTTTTCATGTCATTTTTCGGATTAGGGAGAAATGTGTCCCATATAAGAAATGAAAGGAAAATAAAAAAATTTTTCTAAAGTTTAGTAATCGGGAAAATTTCAACCCAAATGTATATTGAGAGGAGGTGATGGGATATATGATTGTTTTTCAAAATTTTTTACCAATCGTACCCGTACTGAACCAAATGTTATATGAAAGGAGATTTTAGCTTATGGAAATTACAAAGACAAAACCAATGTATGTAGGAGTTGATGAAGTGTGTGCTGACTGGGGTGTATCCAGAAGCAAGGGCTATGCCATTATAAAGCAGCTCTCTGAACAGATGAAGGCAGAGAATCCAAAGCTTCTTACAATGGCCGGCAAGATTAATCGTTTCTACTATGAAGAAGCATGTATGAAAAACTGAAGGGAGAACAGGATGAAAGACATTAAAAAAGCTCCTGCGCCAACAGGAGCTACAGCACACAAAAATGTGCCTCAGACTAAGCACATTTTAACACGTGCATGCAGGATTTACAACGGAAATGAGGTGATAGCCCGTGGGTGATCGAAGGATGATATCTAAAAGGATTTGTGAGAGTGCAAAGTTTCTGAAGATGCCTGCGACATCACAAAACCTGTATTTCCATTTGATGCTGAATGCTGATGATGACGGAGTTGTGGAGGCATATCCGGTTATGGCGGTATGCAAGGCCAATGAGGACGATTTAAAAGTCCTCGTTGGCAGGCAATTCGTTTATGTCTTGAATGAAGACTATGTCACCTACATAGAGGATTGGCGGGAAATAAATTCTATTCGACCTGATAGAAAGGTGGACAGTCGCTACCAGAGTCTTCTTTTGTCGGTTAGACCAGAACTTGAACTGTTGGAAAAGAAACAGAGATCTGATGTAAAAAAGAGGATTCAAAAATCTGGACCGTCCATGGACCGCATAAGTGGACCGTCCACGGACAGCGGATGGACCGAAGAAGTTAAGTCAAGTCAAGTTAAGTCAAGTCAAGATAAGTTAAGTCAAGGTAATTCAATCCATCTATCTATCATAGACAAAAAATCAGGAGAAAAAGATGGAGTGATGGATGGAACTGATGGCGCACAAGAATATCGTCAAATTATTGCAGACAATATCCATCTGGATTGGCTAAAAGATTCTGCTTCAAGGCATGGTGAAAAGGAAGTTCTCATGGTGGATGAGATTTATGAAACCATCTGCGATATGGTTTGCAACCCCAGGGATAAAGTAAAAATCAAAAATACTGAATATCCCTGGACAGTTGTGAAATCGCAGTATCTGAAACTGAACTATCAGCATATTGCAAATATTCTGAATAGGATTATTGATGCGGATCTAAAGATTAAGAACATGAATGCCTATCTGATATCAACACTTTATACAGAGTCTATGAGCGGCATTCTTGCAGAAGAGGCTGAACTTCATGATGGCTATTTGAAGAGTCTCAGAGGTCAACCATATTAACGAAGGGAGGAAAAGTAAATGTCAGTAAGTAAAGACGAAGCCAAGGGTACCTGGACAATATATGCAAGATACACCGATTGGCAGAATAAAACCAAAATCCTACATAAGCGAGGATTTAAAACAAAGCATGAAGCTTTGGAATATGAGCGCAAGTTCTTATTGCAGCAATCTAAGGATTTGAATATGGGATTTACTGAGTTTGTTGATGCCTATTTTAAGGATATCGGACCAAGGCTTAAGTATAACACTAGACTTACCAAGGAACATGTTTTTAAAACAAAGATTATTCCTTATTTTGAGGATAAATCTATTTCAGATATCAGTCCAACGGATGTGATTCAGTGGCAGAATGTGATGCTGCAACAGGAGGATGAAGAGGGCAAACGTTATCAGCCGACTTATCTCAGATCTATATCAGCCCAGCTGTCAGCTCTTTTTAATCATGCTGTCAGATATTATGGCTTGCAGGATAATCCGGTAAAGATTGCTGGTTCAATGGGTTCTGCTAAGGCGAAAGAGATGAAGTTCTGGACAAGGGATGAGTATCAGATTTTTAAAGAAGCTATGAAAGAAAAGCCGGTTTCCTATTTATGCATTTGAGCTGCTGTATTGGTGTGGTATTCGTTGTGGTGAATTGCTTGCGCTAACGAAAGGTGATTTTGATCTGGATAAAAAGACACTCACGATCAGCAAGTCACTGCAGAGATTGAAAGGTGAGATTTACGTGACAGATCCTAAGACGGAGAAGAGTAACAGAGTTATTGATTTGCCTGATTTTCTTTGCGATGAGATGGAAGACTATTTTGGAATGCTCTATAGGGTAGATTCTGACACAAGACTTTTTGATGTATCTAAATCCTATCTGCATCACGAGATGGATCGTGGTGTGAAAGAAACAGGGGTAAAGCGAATCAGAATTCATGATTTGAGACATAGCCATGTTGCTCATTTGATAGAGCTGGGATTTTCGCCTGTGGAGATAGCGGAGAGACTTGGACATGAGAGTATGTCTGTGACCATGACTTATTCTCATCTGTATCCATCAAAGCAGCGCAAAATGGCAGATAGATTGAATCAAGATCATGACAGAATGGAGGATTAGTCAATGGAAAAAGATAGTGCAAAGGGGCGTATTTACAGGCGTTCTACATTGATTACGGGGACAAAGCCCAAAAGTGAAAAAGATAAAAATCGCAAGAAATCCAAGTATGTAAATTTCAGGGTAACGCCGGAGGAACATGACATTATTTTTAATCGAATTAGATTATCCGGATTGAAGATTCAGGATTATGTTGCTCAGTGCTGTATGAATAACAAGGTAATAGTGACAGGAAATATCAGGACTTTTGATGCAATCAGGGAAGAGATGAAAACTATTGATAAACATCTTTTATCTTTGCAGCGAGTGGATGAGCTTGATTATAAGATGCTTGAAAGTCTTCGGGCAATCCTGGAGCTATTGGATGGATTTTATAACAAAGAGGAGGAGAAAGACTAATGGAAATTATAGGAATAGATCATGGTTATAAAAATATGAAGGGGACACATGTGATGTTTCCTACCAAACTAAGTAAGCTTAACTGCAGGCCTGATGAAACACAGATAGATGGCGTTGTGGAATATGAAGGTGAATACTACACCATTTATGGTAGTCCGCTTGCTGCTGTAAATACGCATAATAAAAGTGAGAGCCGAGAATACTACATTCTTACGCTTGCTATGCTTGGGGCAGAATTTGAAGCAAGAAAGATTGCACCGGGACCTAATAAAATCCATGTGCGCTTAGCCTGTGGACTGCCTCAGCAGTGGTATGACCAGCAGAAGGAAGCATTCAAGGAAATGCTGATACAAAACAGAGAGCCTCACTTCTCTTATAGTGGGAAGCCCTATAACGTGGTCATAGATAATGTAACTGTTTATATGCAGGGATTTGTGGCTTTATCGGTGCTGGATTGCGTTGCAGATAAAAGCGGGCATGTTGTGCTGGTGGATATTGGCGGTGAAACAATGGATGTCATTGTGTGTGAGAAATTTCATCCTATGCCGGATCAGTGTCGTATCGACACTAGGGCAACGATAGCTCTTTTAAAAGATATTGATTCTGCTATTCAAAGCAGACTTGGTGCGCCAATACCGGAACAGGATGTAATCCGTATGATAGTGAATGGCAGCATGGGTAAAAATCCTGCCAATGCCTATGAAGCTGTTGTATATGACTGTCTGAAAAACTATGCGGTATATGTCATGACAAGACTGAAGGAATGGGGAATCAATACAGACTATACAGAGATTGCATTCCTGGGAGGCGGAGCTAAGATCGTTAAGTCATTTGGAAAGTACGGATCAAATATTCATTTCTGTGATGACATTCATATCAATGCCAAAGGCTACGAATTCTTTGAAACGATGCTTGCTAACAAGAGGTGATTCTATGAAGAAAGGCGATGACTTTTTCCGCATTACATTTAACCGGCAGGGCGAGGAAGTACGGAAGTTTGAGCAAGGTATAGAGGCATTATCTGAGCGGTATGGTATGAGCAGACCGGCTGTGATCGTTATGATTTGCAATTCCTTTATGGAGCAGGAACAGAGGCTATCGGTCACACCTAGCGCAAATATGGCACCGATCCCAGCCATCGCAGCACAGCCAGAGCCCGAATCGGAAGAAAATATCTCCGCTTCTGACTCTGCCGAAATGCTGCGAGCGATGGGACTTATGTAAGCAGGTATTCTTCAGGTATCCCTTGCACCAATTTCATCGGCGCAAAGGTATCCCTAAGGTATACCTAAAGAAGCCGCCCCATCGCAAGACCACTATCATCCAGGCGGGAAATGTCCGGCGGTTCATAGGACGATGTATGAGAAATATGCTTACCAAAGGTGCGCATATTTTCATCCATCACCTTATTCATCCGCCTGTGCAGTATATGTTGGATGATAGGCAAGTTTCGCAAAGTGGCAAGCCACTTCGCACCGGAATGCCCGATGGTCATTCCTAAACTTGCCTGGGGACGCTGTCCCCTGGACCTCTGGCAAGAGCTTTGCTCCTGCACCACACCAAGAGCTACGCGCTCTTTGGAAACTAGCGTTTTACGCATCCATGGAAAGGAGGCATGCAATTATGCGTAAAAGAAATCATGCACTGAATATTCGTCTATCTGATGGGGAATACGCTGCTCTGCAGTCCAAACTGAAACAGTCCGGACAGACACAGCAGGCATTCATGATAAATGCGATAGACGAATCTCTTATTGCTACGCCGGAGCTGTCTTCTGAACTTGCTATGTTAAATCAGCAATTCGCAGAACAGAATAAGCAGCTCCGGGGCATCGGAACCAATATCAACCAGCTGGCGCATAGAGCCAATGGTTACGATGAGTTACCTACAGTCGATGCGTTGGAGCGTATCAATAAATCTGTAGATAAAATCAGGAAGGAGGCAGATCCGCTATGGCAATCAATAAGACAATTAATAAGTCGACAAAGTCACACGGGGCCATGAGAAACTGCCTGGAATATATCTTGCGAGAAGCAAAGACCAATAGTGGCTTAATCTACTTGACCGGTCCATTTTCTAGACCGGTAATAAATTATGACACGGTCTATCAGGCATTTCTTGAAGAAAAGAAATTGTGGTATAAGGATTCCGGCAGGATGTACGCCCACAATATTATATCTTGGCATAAAGATGAAAATATCACAGCGGAGGAAGCCTATGAGTTTGGAAAAGCTTTTGTAGATAAATGGTTTGATGGCTTTCAGACAGTTATGGCTGTCCATGTAGATAGGAATCATGTGCATCTGCATATGGTGACGAATTCTGTAAGTTTCTTGGATGGGCATAAACTGCATCAGACGAAAAAGGATTTGGAGGCTATGAAGCAGCTGACAAATGATATGTGCCAAGAACGTGGGCTTACAGTAGCTGAGAAGGGTAAGACTTTTGAGGGCGAGCCCGCCGTTGTCGGTCAGGTTACCGCGTGGAGTAAGGATAAATACCACATGCTTCTTGCCAAGACCAAGGACAGTTATATTGCCAAGTGCGCTATGGCAATCGTAGATTCAGTTAAAGGTTGCTGCAGTCAGGACGAATTTGTAGGCAATATGAAAAAACATGGCTGGCAGGTACATTGGAAGCCGACACGTAAGAATATCACTTTTGAGGATGAAGAAGGTCATAAAGTACGTGACCGTAATATCACAAAGACATTCAATATTGAAGTAGGAAAGGAGGTATTGCTGAATGAATTTGCTAGAAACAATGAGCTCAGAGAACGAGCAACAGACGAATCCGACAGAGAACTTGCAGCATACTATAGCCAAGTACAAGAAGCTGCTTCGGGAACAGTCGAAGACATTGAGCCTGAAGGACAGTCAGATAAAATCTCTCAAGGAACAGTTGACACGGTTGAAAGACGAGATGGAGAATCAGGAGTATTGGATAGATCAGTACAAAAGCGACTTGAAGTCAACCGCGAAAAAGTTAGAGAACGAGATCAAAGACAGCAGGCATCTGAGTTGTCGCCTAAGAGACGTAGAGGAAGATCTCGCTAAGGAACGTTCAAAAACGCCGTGGGAGAAATTCAAGGAACAATACCGGTTCTTTACAAGGAAAAAATATAAGATGCCTCAGTATCATAACGTGGAGTGGTATAAGACTGATGCTTTCTTTATGTTTTGCTGTGGTGTAATAGGGATTATATTATTTTTATGGATAATGAAGATCTCAATACATGCGATATGGTTTTAATTGTTCGGCCTCTGGTGTAATGCTGGAGGCCTCTTTTTTAATTGCATCATACGCGCTTCAATTACATCATTTTAATAAATATGATGTAATTGAAGCCCTTGACGATTTAATTGATCCATGATATAATTCAATTAAATCAAAATCAGATAAATGATTTAATTAAGAAATGAATGAGGTTATTGAATGAGAGATTATTCTTATAGAGATAAATGGAAGAAGTTGCTTACGCCAGACATTGTAAGATACCTAACAGAAATCCATGAATACAAAGGAAAACAGCATTTAATCGCTGATAGACATGCTGATGTATTAGAACGTCTGGTAGAGGTGGCTAAAATCCAAAGTACAGAGAGCTCTAATAAAATAGAAGGCATATATACGTCTGATGAGGCATTAAAGAAAATTGTTTTAAACAAAACGATGCCAAAAAACAGAAACGAACGAGAAATTGCCGGTTATAGAGATGTGCTTAGTACGATACACGAAAGCTATGAGCATATTCCTGTAAGGAGTACATTCTTTTTGCAGTTGCATCGTGATCTATATAAATTTGAAAATCAGAGCATTGGAGGGGAATTCAAAAGAACTGACAATGTAATCGAGGAAGAGGATGAAGCTGGAAATAAGCATGTAAGATTTGAACCAGTTCCAGCATGGGAAACACCTGAATCTGTAGACAGACTGTGCGAAGCATATGCAGAAGCCTTAGAAAAAGATGGTGTAGAGCCGCTATTATTGATGCCTATGTTTATATTAGACTTCTTGTGTATCCATCCGTTTTCGGATGGCAATGGAAGAATGTCCAGATTACTTACTTTGCTACTACTTTATAAAGGTGATTTTTATGTTGGCAAATATATCAGTATTGAACGTCTTATAGAACAAAGAAAAGAAAAATATTATGAAGCTCTGCAGGAGAGCTCTCAGAATTGGCATGAAAACGAAAACGATTATGAACCGTTTGTAAAATACATGCTGGGAACTGTGCTTGCTGCTTATAGAGAGTTTATGGATCGTACTTCTATGATAGAAGAAAAGACGATACCAAAGCCAGATCGGGTGGCTGATGTTATAAGAGAGCATATAGGAACAATTACCAAGTCAGAAATATTGGAGATGGTTCCTGATGTGAGTTCGATAACGGTTCAAAGAGCCATTACTGATCTTGTAAAAGAAGAACGAATCATTAAAATCGGCGGAGGCCGTTACACTAAATATACCTGGAACTGGGATAAGGAGAATTAAGAATGATTACTGGTGAGTTGAAAAATAAAATTGATAGCCTTTGGGATATATTCGCAGCTGGCGGAGTGGTTAATCCTTTGGATGCAATAGAGCAGATGACATATCTCATGTTTATTCATGATTTGGATGATGCAGATAATACACACGCTAAGGAAAGCGCTATGCTGGGACTTCCTTATGAAAGTATATTTACGAAAGAAGTACAACTTGGTGACAGAGTGATTGATGGGACTCAGCTGAAGTGGTCTGTATTTCATGATTTTCCGGCGGATAAAATGTATTCAGTTGTACAGGAGATGGTATTTCCGTTCATAAAAAATCTCCACGCTGATAAGGATAGTGCATATTCCAAATATATGGATGATGCAATATTTAAGGTTCCAACTCCACTGGTTTTATCTAAGCTTGTTGATGCCATGGATGATCTTTACGAGCAGATGGGTAGAATCAAGGATTCCGATGCCCGTGGTGATGTATATGAGTATTTACTATCAAAACTTTCAACTGCCGGAAGAAATGGTCAGTTTAGAACACCTCGTCATATCATCAAGATGATGGTTGAACTGATGCAGCCTACAGCTGATGAAGTAATATGTGATCCTTCTTGTGGTACAGCAGGATTTCTTGTTGAATCAGAAGAGTGGCTTAGAGCAAATCGTAAGGAAGAAATCTTCTACGATAAAGCTAAAAAAGATCATTTTATGAATCACATGTTTACTGGCTTTGATATGGATAGAACTATGCTTCGTATTGGTGCTATGAATATGATGACTCATGGCGTAGATAATCCGTTTATTGAGTACAGAGACAGTTTGTCGGACCAGAATCCAGACATGGATAAGTTTTCTTTGATACTCGCCAATCCGCCTTTTAAGGGTAGCTTGGATTATGACATTGTTTCAGCAGACCTATTAAAGGTTTGCAAGACAAAAAAGACAGAGCTATTGTTCCTTGCGTTGTTTGTTAGGATGCTTAAAGTTGGTGGTAGATGTGCATGTATTGTACCAGACGGAGTTCTCTTTGGCTCGTCAACTGCACATAAAGCTATTAGAAAAGAGATAATTGAGAATCAGAGACTTGAAGCTATCATTTCAATGCCTTCAGGAGTATTTAAACCATATGCCGGTGTTTCAACAGGAATTATGATATTTACGAAGACAGGTCATGGTGGAACAGATAATGTATGGTTTTATGATATGCAGGCAGATGGCTTCAGTCTGGATGATAAGAGGTCTGAAGTAAAGGAAAATGATATTCCTGATATCATAGAGCGCTTCAGAAATCGTGATAAAGAAATGGATAGAGAAAGAACTGAGAAGTCATTCATGGTTCCGAAGCAGGAAATCGTGGATAACGGTTATGACCTCTCTATCAATAAATACAAGAAAGTGGAATATATACCAGTTGAGTATCCACCTACAGAAGAGATAATGGCAATGATTCGTGAGTCAGAAAAGGAAATTGCAACGGAAATGGATGCCTTAGAAAAACTATTAGGAATATAAGGAGAATTATGAGTATAAAGATAGGGGATAATAATATAATCAAAAATTCTTCTTTCAATAATGATGAAACAAAGAAGAAAAAATGGCCAGAAAGACATCCAATTATCATTAGTGTTATTTGTTCTTTTGTGGTTGGTTTTATGCTACTGTTTAGTTTCTGGCAAGATATTGTGTTATGGATAGAGGGGATTTTTTAATGGTAAAAAGCAAATTGATAAAGGATTTTGCAAGAAATACGATTGATTTGGAATCTGCATTAAAACAACTAAAATTATTACTTGTTGATTTAAATAAAAAAGAACTGGTTGATTGGGTCAATTATGAGTTACAAGGATATCCGGAAAACGTCGAAATACCGTCATACCGTACACATAGTGGTAGTTTGAAAGGAACTTTTTTGAATTTTAATACGCAATGTAAGAATGTTCCGATACCACTAAAAACGGATACTCCAGGAGAGATAAAAGAATACACAGAGAAAGTTCGATTTAAAGAAAGCATAAGCTCACTTAAGCGTTTGCAATTAGGAAAAGGTCAAGTGGAATTATCACTTCCGGGGAATCTGCTACCATCAATACAAATGTGTTCAGCAGTATCCATGACCTATTTGATGAGTGCAAGTATTCAAATATCTGATATTGCTATAACAGAAATACTATCAACTGTCGAGAATAAGATAATGGATATATTTATTGCTTTGGAAGAGGAATTTGGTCCATTAGACAATCTTGAAATTGATTTATCTAATTCGGATGACAATGACATACAAAAGACGCAAAAGATAATATATAACATTATTTATGATAATCATATTGAGATTGGAGATAATAATAAGATAAAGAATTCTTCTTTTAATAGTTAATATAGAAAGGAATCAAGTCCGAATATGTAAATTCGGATTTGTGAGGATGATATGAAAGAAAAGTTAGGAAATCTAACAAAGATAAAAACAGGCAAACTAGATGCGAATGCTTCGTCTGAAAATGGTCAGTATCCTTTTTTTACTTGTTCAAGAG
>Ga0256404_1013303_pt1 | contig 10473 bp, 7 predicted proteins | sample RumenRJG_01DNA_FD_185990 | JGI IMG/M metagenome (GOLD analysis project Ga0256404, IMG submission 185990) | Bovine rumen microbial communities from Lethbridge, Alberta, Canada - RJG_01 | ecosystem: Host-associated > Mammals > Digestive system > Stomach > Rumen | place: Canada: Alberta | collected...
TGTCCGAGCGAGCGCACGTTGCGGACGTAGGCGGCGAGGGTGCTGCGGTCGAGCACGAGCGCGCCTCCTGCCGCGCCTCCCTTGGCGACAGCGCCTGCTCGGGCAAGGAGGCGCACCGTGTCGGAGACGGTGGTGCCGAGCGAGTCGGCGAGCGATCTCAGCGAGGACATCTCCTCCTCCGAGAGCATGACGTGGAGCTGGACGGGTCTGGGCATGGTCCTCCCTGGGACGGGCTCTCTATGTACAAGGGGTCATGCCAATCCTAGGGGCGCGGGGGCTCCCCCGCATGCGACACCCATGACACGCTGTCATGGGTGAGCGGGACGAGACGACGATGGGGCGGCTTGGAAAGGGGGCTTGGGGAGGAGCTTCGGCGACGTCGCCAAGGGCCCTTGTAAGGACGTCCCCGAGGAGGCTCGGACAAGCTATTCCATGGACTTGTACATGGAATAGGCAGCTTGCTATAACGTGCCCTCAGGACTGGTGGACGGACATATAGGGGACAATGGGAATAGGTGAAACAGCGCATTCAGTAGAAGGGCCGGAAGGTGGAAGAAGACTTGAACAGACTCCTCATGCAAAAGGAGATCTATCAGATACTCGACGGAGACTCCGTGCTCGAAAAGATCGATGGCCACGAAGTAAAGATGCCCTACCTGTCGGGTCCAATGCTGGCTGGCTTGTCGGTTGATTTCGGCGTGCCTACAGCCTATGGGTCACAGAGTAGATGGTGTTACGTCGAAGACATGATCTCTAATGCCGTCGAGACGGGTCGCGTCTCCCAGCTTCTTGGCCTGTTTTTCAACAGCCCCCAGTTTGCAGATGCTCTCGGTGATGTCGATCCTGACAGTTTCGAAGTCGAGCACGACAGAATCGTTCGCCTCGCAATCGGGGCAATCAACAAGAGACTCTTCTTTGGAGGCAATGAGCTACGTCAGGTGGGGAACAACTACGCAGTCGTTCCAAGAAACTCTCCAACCGTGGTTGAAGCGCCAAAGCTGAAGGTGATTGACCGACAGTACGTAAAGATGCTCTCGGAGCGTGCAATTCGGGACGTTGGAGACGGTCGCCTCGACAGCGCCCTGACGGAGGCCCGGACTCTACTCGAAGAGACCTTTTGCTATGTGGTCGAGATTCGTGGCGAGCAGCCGAGTGGCAAGGGAGACATTAACAGGCTCTACTCTCAGGTGAGTGACCTCTACGGCATGCATGCAACCAAGGAGATGGACACTAGGGTCAAAACGCTCATCTCAGGTCTGAACAAGGTCATCTCGGCCATATCCGACATGAGGAACAACAACAGCGATGCTCACGGCGTTGGCGAACGAAGGGTCTCCATCCGAGACTATCACGCAAGGTTGGCTGTCAACTCCGCGGCCACACTCGCGGACTTCATCCTTTCCGTTGCTGAGCATGCTGAAGCAAAGGGTGATGACTAAGAGGACCCTTCGATGTCTGGGATGGGGTTCCAGGGCGGCGAGGCGGGGCGCCCCTTGCCCGATCCGAGCCGGGGCGGAGCGTGCGTTTCGGCGTCCGCCGGGGCGGGCGCCTGTGCTCTTGCGGGGTGCTCTCGGCTATGCCATGGCCGCCTGCAGGTCCTCCACCATCGCCTTGGCGGCGTCGCGCACCACCTGCAGGCACGCGCGCATCTCCTCGTCGGTCTTGCCCACGGCCCAGCTGGCGACGTAGCCGAAGGAGTAGCCCGAGGTGTCCAGCCCCAGCGCCGCGCTCACGGCGTAGGCCACGCTCTCGGCCTGCACCTCGCGCATGGCTCGGTCGGGCATGCCCTCGGGGTCTCCGTCGTGCAGGCGGCTGTGCGCCAGCTCGTGCAGGGCCGTCTTCACGGTCTGGCCCTCGCCCATGCCCTCGCGGATGGCGATGAGCTCGCCGCGGCGGAAGTATCCCCTGGCGCCCTCGGGCAGGTCGGCCACGAGCTCGACGGGGTAGGCGGAGACGGCGCGCACGGCATCCATCACGGCGGCGTAGCGCTCCACGACCCCGGCGACCTCGTCCACGAGGGTGGGCAGGGGCTCGCCGTCGGTCTGGCTCACGTCGAAGACGTGGCCCACGCGGAAGCCCACGAGGCGGCGGTGCTCCTCGTCGGCGTCCTCGTCGCGGTCCTTGACGAGCATGGGCACGAGGATCTCGATGCCGCGCTCGCCTTTCCTCACGTACCTGTTGAAGTCACGCTTCCAACTCCTGAAGCTGGCCACGTGGGTGGCCGTGGGCATCTGCATCGCTATCAGGATGGTGTTGCCGAGGCTGTAGTCGTGGAACTTGGAGAGGCTCCGCAGCCACGACTCCCAGCGCTCGGACTGGTAGACCTCGCGGACGCCCTCGCCGAGGCGGTCGAGCGCCGCCTGCGCGCGCTCCTGCGCCCTCTCGCGCGCCTGCTGGCGCTCTGCCTTGCTCATGTGACGCTTGGTGCTCTTGGTGGTTGCCATGTCCTTGTCTCCTCTCGGGTGGCGGTGCCGCACGGACCGTCCGTGCGCGCTTGCCACCCTTGGAGGCCAAGGGTTTCCGCCCCGTGGTAGTCGCGGGGCAGAGGAGCTCCACGGCAACCTCCACCAATCGCCCTTGGATTTGTGCGAGGTTCCGTGGGGCCCTTGACCGGCGCCGTGCGGGGCGGCTGGGAGGGGTCCCGGGGCATGGGCGTGGCCATGGGGCGGGATGGTTTTCCTCTCACCCGTCTGCCTCTTGCGCGTTGTCGAATAGGGATAAACTTGTTGGGATGTATTGCAAATCGCAAGTGAGGCGGAGGCCATGGGCTACTCAGAGCTGTTGAGCAAGGGTGCGACACCGACTGAGGTTCGAACGTTCCTTTCCGAGGGGGACTCGACGGCGATAACCATACGCATCCCCCGTAACCTCAAGGAGGCGACCGCCGAGGCCGCCGAGCTGCACGGCATGAGCTTCTCCGCTTACATACGCTCTTGCCTCATGGCGGAGCTGTCGAGGGCGGTGGACGACCAGTGACGGGTCCCGACTTCTTTGACAACCGCTCGAGAATCCTCAAGGATGACCTGGTTGCACGCCTCCGTTCGGGGGATCGTCTCGCGGTTGCCGCCGCTTACTTCTCCATATACGGATACCAGGAGCTCAGGAATCAGCTCGACGGCCTGGAGGGGATGCGATTCCTCTACACGGCGCCGACCTTCCTGCAGGCGAAGGCAGACAAAAAGGCGCGCGAGTTCTACATCCCGCGCCTCGGCCGCGAGCGCGGTGTTGCCGGCACCGACCTCGAGATTCGCCTGCGGAACGAGCTCACCCAGAGGGCGATTGCCCGCGAGTGCGCCGACTGGATTCGCTCGAAGGCAAACTTCCGCTCTCTGCGCCAGGAGCAGGCGATGCCTCCCTTCATGGCCGTCGAGTCGGGCGGGGACTCCTACGTCTACCAGAACGTCGAGGGCATCACAGCGACGGCGATAGGTGCCGAGCCCGGGAGCTCTCCCTTCACCATGATTCCACGCCAAGGGGCCGAGGTTGCCCGTGAGTACCTGCGACTCTTCGACCAGGCGTGGGCCGACGAAGCGGCAACCGAGGACGTCACCGAGCAGGTCGTCGACTCCATCTCGACCATGTATAGGGAGAACGCCCCAGAGCTCGTCTACTACAAGGCGCTGCACGAGATCTTCTCCGAGTTCCTGGCAAACGTGGACGAGGACGACCTGCCCAAGGAGGCGGCGGGGTTCCGCGACTCCAAGGTATGGGGGATGCTCTATGACTTCCAGCGCGACGCGGCCCTTGCCATCATCAACAAGCTCGAGACCTACAACGGCTGCATCCTTGCCGACTCCGTGGGCCTCGGCAAGACGTTCACGGCCCTCGCGGTCATCAAGTACTACGAGGCCCGCAACCGCAACGTGCTCGTCCTCTGCCCCAAAAAACTATCCAACAACTGGATGACCTACCGCAACAACCAGACGAACAACCCCATCGCGGATGACCGTCTGCGCTACGACGTGCTCTTCCACACCGACCTCTCCCGCGAGCGCGGCACCTCGGAGGGCGGCCTCGACCTGGCGACCGTCCGCTGGGAGAACTACGACCTCGTGGTCATCGACGAGTCCCACAACTTCCGCAACGGCGGCGACTCCGCCCTGGAGGGCAAGGAGAACCGCTACCAGAAGCTCATGAACAAGGTCATCGGCACCGGCATCAAGACGCGCGTGCTCATGCTCTCAGCGACGCCCGTCAACAACCGCTTCCGCGACCTCCAGAACCAGCTCGAGCTCGCCTACCGCGGCTCCGACGTCGACTGGCGCGAGGAGATCGGGCTCAGGAACGACGTGAGGACCACCTTCAGGCAAGCCCAGGGTGCCTACGCCGCGTGGGCGAAGCTCCCGCCCGAGGAGCGCACCACGACGGAGCTCATGGGAAGGCTCGACCCCGACTTCTTCAAGCTCCTCGACCAGGTGACGGTTGCCCGCAGCCGCAGCCAGATAGTGCGCTACTACGACGCGTCAGCAATAGGCCCGTTCCCCGCGCGGAGGGAGCCGGTGTCGGTGCGCCCCGCGCTCTCAACCTCACCCGCGGTCGGGAGCTTCTCGCAGATCGCCGACGCGCTCGACAGGCTCCTGCTGGCCAACTACATACCATCGCTATACATACAGCCCTCGCGCCTGCGCAAGTACCAGGAGCAGGGCAACCTCTCGCTCACCGGCCGCGAGACGGGCGTGCGTCGCCTCATGGCCGTGAACCTCCTCAAGCGCCTGGAGAGCTGCGTCGAGTCGTTCCGGCTCACGCTGGGCAAGGTGAGGTCTTCGGTGGCCGAGCGCATAGCCCTCGTGGACGAGTACGAGAAGGCCCCGACGAGGGGCCATCGAGGCGTCTCCGACCTCTATGCGGCGGACCTCGACGCGGACGACGAGGGCGCGGCCGACTTCATCGTTGGCAAGGCCGAGGTGGCCCTCGAGGACATGGACTGGATCCGCTGGCGAGACGACATGCGCGCCGACCTCTCGGTGCTCGACGAGATAGCGGGCATGGTGCGCGCCGCGGACCCAGCGCATGACGCGAAGCTCCTGGAGCTCAGGCGCGTCGTGCGCGAGAAGGCGACGAGCCCCTTCAACTCCGGCAACCGCAAGCTCCTCGTGTTCACCGCGTTCACCGACACGGCCGAGTACCTCTACGAGAACCTCGGGGGATGGGCGAGGTCGGAGCTCGGCCTCGAGTGCGCCATCGTGACGGGTGACGGATGCAAGGCGACCGTCAGGGGCATCCCCTCCGACACGCAGTCGGTGCTCTCCTGCTTCTCGCCCGTATCGAAAGACCGCGCGCTGGTGGCTCCTAGGCTCGAGGGCAGGGACGTCGACATCCTCATCGCCACGGACTGCATCTCCGAGGGACAGAACCTCCAGGACTGCGACTGCGTGGTCAACTACGACATCCACTGGAACCCGGTGCGCATCGTGCAGCGCTTCGGTCGCGTCGACCGCATCGGATCGACCAACCCCTCCATCCAGCTCGTCAACTTCTGGCCGGACGTCGAGCTCGACGAGTACATAAACCTCAAGGGGCGCGTCGAGACGCGCATGCGCATAACCGTGATGACCTCGACGGGCGACGACGACCTCGTGAACCCCGAGGAGACCGGCGACCTCGTCTACAGGCGCCGCCAACTCGAGCAGATGCTCTCCGAGGTCGTCGACCTCGAGGACGTCTCGGGCGGAGTCTCCATCACCGACCTCGGTCTCGACGAGTTCAGGACCGACCTCGTCGCCTGGTCGAAGTCACATGGCGACGCCGACCTGCCCCCGCACGGCGTGCACGCGGTCGTGGTGGGAGACCAACCCGGCACCATCTTCGTGATGCGAAACGTCAACCAGGGCGTGAACGTCAGCAGGGCGAACCGCCTCCACCCGTTCTACCTCGTCTATGTCGACGAGGAGGGAACAGTCGTCCACGGGCAGCTCGACGCCCGGGACACGCTCTCCGCCATGCGCGCGCTCTGTCGCGGCAAGGCGGAGCCGGACCTCGGGCTCTGTGCGCTCTTCAACAGGAGGACGAGGGACGGACGTGACATGCGGGAGCCCACGAGGCTCCTTCGAGCGGCCGTGGGGTCGATCGTGGAGACCGACCAGGCGTCGGTCGTCGACAGCTTCTTCGGCGGCGGAGCCTCCCTCATAGGTGAGCGCGGCGCCGTCAAGGGCATCGACGACTTCGAGCTGCTTTGCTTCCTGGTGGTGGTCTAGGTGCTTGGGCTGCCGTCGACAACCGAGGTCTCGCAGCGCATCCCCAAGGAGGCGTTCTACCGCAATATGGATCTCGATGCGAGGACGAGGGAGCAATTCGTGTCCGGCGTGGACCGTATAGTGGTGAGGAACGCCATCAGGCCCGACACCGCCAACATCGCCTCCGGAGAGCGCGTGCGGGAGATTCTCGTGGTGGAGGTCACACCGAAGGCGGGCGAGGTGCCCGAGGCGGTCGCGCAGACGGTCCTCAGGGCGAATCCGAACCCCATGGTGGTGACCGACGGGTCCACGGGGAGGGTTTGGGCGAGGTCTACGGGCAGGACGGTGACTTCAGACGGCCTCGCGACGCTCAGTCTCGCAGGGCCGACTATGGATGAGGCATGGGACTCCATCCTCGCCCAGGTCGCCTTCCGCGAGGAGGACGGCAGGGACGTCGGCGCGCGCCTTGAGCGCAGGGAGGCCATCGAGTTGCTGGAGCGCGAGGTTGAGACGCTTGACAGGAGGTGCCGCAGGGAGCGGCAGATAGCGCGGAGGAACGAGCTGTTCGTTCAGTTGCGGAGGAAGCAGGCCGAGCTTGCGGCCCTAAAGGAGGAAGCGTGATAGAGAAGATCGAGAGGCGGACGCCAGATCTGACGGATGAGCTGGTGGACAAGCTCGCAGAGCTCATGCCTGACATCGTGACCGAGGCCCTCGATGCTGAGGGCAACGTGGTGCGTTCGGTAGACTTCGACACCCTCAGGGAGAACCTCACCGGCTCGGTCGCCGACGGCCGCCGCGAGCGCTACCAGTTCACGTGGCCAGGCAAGGCCAAGGCTCGCCTCGAGGCCCGCACGCCCACGGCAAAGACCATGCGGCCCTGTCCGGAGAAGTCGGTCGACTGGGACACCACCCAGAACCTCTACGTCGAGGGCGACAACCTCGAGGCGCTGAAGATCATGCGCGAGACGTACGCGGGCAAGGTCAAGCTCATCTACATCGACCCGCCCTACAACACGGGCCACGACTTCATCTACGACGACGACTTCGCTGAGACGCACGCCGAGTACGCCGCCTCGAGTGGCGAGTTCGACGAGGAGGGCGGGCGCCTGGTCGCCAACCCTGAGTCCAACGGCCGCTTCCACTCCGACTGGTGCAGCATGATGTATCCGAGGCTGCTCCTCGCCCGCGACCTGCTCTCGCCCGACGGCGCCATCTTCATCTCGATAGACGACGGTGAGTCAAAGAACCTCAGGGCGATTTGCGATGAGGTGTTTGGAGGGACGAACTTCAAGAGCGATATCTCTTGGCAGAAGAGGTACACGCGGAGCAACAACACAGTGGACTTCACTACCGTCATCGAGCACGTGCTTGTCTATTCAAAGGGAGATGGGTTCCAGGTGAACCTGCTTCCAAGGACCTCTGATGCGGACGATAGATATACGAACCCAGACCATGATCCTCGGGGTCCGTGGAAAGGGAAGTCGTTCCTCAATCCCGCCACTCCTGCTCAACGACCAAACCTGTGCTATCCGATTGTTAACCCAAATACTGGGGTTGAGACGAATCCGACTACGCATGCCTGGCGCGTATCAAAAACCGAGTTCGAGAGGCTCAGAGGTGAAGGACTCCTGTATTGGGGTGTAGACGGTAACAGCCCAGTTCCATCTATCAAGATGTTCCTGTCCGAGGCACGAGGGCTAACTCCCATCAACTATTGGGCACATGACTATGCAGGCAACACCGATCAAGGTGGCTCAGAGGTTCAGCAGCTCATGGGGAAGAAGTACTTCGACTTTCCCAAGCCGACGCTCATGATGAGGAGGGTCCTCGAGCACGGCTCGGAAAAGGATTCCATAGTCCTCGACTTCTTCTCCGGCTCCGGATCGATGGCAGACGCCGTCATGCAGCAGAATGCTGAGGACGGCGGGAGCCGCAAGTTCATCATGGTACAGATACCCGAGTCGTGTGGAGAGAAGTCAGAGGCCATCATGGATGGCTATGAGACGATTTGCGATCTCGGCGAGGAGCGCATCCGCAGGGCCGCGGCGAAAGTACGCGCAGAGATTGAGGAGTCAAACAGGCAACTCCATCTTGGCGAGGAGCCAAAGCCCCTCCCCGACCTCGGCTTCCGGGTCCTCCGCGTCGGGGACTCCGTCCTGCGGGACGTCCACGCCGACCCGGCCTCCACGGGCCAGGCGACCCTCCTCGACCTCATCGACAACATGGAGGAGGGGGCGACGCCGCTCGACCTGCTCTTCCAGGTGCTCCCGAAGTTCCGCATCCCGTACTCGTGCTCCATCGAGGAGCGCGAGGTCGACGGCCGCACGGTCCTCGACGTCAACGGGGGGCAGCTCCTCGCGTGCTTCGACGAGGACGTATCCACCGCGACCATCGAGGCCATCGCGAAGGCCCGCCCGCTCTACGCGGTCTTCCGCGACGCCTCCTTCTCGGACGACTCGGCGGTGGCCAACCTCGAGGAACTCTTCAAGACCTTCAGCCCGGACACGATCCGACGCGTGATCTAATGTGCGCCATAACTACGACAGGAAGGTGTCTTCGATGGAGAAACTCGACTCCCTCACACCCGACCTTACTCAGGAGAACATTGACCGGATTGCCGCGCTCTTCCCGGAGTGCGTCACCGAGGCAGAGAATGAGTCGGGGGGGGGGTTCTCGGAGGGCGATTGACTTCGATGTGCTTAGTGAACTGCTCTCTAACGATGTCGCCGACGGCCGCCGCGAGCGCTACCAGTTCACGTGGCCAGGCAAGGCCAAGGCTCGCCTCGAGGCCCGCACGCCCACGGCAAAGACCATGCGGCCCTGTCCGGAGAAGTCGGTCGACTGGGACACCACCCAGAACCTCTACGTCGAGGGCGACAACCTCGAGGCGCTGAAGATCATGCGCGAGACGTACGCGGGCAAGGTCAAGCTCATCTACATCGACCCGCCCTACAACACGGGCCACGACTTCATCTACGACGACGACTTCGCTGAGACGCACGCCGAGTACGCCGCCTCGAGTGGCGAGTTCGACGAGGAGGGCGGGCGCCTGGTCGCCAACCCTGAGTCCAACGGCCGCTTCCACTCCGACTGGTGCAGCATGATGTATCCGAGGCTGCTCCTCGCCCGCGACCTGCTCTCGCCCGACGGCGCCATCTTCATCTCGATAGACGACGGTGAGGCAGCCAACCTCCAGAAGGTGTGCGAGGAGGTATTCGGCGCCCAGTGCTTCGTGGGAAACATCTCGTGGCAGAGGACCTACTCTCCAAGAAATGATGCGAAGGGTATACCTGTTGAAGTTGAACATCTGATGGTGTTCTCGCGTCAACCAAACTGGATACCAGGATATTTGCCTAGGACAGAGAGCATGAATGCCCTCTACGGGTCGCCCGATGCCGACAGCAAGCTGTGGGCATCGGACAACCCGGCCGCACCTGGTGCGGTGACGCACCAAGGCATGGTTTATGGCATTCAGCACCCGTTTACGGGTGAGATTATGTATCCGCCAACAGGATCCTGTTGGCGGATCGGACAACCCGGCCTATTGTCCATCATGTGCCAATGGGCTCCGTACGAGCTTCGGGATTTGGATGATGCACAGCGGCGGGCGGAAGTTTGCGGAATCAAAGCGGATGAGGTCCGTGCTGGCATCAAAGGTGTGATGCTGTCAGTACCGCTCGACGAGGCGAAGGCTCTCGCTCGTGCTCGATATGACGAAGGGTCTTGGCCCCTGCTTTACTTCACTCAGGGTGGTAAAGGTGGCATGCGCCGCAAGCGATACCTTGACGAGAATGTGGGAAGGGTTGCAACAAACCTTTGGTCCCATAGCGAGGTAGGACACACCGACGAGGCAAAGAAGGGCTTGAAGAAGCTGTTTGACGGAACCATCCCCTTCGACACTCCAAAGCCCGTGCGCCTTATGGATCGTATCCTTACCATCGCGAGTGACAAGGATGGCATCGTCCTCGACTTCTTCTCCGGCTCAGCCTCGATGGGCGAGGCGGTCATGCGCAAGAACGCAGAGGATGGCGGAAAGAGACGCTTCATCCTCGTCCAACTCCCCGAAGAGGCCTCTGGCGGTTTCGAGACGCTTTGCGACGTTGGGGAGGAGCGCCTGCGTAGAGTTCGGAATGACATGTCTTCTTCTGACGACGGTCAGCTGAGCTTAAGCAACGGTTCTCTTCCCGACCTCGGCTTCCGGGTCCTCCGCGTCGGGGACTCCGTCCTGCGGGACGTCCACGCCGACCCGGCCTCCACGGGCCAGGCGACCCTCCTCGACCTCATCGACAACATGGAGGAG
>Ga0256404_1013305_pt1 | contig 10473 bp, 11 predicted proteins | sample RumenRJG_01DNA_FD_185990 | JGI IMG/M metagenome (GOLD analysis project Ga0256404, IMG submission 185990) | Bovine rumen microbial communities from Lethbridge, Alberta, Canada - RJG_01 | ecosystem: Host-associated > Mammals > Digestive system > Stomach > Rumen | place: Canada: Alberta | collected...
AGAAGAACACACGGAGAGGTGGGTGAGTGGCTGAAACCAACAGTTTGCTAAACTGTCGTACTCGATTAGGGTACCGGGGGTTCGAATCCCCCCTTCTCCGCCAGAAAGACGCCCCGCAAGGCGTCTTTTTAATTTAGCACCAACGGGATATAGCGTAGTCCGGTTATCGCGCCTGCTTTGGGAGCAGGAGATCCCCAGTTCGAATCTGGGTGTCCCGACGGATAGACGGCTCTGTAGCTCAGCTGGATAGAGCAACTGCCTTCTAAGCAGTAGGTCCTGCGTTCGAGTCGCAGCAGGGTCACCCGTCATGAGGTGGCGGCGGACGAAGTCCGCCGCCACCGTTTTTTCTTTTATCTATCCCGTTCTGTCCGCGTGGACGCTGTCAACTCTGCCGCTTGGCAGTATTGGACACAGGGGTGCTTTCTCTAACAAAACTCTAATAAAACTCTAACAATGCTCTAATAAATGTCTAATAAAGCTCTAATAAATGTCTAATAAATCAGCCGTCTCTAGTAGGATTCCAGGGGAATGGCAGGGTTAAGGGAGCGAAAGGGTGTGAAAGAGAGTGAAAAAGGAGTGAAAGATTATAGTGCGGTCTATGAATTTGTCGGGTCAAATGAGAGTTTTATCGGGTCAAAAAGGTATTTTATCGGGTCAAGTTGACCTGATAAATGTTGTTTTTGACCCGATAAATGGATTTGCTGACCTGATAAATGGATTTGCTGACCCGATAAATCGCATCTGGAAGACTGTGTCGTGGGCGACTGCAATGCAGCGAGGCCCCGCCGGAACGGCGGGGCCTCGCTGTGTGTAGAATATAGCCTGCGGAGCGCGGGCATGCGGCGCTTACTCTTCCTCGGCGGCGGCTTCCTCGTAGGCTTTGAGGAGGGCCTGCTGGACGTCGGCGGGGACGAGTTCGTAGCTGCTGAAGGTCATGGTGAAGGTGCCGCGGCCGCTGGTGAGGGAGCTCAGGGCGGTGCAGTAGCGGTTCATCTCGGCCAACGGGGCCTTGGCTTTCAGCGTGGTGTACTTGCCTTCGGCATCCATGCCCATGACGATGGCGCGGTGCCCCCTATATCTCCGACCACTACCCGATAGAAATCCTTTTCCGCCTGCCGGAATAGTCCCCCTACACACCTCTTAGGTTTTACTCCCCTTTTACTCAAACTTTACTAAAATACTACCTCGGAATAGAGTTCCGCTATGTTTTCACTAAGGATGCATAAGGGTAGGTCAACAGAATAAATTTGGTCATATTGTGAAATTGTCGTACCAATATAATTTGAAATCAGCATAATAAAACGGAAACTGATTTTGCATAAAAATAAATATATCTGCACTTCAAAAATAGACAGTCATGACGTTTTATTAACGCCAAAAGGCGTTTTTATTTTGTTGATTATCTGTATTTTTGCCAGGAACCTTATTTTATGATGCATCGGTATTGAAAAAAATATGTATATTTGCACCCGAAATCGACGCGAGTTGTCGTTCGATGCGAAGAAAGCATTTGTATTGGTCCGAAAACTGAAATTTCGCCAAAATATCACCCAAGGACTGCGATACTGATGCCTTTTGCTTCTTGCCTATGTATTGGCCTCAGGGTCACTGCATATCGGAGCATAGGATAAGGTTCACAACAGTTTTATTTGGGTAAGGCGTTTGGCGATGCCTCAGTTTCATAGGACTGGTCAACACGAGTTCTATGCTTTTTTGTATGTAGTAATAACGCTGACCGCCGGGAACTCCGAGAAGCACATAAAAGAAATCAACAGAAAAAACAACAATATGATGAGCAAAAATGAATTATTGAATTCTTTTCCAGAAGAGTTGTATACATTGGCTGAATACTTGGCTGATAAAGAGACCGATATATTATTGAAAGATCATCCTTCGCGAGGGGAACTTGGGTTTTGCCATATTAGATGGAGTCTGAAAAAGAAGATTTTGAGAGAGAGATTTGGTATAGACTGGAAATCACTAGCAGACTTATATCCTGAATGGATCTTTGATTGAAATACGATAGACAAAGTATACTATAGAAACAATAGCAACATAAAAAACGGGTTCGAATACAAAGGGTTCTATTCTACAACGATATTATGATATATATGACTGGATCATCAACCGCCACAAGATGGCTGAATCTCAATAACCTCACACAAGGAACTCAGTGTGAGGTCAAGTAAAACACTGCCACGAAGCGACTCGAAGAGACGCAATATCAACCATATTGTTGAAAAATATGTCATAAGTTACACTAGTTAATATGAAACTATATATGAACTGCACTTAAGATATATTTAACCAAAATCATGACTGTGGAACACCTAATGGCGGAATCCGAAAAGCCAGCAACAGAGTAGGAGTATTATAAAAACATATCACTTATGTTAACAGATCTTTTTAACGTAAATGAGGATATGGCTGTTTGCTCGATGGGATGCTGCGATTGCTTCAGTATGACCTGTCGTTGTGATTATAGCTGATCCTGTTTATGATGTGGCAATTGCTTAATTGCGGTTGCCACATCATTTAAAGAAGAAGTGTTGTCATTTTTAAATAAATATGAAAGAAAATAAGGCATTAAGCAAAAAAGATGTATTTGCTATTCCTTGCGGCGAATACTTCGAAAGAGACCCACAGGTGTGTTATCTCGTATATGCACCGCTTGCAAATCTTTTTTTTCTCGCAACTCAAACGGAGGTTGATAGTATAGAACAGTCGTTGTTGAGTGGTGAGAATACACCTACGATACAGGCATTGCTTGGTCGTGATGGTGAAAAACTGCTCTCCCGTGCCGAGGTCGGTTACAGAAAAGCGGCTACGCTTTATTTGCTCCTTAATGAAAAATGCAATTTCAAATGCCGCTATTGCTACTCTGCTGGAGGAAGAGACAAAACGGTTATGAGTCGTGAAACAGTTGAAAGTTGTGTCGATTTTTTCCTTGCTCAACGTAATGGATCTTCTGGAAAAAAGACAATTATGTTTGTTGGCGGAGGCGAACCTACACTCTCGTGGGAAATGGTCCAGTATGCCACGGAATATGCTCTTTCCGTGGCGGCAAGAAATAGTGTGGATGTCCATTTCCGCCTTTCATCCAATGGCTCCATTATGACTGACCAGATGTTGGAATTCTATAAGTTGCATAAGTTTGGAATGCAGATTTCATTCGAGGTCCTCCCCGATATCCAGATCGTGCAACGCGGTGATTGGGAAAGCGTAAACGACAATCTGACTCGCCTGTTGAAAGAAGGGGTGCAATGCACAATACGATCCACAGTAACGGCTGAAAATGTGGATCGTATGCCTGAAATGGTCGCCTATTGCCTTGAAAACTATAAGGGAATCAACAGTTTGGTGTGCGAACCGGTAGTGGATCCAGTCTTCTTCGACAGTCAAGAGAAGATAATGAGCTATTTTAAGCATTATGAAAAATCATTTATGGAAGCCCAACGTATGGCTCGAAGCAACGGCTTGACACTGATGTCATCAACCTATGGCTCATTACGCCAACTGAGGGAACGGTTCTGCTTCAATTTGATATGCGTGACACCGTATGGAACTTTGACCACTTGCCCCAATGTCTCATCTCCCAATGAAAAGGGATATGAAGAGGCCGTTTTTGCCAGGGTGGATGAGGCTAATAAGAATATTTTATTTAGCGATTCGGATTATAGTAGACTAACGGAAAACACTATCCATACTGTCGAAGAATGTCGTAGTTGTATGGCACGTTGGAATTGCGGCTCAGGATGTCCAAACCAACGCCGGGTTTATAGTCAAGAAATTTTTAATCAAGTATGTAATCATACCAGAAGAATGCTTGTCAATTCGCTTGTCGAAGAACTTGCTATGCGCCACAATGCCAAATACCACACAGATTTTTACGATACAATAAAAAGCAAATTAAACAACTGACTGATCGTAGACGTATATGAAAGAAGAAAATGTTTTCTACATTGATATCAGTGATTACCTAAATTCGAGTGACGTCAAGGAGGGTATCCTTTATGCTCCTTTAGGGGGGAATTATGGACTTATTACCCACGAAGAATACTGTTTGTTGAAATCACAACAAGACAAATATCATAAGGATGTATGGACGAGTCTTTCTAAAGAGACAGAAGGCCTTGTCGACCATTTCAGAACTGATACTGCAGAGTTGTACCAGATAGATATTCTGGCAAACAATAAATGCAATTTCAGTTGCACGTATTGTTACTCGGCCGCGGGACGTTCAAGCCAGGTGTTGGATTTTGCCAAAGTCAAGACCCTTGTGGATTTTCTCTTTAAGTCCAATCACAACCCCAAACAGCCATATATCATCCATTTCAGTGGGGGCGGAGAACCTCTTCTCAGTCTAGATATGATAAAACAGACTGTTGCCTATCTTGAGGAGGCTAGTAGTGAGGGGAACAGGCATCCTTATAAACTTGGCATTGTCACTAACGGCAGTCTGGTGGACGAACCGACGGCCCAGTGGCTACATAGCAAGAATATCGAAATTGTCATTTCCTTTGAAATTCTTGAGCATTTGCAAAACAAGGAACGTGGTAACTACAAACTGGTGTCATCAAACATTCAACGTCTCTCGGCGTTGGGCATTCCTTTCTCCATCCGCACCACTTTTACGTCTGAAGGGATATCTTATATGTCGGATATGGTGGAAGAAGTATACAACAAATTCCCAGGAATCAGAAATCTCACGTTTGACGTTGTACTTGCACCACGCCTGTTCCCGCAAGACAATGATTTAAGGGACTATTATCGGCGTTTTCTTGATGGATTTTATAAAGCCAAAGAGAGAGGCAAGGAACTGAATATAGGAGTGTCCTGCCTTGCCGCAGAACCATTGTACTCGTTGCGTGACAGAATGTGCAACGGGAAGTTTGTACTAACCCCGTGGGGCGAATTGTCGGCGTGTTCTAGGGTTACGTCGTCTAATGAGAATCATTACAATCATTATCGTTTCGGTTATGTTAGCCATAATGCTGTTGTAATTGACGAGGAGCATTTTGCTATGATTATGGACGATAGCAACATTCATAGTGAAACTGGTCAATCTGGCTATCAGTTGTTGGATTGTCGCAAATGTTTTGCAAGGTGGAACTGTGGCGGTGGATGCAGCCTGTTCAATAAAATGTTCCCTCCTGATACTGCCGACGGTAATGTACAGGGGGTACATTTCCACGAAGCTCGCTGCGAGTTTGTGCGTGAGGCTCTGCGCCGTCAGTTATTCTCTGTAATTCGTCATCGAATTCAAAAGAAATATGGTGTTGAAATCGACAAATATATTGAAATCCAACATACAGCGTCCTCTTAATGTCTTGATGGTGATACCTCGTTATGTGACTTACGGCTACGGTGGACACTATGTTATGCCAATGGGGACTTTGTATGTTTCGGCATTTTTGAAAAAAGAAGGAACTGTTAATGTCAATACGTTGAACCTTAATCATACCAATGGCAATGAACGGGATTGTTTGGCTCGCAAAATGCGAGAGTGCGGTGCAAACATCATTGGTATTGGTGGGTTGAGTGGCGAATATGTTGACATTCATAGGATTGTTAAATGGGTAAAGGAACTCAATCCTGAATGTTCGGTAATTGTAGGTGGGGGAATTATGTCCTCCGACCCAGTTGCAACTATGGGGGTTATGCTTCAGGTTGACTTTGGTATAGTCGGCGAAGGGGAACTGACGGTTAGGGAGTTGTTGTATGCTATTCGCGATGGACGGAGTCTCGAAGATGTAGATGGTATCGTCTTCAGACGTGACGGAATGCTGGTTCAAACGAAACGTCGCAAAGAAATTATGAATTTGGACCTGCTCCCCATCCCCGACTATGAGGGTTTCAACTATGGGGATTATCTGCAGACAAATCCAGACATTAGCGACGAAGGTAAAAAGTATTCACAGGTCTCTGTGATAGGCGGCCGTTCGTGCAAGTACAATTGCACGTTTTGCTTTCATCCGTCAGGAACTGTTTATCGTCAGCGTGGTTTGGAATCTATTTTCAGAGAAATAGACTGGCTTGTGGATCAATACGATATCTCTTATATTGCTTTGCGTGAGGAATTGTTCGCAACTGATAACAGAAGAGTCGCCAATTTCTGCAAACGGGTTGAGGCTTATGATTTTGATTGGTCTATTCAGTTGCGTATTGATAATGTCAATCCAGAACTGGTAAATATGCTGAGATCAACGCGCTGTCGGTATATTTTCGTAGGTGTTGAAAGTGCCAACAATGATGTTCTGCGAAGTATGCGGAAAGGTATTACGGTGGAACAAATAGAGTATGCACTGTCACTGCTGTCCGAGGCTGGACTTAATTCCAGGTCGGGTGTGATATTCGGTGATTCTGCGGAAACCTACAATACGGCTCTCTCTACACTGGAATGGTTTGAGGCAAACCGTTCACGTTGGAGGATGTTTGTAGATATGATAATAGCATTCCCTGGTTCGGTCCTGTACAAACGTGCCATTGCATCAGGTGTCATCCCTAATCCAGGTCAGTTCCTTCGGGATGGATGCCCAATAGTAAATGTTTCATCAATGAGCGATGAGGAGTTTTTGGATATAGTTGCTCGCGTCGAGGAAATAAACGGTCGTCATTACAACGTGAAATTCTATAAGCAAAAGTTGTGAATACACATATAACGCTTGTAACCACTATCCCTAATCAAGTGGTTGAATCGCTGCAGAGACAAAATAACATCATTTTGTCTGTCGTTGAGGCTACACCATTTTATATTAGAAATTTAAAACCTCCTGTCACAGACGCTTACAATATTTTGATAACATACCGTTGCCCATATCTTATACCAGAAGGAAAATTTAGGCCTTTTTCTTTGGCTCTAAATATTCATCCTTCGTTGCTACCTAAATATCCAGGACTAAATCCTTGGATAGATATGCTCGCAAACGAAGAGACAAGGGGAGGAATAACAATACATAAATTATGCTCTATTGCTGACTCAGGAGAAATTATAGCGCAAGAGCCATTTGACTTTCCTATCCCTTTTGATATTATGTCAGCAAGAAACAAGGCTGATCTGATTGCTGCAAGACTTATTGTTTCTCTATTAAAGAGTGAAAAACTTATATCGTCTGTGTTTTAGTTGCCTTTTACAATGCAAATAAACGAATATTTCTAAATTCCACATAATGTATAACGCTAAATGTGAAATGCCCCAAAAAACGATATGCTTAAAAATAGCGTCCCGCGATGTCGCGGGACGCTATTTTTTGCGGACGTGTTGTCTGTATTTGGACGAGGATTAATCTTTCTCGTCCGGACGGGCAAGGATGCCCCAGGTTGGTGGTTTTTACCAATAGCCGGAAAGGGAAAATTGTAGTCGATTCTACGCCATTACCAAGTGGCGGCGACGGAGGGCGGTGAGGACGCTTTCGGAGGCCAGGGGATTAAGTCCGCGGAAAGTGGTGTGTGCCTTCAACTCAGATAGGGGCATGGAGAGCAGCAGCTTGGCTATACATTCGTCGGCAAATGAATTGCTAACCACATCCACGCCTGTGAAATCAAGCACTACACGTTCGTCCCCTTCAAGCAGCGGCATCAACTTCTCGCGCACCTGTTGTCCCAGTTGACGTGTGCCTAAATTCTCGCCAAATTCTCTAAAACTGAATGTTACCATAATTCCTCCAATTCATTGTCGTGTCAGTGTTTATACAGATAGTATTCTCCTAAAGTTTCTTTTTACGGTAGGGGAAGCTGACAGACATTTGATAATTGCAGTGTACTCGTCGGTTGTCAAGATGCCGCACTCATCAATAACAGTTTTGTCTGTTATTTCTTGCAGCAAGAGTGTGTCCAATTTGAACGTCTGCAAACGGTAGCCATAAACGTATGTTTCTATCGGGAAGGCGAAACCGTTATCGCATATCACGACGTTGGGGTCGAAATAATAGCAGTTGAAATTGATGTCGAGGCGTTCTATGCAGCCGTGTGTTTTCTCTATCGTTGATGGTACAAAGTCTTTGGAGGTGGGCAATGAGGCAAGGAGACAGACATTGTTCAATACCTTAAGCACTAAAAAGTACTTAGGTTTCGGTTTGCCACCATCGGAGAAAATGAATGGGTCAAAATAGAGGATGGCTCCTTCTTGAAATCTGCTGTCATGCTCCATAGGCCCGCGCCATTTTGAGGAAATCCATTTGTTCGTTATAGAATTCCCTGCCGCAATCAGCGAGGCATTCACTAAGGTCGATTTGACAGTCGGAGTTATTGATGACCTTCTGCTCGAAGCCCTCCAACAGGTTGTTGCGCTTGGCGGTGGCATACCACAGACCATCTTTGCGATGCGTCAATTCTACCAATTGTTTGGCGGTCTTATTGCCGTAACGACGGAGGATGTCATCCATAACGGTAATGTCGTTATCCGAAAACTCATCGTCAGAAAAAGAGGTAGTGGCCTTAATATAGGTTTTGTCGTCCACCACCTCTTTCTCCACATAGCCTTCAAGGATGACAGGGGTTTCGGAGAGGTCAATGAAGATGTCCTTGACAACAGGACCTGCCTGCCACACCTCGAAGGGGAGTCCGAGGAAGGGGGTCTTGAAACGCTTCACACTATACTCCTCCATCAAGTAGAGCAACTTGAGCAATTTGGTCTTGCTCAAATTCGGCACACGCTGTGCGATGTACACAACGGCATTGCCTATCTTGTTTCTGTCGGCTTGGGTGAGTCTCATGTATTCTTTATTTATTGGAAGCCGGAAGTCCCTCTCGGGGCTTCCGGCTTGTGAGGGGTTTGCTTGTGGGCTGGCAAGCCCATGTACCATGTCGCAGGCTGGCAGCCTGCGTCCCAAGGTGCTTACTCTTCCTCTGCGGCGGCTTCCTCGTAGGCCTTGAGGAGGGCCTGCTGGACGTCGGCGGGGACGAGTTCGTAGCTGCTGAAGGTCATGGTGAAGGTGCCGCGGCCGCTGGTGAGCGAGCTCAGGGCGGTGCAGTAGCGGTTCATCTCGGCCAAAGGAGCCTTGGCTTTCAGAGTGGTGTACTTGCCTTCGGCGTCCATGCCCATGACGATGGCGCGGCGGCCCTGCAGGTCGGTCATGACGCCGCCCTGGCTTTCGGTCGGCACGGTGACGGCCACGTCGTAGATGGGCTCTTTGATCTTCGGGGCTGCCTGCTTGAAGGCCTCGCGGAAGGCGGTGCGGCCGGCGATTTTGAAGGCTGTTTCGTTGGAGTCCACGGGGTGCATCTTACCGTCGAAGATGTTGACGACGATGTCGCGGGCGTAGGAGCCGGTCAGGGGGCCCTGCTCCATCTTCTCCATGATACCCTTGAGGATGGCGGGCATGAAGCGGGCGTCGATCGAGCCGCCGACGATGCAGTTGTTGAAGACCAGTTTGCCGCCCCACTCCAGCGGGTACTCCTGGGTGTCGCGGATGGGGTATTTGGTTTGTGCGGGCATGCCGTCGAAGTAGGGCTCGATGAGCATGTGCACCTCGCCGAACTGGCCGCTGCCGCCCGACTGCTTTTTGTGGCGGTACATAGCCTCGGCGCTCTTGGTGATGGTCTCGCGGTAGGGGATGTTGGGGGCGGTGAAGTTGACCTCGAGTTTGTACTGGTTTTCGAAGTACCACTTCACGGTGTTGAGGTGCAGCTCGCCCTGGCAGCCGAGGATGACCTGGCGCAGCTCGCGGCTGTTTTCGAGCGTGAGGCTGCGGTCGTAGGTGACGAGGTCTTTCAGCGCGGCGCCGACTTTCTCGTCGTCGTTGCTGTTGGCGGCCTTGACGGCGACGGTGTAGATGGGTGTCGGGAATTCAATCTCGCAGACGGCGTCGTCGGTGTTTTTCGGGGTGGTGAGGGTGTGGTTGATTTTGACGTCCTTGAGTTTGATGGTGCAGACGATGTCGCCGGCGCAGGCTTTCTCGATTTTCTGGCGGTTCTTGCCGCTGCAGACGAGGATCTGGCTCAGGCGCTCCTTGCTCTGGTTGCAGGCGTTGACGACGTCCTGGGCCTCGCTGAGCTCGCCGTCGAAGATGCGGAGGTAGGTCAGCTCGCCGAGGTTCTTGTCTTTGGCGCTCTTGAAGGCGAAGGCCACGGTGGGGTTGGAGGAGAGGTTCTTCAGCTCCTTGCCGCCCTGGGTTTTCTTGCACTCGGCCACCTCGCAGGGGGCGGGGACGTTGGCGTTGATGAAGTCGAGCAGACGGCCCACGCCGAAGTTCTCCTTGGCGGAGGTGCAGAGGATGGGGAAGAGGTCGCGCTTGTCGATGGCCAGGCGCAGGGCTTTGCTGAGCTCTTCGGGGGTGAGGTCGCCGTTTTCGAAGTATTTCTCCATCAGGGCGTCGTCGGCAGCGGCGGCTTCCTCAACGAGGGCCATGCGCATCTCCTCGGCGCGGTCGGCGTACTCGGCGGGGATGTCGGCCTCGGTCATCTTGCCGTCGGCGAAGGTGAGCATCTTGTTGGCCACAATGTCGATAACCTGGTTGAAGCCCAGACCGGCGT
>Ga0256404_1013309_pt1 | contig 10470 bp, 6 predicted proteins | sample RumenRJG_01DNA_FD_185990 | JGI IMG/M metagenome (GOLD analysis project Ga0256404, IMG submission 185990) | Bovine rumen microbial communities from Lethbridge, Alberta, Canada - RJG_01 | ecosystem: Host-associated > Mammals > Digestive system > Stomach > Rumen | place: Canada: Alberta | collected...
TCAAATGCCGGGAAGAAGATCAGAAGTTCTACCATGGACCTGGTGCTCTCGAAAGCGGGAGACAGTATGGACAATATCGCTTCGGAGCTGGAAAAACTCATCGCTTATACAGGCGAAAGAGAGATAATTGAGGATGAGGATGTTGAGATGATCTGCTCACAGAACGTTGAAGACAGAGTCTTTGATATGATCACGGAAATGAGTCTGGGGAATACCGATAAAGCGCTTAAGTATTATGCTGACCTTTTGACATTGCAGGAAGCTCCTATGAAGATACTCAGTCTTATGAGACGTAATTTCAATCAGCTGCTGCTCACAAAAGAGTCTGTGACCAGGGGCATGACGGGACAGGAGGCGGCTAAATATGTGGGAGTAACGCCGTGGATCCTTGGCAGGCTTCAGAATCAGGCAAAGCATTATTCTCTGGATGGAATAGAAAATTATATTTCGAGATGTCTGGATTATGATGAGGCTATAAAGAGCGGAAATCTCTCAGACCGTATGGCTGTAGAACTTATTCTTACGGTTTAAAGGTGGATTATCATAACAGGTTGTTCTTTGCCTGTATCGAGTGGGATTGTATTCTGATAAGTGCAGGATTGCTGAATTTATAAAATAAAAATAATAGGAATATAACAATTTGGTTATAAAAAAGTAAGTTGACCAAAATTTTTATGTGTATTAAGGTCTTGATGTGGCTGCATATGGAAAAAACAAATGAGAGATGAGTTGACTATTGACATTCTCATCATACATGATCAGCAGTGATGACTCTGCGGTCATGGGATTATCAGGAGGAATATTTATATGAAATCAGCAGAACTAAAAACGATGGCAGCGGCCGTGATGCTTGCTGTAGTTGTTTCATCTTCTGCTCTTGCGGCGGAGGGTTCCAATCCGACAGGTTCGGAGTGGGCTGACACTTCCCTCGTAAATGGCTATACATTAGAGACATCTACAGATGCTGAGCTTGATGCGGAAATTCAGTCGGAGATGTATGCGGAAGAAGTACTTACCGCTCATCTTGAAGAGCTCGCTAAGCTGAAGGCTTCTGCAAGACCGGGAGAGACACCTATCGGTGACAAGGTCACAGAGGAATCTACCCACTATGTAAAGGGCGCTCGTCTTGGTGAATTCAAAATTACCGGATACTATGGAGGGGGAGTCACTTATTCCGGAGCTCCTACTATAGCGGATCATACCATAGCAGCGGACCTGTCAGTACTTCCCATGGGAACCAAAGTGTTCATAAACAATACGGTATATACTGTGGAGGACATCGGAAGCGGTGTGAGAGGAAATATGATCGATATTTACTATAATACCTATGCAGAAGCGGCCGGAGTTACTGAACTGGGATGGCGTTATGCTGATGTTTATCTTGCTGTCTATAACGGATGATCATAAAACAGGAAACGTAGCCGGCATTTATTATAAAGACATCTGAATATGTACGGTATCTGATGAGGATATACGTTGGATGAAGGAGCTGTCGTGGGACAGCTCCTTTTTTGATGCCGGTGATACATCCCTCCGGACTGCGGACGATAAGTTTTTTCATTATTATTTCACAATTCCTCCGGGCTAAATCTCTTGACAGAAAATAGTAAGGCGAGTATTATAACACTCAGATGTTAGCACTCCAATATTTTGAGTGCTAACAGAGTTTAACAAAGGAGGCGGACAGATGGAACTGGATCAACGCAAGGTCGTTATCCTGACTACGATAATAAAAAATTATCTTGAAACCGGAGAACCGGTAGGCTCACGAACCATCAGTAAGTATTCAGGGTTAAATCTTAGTTCTGCCACCATTAGAAATGAGATGAGTGACCTTGAGGAGATGGGCTATATCCTTCAGCCTCACACCTCGGCAGGACGTATTCCGAGCGACAAAGGATACCGTTTTTACGTGGATCAGCTGATGGAATCACATCAGCATGAAATCGATGATGTAAAGACACAGATGTTTGAGAAGGTAGACAGACTTGAAACTACCCTGAAGACATTGGTGAAGAATCTTGCAGAGAATACGAATTATGCTGCAGTTGTCACCGGGCCATCCATCAGAACAAACAAGATTAAATTTATTCAGACATCTCTCGTTGACTCAAAGAGACTTCTTCTGGTCATCATGATGCAGGGGAACATCGTAAAGACAGCTACAGTTCTTATCGATAATTCCGAGGAACTTGATTTTAACCGGGTTCTGAGCATTAACATGCTTCTGAATGATGAACTCAGCGGACTCTGTGTTGAGGATATAACAGAGGGGCGTCTTGCACAGCTTCTGGCGAGAACGAGCCACAAGAAGACCATTAAATCCATAGTTTCCGGAATAGTTGATGTTCTGGACATCAAGTTCGGAGATTCACAGATTTATACATCTGGAGCCACAAATATCTTCAAATATCCGGAGCTTACCGAAGCGGGCAATGCATCAAAGCTCATAAGTGCCTTTGAGACAAAGGAAGAGCTGGCAGCCCTGGTTAAGGGAACCGAGGAGCAGGGAGAAGGCAGGAAACCTATTCAGGTATACATAGGTGATGAGTCACCGCTCCAGAATATGGCGGATTGTTCTGTGGTAACAGCAAGCTATGAGCTGGGCAACGGACTTAAGGGAACGATCGGCGTCATAGGGCCGAAGCGTATGGATTATGAAAAGGTGCTTGAGATACTCAGCAAGCTTCAAAGCGAGATGGATCAGGCATTTCAGTAGCAGGGTTAAAATGCTGTTAAGACAGTTTTTATATAGTAGGTCCTTAGGGACTTGAAACAGGAGGTTATCTTGAAAGACGAAGAATTGAAACAGTCTTCCGAAGAGCAGGGTACTGAAGAGACCAATGCAGGCAAGGCAGAGGAAGTAAACGTACAGCCTGCAGATGAAAAAGAGGTAAATGAGGGAGCTGAGGCTTCAGAGGAGACAGCAGAGGAAGAAAATGCTGAATCAGAAGGAGCGGATGCCGGAACTCAGAAGCTCAAGGAAAAATACGAGGCGGAGATCGCTGACTGGAAGGACAAGTATACAAGACTGTATGCAGAATTTGATAACTTCCGCAAGCGCACAGAGAAGGAGAAGATGCAGAATTTCGATTTCGGCGCAAGAGATGTTATCGAGAAGCTTCTTCCGGTAGTTGATAATTTTGAAAGAGCACTTCTGACTGTTGAAAAGGAAGATGAGGATGATGCCTTCACAAAAGGCGTTCAGGGCATCTATAAGCAGATCCAGAAGATGTTTGAGGATCTTCAGGTAAAGGCCATTAAGGCAGAGGGGGAGAAATTCGATCCGAACCTTCACAATGCGGTCATGACCGATACCGAAAGTGATGTGGAAGAGGATACCATCACTCAGGATCTTCAGAAGGGATACACCTATAAGGATCAGGTTGTAAGACACAGCATGGTCAAGGTGAAGAAATAGTTCATAGCGAAACAGCATCAGCTTTTTCGATGAAGTCCTCCGGAGGCTTAAGTGCTGAAACGGCAGGACAGGTATAAACAGATTACAGTTTTGTTTTGAATAAAAAAGGAGAAATCATATGGGAAAGATAATCGGTATTGACTTAGGAACAACAAACAGCTGTGTAGCAGTTATGGAAGGCGGAAAGCCAACTGTTATCGCAAATGCTGAGGGTCTCAGAACAACACCTTCAATCGTTGCATTCACAAAGAACGGTGAGAGACTTGTAGGTGAGCCTGCAAAGCGTCAGGCTGTAACAAACGCAGACAGAACCATCTCTTCAATCAAGAGACATATGGGTTCAGACTATAAGGTAAGCATTGACGGCAAGGACTATACTCCTCAGGAGATCTCAGCTATGATCCTTCAGAAGCTTAAGGCTGATGCTGAGGCATATCTTGGTGAAAAGGTAACTGAGGCAGTTATCACAGTTCCTGCATACTTCAACGATGCTCAGCGTCAGGCTACAAAGGACGCCGGAAAGATCGCAGGTCTTGATGTAAAGCGTATCATCAACGAGCCTACAGCTGCTGCCCTTGCTTACGGTCTTGATGAGGGTAACGAGCAGAAGGTTATGGTATATGACCTCGGCGGCGGTACTTTCGATGTTTCCATCATTGATATCGGAGACGGTGTAATCGAGGTTCTTTCAACAAACGGTGATACACGTCTCGGTGGTGATGATTACGATAACCGTATCCAGAACTGGATGGTAGAGGAGTTCAAGAAGGCTGAGGGTGTAGATCTCAGTAAGGACAATATGGCTCTTCAGAGACTCAAGGAGGCTGCAGAGAAGGCTAAGAAGGAGCTTTCTGCTTCTACTACAACTGATATCAACCTTCCATTCATCACAGCAACAGCTGAGGGACCTAAGCACCTTGATATGACTCTTACAAGAGCTAAGTTCGAGGAGCTCACATCTGATCTTACAGAGAGAACAGCAGTTCCTGTAAAAAATGCTCTTCGTGATGCAGGATTCACAGCCGGTGAGATCGATAAGGTTCTTCTCGTAGGTGGTTCAACACGTATGCCTGTTGCTCAGGAGAAGGTTAAGCAGCTTACAGGCAAGGAGCCTAACAAGTCTCTTAACCCTGATGAGTGTGTTGCCATCGGTGCAGCTATCCAGGGTGGTAAGCTTGCAGGTGATGCCGGTGCCGGCGATGTCCTTCTTCTTGATGTTACACCGCTTACACTTTCCATCGAGACTCTCGGCGGTGTTGCTACACCTCTTATCAAGAGAAACACAACTATCCCTACAAGACAGTCTCAGGTATTCTCAACTGCAGAGGATAATCAGACAGCAGTAGATATTCATGTAGTACAGGGTGAGCGTGAGTTCGCACGTGACAACAAGACTCTCGGGCAGTTCAGACTTGACGGTATCCTTCCTGCAAGACGTGGAACTCCTAAGATCGAGGTTACATTCGATATCGATGCAAACGGTATCGTTAATGTTTCTGCGAAGGATCAGGGAACAGGTAAGGAGCAGCATATCACCATCACATCAGGATCAAACATGAGTAAGGATGATATAGATAAGGCTGTTAAGGAAGCTGCTCAGTACGAGGCTGCCGATAAGGAGAAGAAGGAAGCAATCGAGACAAGAAACGGTGCTGACTCTATCGTATTCCAGACAAAGAAGGCACTTGAGGATGTAGGCGACAAGATCTCAGGATCTGACAAGGCTCAGGTTGAAGCTGACCTTAAGGCGCTTGAGGATGTTCTTGCAGCTAACCCTCTTGAGTCCATCACAAAGGATGGCGCAGAGAAGATCAAGGCAGCTCAGGAGACACTTATGAAGTCTTCACAGGCTCTCTTCTCAAAGGTTTACGAGCAGGCTCAGGCAGCTCAGGGCGCAGCTCCTCAGGGAGATGCATCACAGGGTGCACAGCAGAATGGAAATCCTTCAGACGACAACGTAGTTGACGGCGATTTCAAGGAAGTTTAATTAAGACTTTACACGGTTTAAAGTGTAGGGTATCATTCATAAAGCCTCCGGTGCCATGCACCGGAGGCAATATGTCGATTATAGGATAAGCCGGCTCTTGGATGCTTTCATACTTGGACAGTAAGAGCAGGCGCTGCATTAACAGAGATTATTTGAGATGCAGGTTATTTTGGTTTATAGGAGTAAAACATGGCAGAACAGAAGCGAGACTACTATGAGGTTCTCGGCGTAGATAAAAATGCTGATGATGCAACCATAAAGAGAGCTTTCCGTAAGCTTGCCAAAAAGTATCATCCGGATGCAAATCCGGGAGATAATGCAGCGGCAGAAAAGTTCAGAGAGGCTAATGAAGCTTACGCTGTGCTTTCAGATGAGCAGAAGCGTAAGGCTTATGATACTTACGGACATGCTGCTTTCGATCCTAACTCTGCTGCCGGACAGAGCAGTGGTTTCGGTGGTTTCGATTTCGGAGGTATGGACTTCTCTGATATCTTCGGAGATATCTTTGGCTTCGGTGGCGGAAGAGGTGGTTTCTCTTCTTATGGCGGTGCGGCAAATCAGGCAACTCGTGGTCAGTCGATCCGTACCGGAGTACGTATCACCTTTGACGAGGCTATCAAGGGCTGTAAGAAAACGGTCAAAATCCGTTATAAGGACGAATGTACAAAGTGTAACGGTACAGGTGCAAAGCCCGGAACACATCCTGAGACATGTTCAAGATGCGGAGGCCGCGGCCAGGTGGTTATGCAGCGCCAGAGCATGTTCGGAACCATTCAGCAGGTAACCACATGTCCTGACTGTCAGGGAAGCGGAAAGATCGTTAAGGAGAAGTGTCCTGATTGTCGTGGTGAGGGCTATATCGTAACCCAGAAAAACATTGAAATCACCATCCCTGCAGGTATCGATGACGGACAGACCCTTCGCCGTTCAGGCGGCGGAGATCCGGGAACCAATGGCGGCCCGAGAGGAGATCTTCTTGTAGATATCGCTGTATCACAGCATCCTTTCTTTAAGCGTCAGGGAACAAACATTTACTCAACTGAGGAGATCAGCTTTGCAACAGCAGCACTCGGCGGTAAGAAGGTTATCCGTACAGTGGACGGAAATGTTGAGCTTGCCATCAAGCCCGGCACACAGTCCGATACGAAGACAAGACTGAGAGGAAAGGGTGTTCCGAGCCTTAACAATCCTAACGTTCGCGGAGACCACTATGTTACTATCGTGGTCAACATTCCTTCTTCACTCAATAAGAAGCAGAAGGAAGCCCTCAAGGCGTATGCCGAGGCTTGCGGAGAGACAGTGGAAATCTGATATATAGTGTATTGCGTCGGAGAGGATTCTCCGGCGCTTTTTTGTTTTATAGGAAAGTGCATTAACCATGGATAGTGCACAACATATGTTCTTACTATAAAAGCCGAAAAATATTCATTGACTAAGGTGATATTAAGGTGAGAAACTATTCTCGTTAATTTCTTAAATCAGAAGGATTCTTGGAGATTTTTATGGTGGCAAAACCGATACTGTGGATCGTTATCCCTTCTTACAATGAACAGGAAGTTCTTCCCATAACCAGTGGGATGCTTTTGGAAAAGATATATTCTCTTACTCAGAAAGGGGTAATCAGTGACGAAAGCAGAATACTGTTTGTCAATGACGGAAGCAGTGATGATACATGGAAAATAATAAGAGAGCTGACTGAAAGGGATGAGCATTTTAAAGCTGTATCCCTGAGCAGAAATTACGGACATCAGAATGCACTGTTTGCCGGGCTTATGGAAGCAAAAAACAGCTGCGATATAACCATTTCTCTTGACTGTGACGGACAGGATGACATTGATGCCATAGATGAGATGGTAGACCTGTATAAAACAGGATATGAGGTGGTATATGGAGTAAGGAGCAAGAGAGATAAAGACGGGGTATTTAAGAAAACCACCGCAGATGCTTTTTATCGTCTGATGACCATGATGGGAGCGAAAATAGTATCCAATCATGCTGACTACAGGCTTATATCCCGTCGTGCACTTGAGGAGCTTTCAAGATTTGAGGAAGTGAATCTGTTTTTAAGGGGTATGGTGCCTATGGTGGGTTTTCCCAGTGCCACAGTGTTTTATGAACGAAAAGAACGAATTGCCGGAGAAAGCCATTATGGGATCGGAAAGATGCTGGGGCTTGCCTTTGACGGGATAACCAGTCTTTCGATCAGGCCTATACGACTGGTGGCGGTCTTGGGATTTGTCATTTCATTTATCAGCTTCCTCGGAGTTATGTGGGCCATTGTTCAGGCTTTCAGGGGGCAGACTGTCAGCGGATGGGCCAGTATGACCTGCATCATATGCTTTGTATCGGGGTGTCAGATGCTGTGCCTCGGGATAATCGGGGAATATGTGGGGAAGATATACCTGGAGACCAAGAAACGCCCCAGATTTATCGTAGAAGAGCGTCTGATGTAATAAAGCTTCAGTCCGGAAAAGCAGAAGATAAAATATAAAAGAAAGAGCATCCTGAATGGTATGTAAATCCTGAAATATAAAGCTCAATGGATGATATACCCGGAAGGGTGCTGTTTTTAAAAAAGGGTAAGTATGAAACAGAGAAAGACAGTTAAAAAAGAGTATATATGGATGCTGCTGGTAAGCGGCGATATTTTTGAGATACATATTCATAGACGTTATGAGCGATGATATGAGGGCCAATCTGGTGCCGTGGTATCAGGAGCTTTCTAAGTTGAGCTTTCGGGACGCATTACGGGTTCAGGTGGGAAAATACAGTATGCTAAATCAATTGCTCATGTATATTCTGACATTTTTCCCCGGGGAACCCTTATTAAAATACAAGTTGATTTCCTGCGTTTTTGATTTTATTCTGGCCTTTTCGGTTTATTTTTTTGTGAAAAAAACTGCGGATTCCCTGAAAGCAGTCCTGTGGTACGCTGCAACACTTTTCCTGCCTACAGTATGGCTCAATTCAGCTGCATGGGGGCAATGTGACAGTATTTATGCTTCTCTTTTAGTGATGTCATTATTGTTTCTGTACAGCGAAAAAACAACAGGATCGGTTATTTTACTAGGTGCGGCACTGGCCTTTAAAGCAGAGGCAGCCTTTATGCTTCCGTTTTTTATTTTTGTTTACGGCTATGGGCTTCTAAAGAAACAGCCAAGGCTGCAGCTGTTCCATCTTGCGATGGTGCCTGTGACTGTGATATGGACTGCGGCACCGAATATACTTGCCGGCAGACCTGTTACCGATCTTATAGCTGTATATCTAAGACAAATAAAAAGATACAGAGAGATCTCTATGGACTATCCGGGTATCTGGAATCTGATGAAATTATCTTATGACTCGGACAGATGGTGGTGCATGGGTTTTACGGTACTTATGTTATGCGGACTGATGATATGGCTTTACAAGCGAAATGTTGATATATATGGAAGACATTTCCTGTGGTGTGCATTTCTTCTTTCCTATACCTGTGTACTGTTTCTGCCGGGGATGAGGGAAAGGTATGGCTTTATATATGAGATCCTGGCAGTTATGCTTTCGTTAGGGACAGGAGCCGGATGGTGTGCTGTTATATTTACTCAGCTGCTATCCATGAAGACATATTTTAACTATCTGTACTATGTGCCTTTGAATATGGGTTTTCTTAGCTTAATAAATACAGCATTATACATTTTTATGATCTATGCGTTCTATAGGGAACTATCGGGGAAGCCTATAAAATGTACATTGTTTATTCGTGAAAAAGAGCTGGAACCGGCTGATGAAGTGAAGGCTGAAAAACCATGCAGTAAAGACGGTGGAATAGATGTAAAGGACGGAATCATAAAAGAGGAAAGAGTTTCTCTGTATGATAAGAAGGTCATATGTATATTGACTTTGATCTTCCTGTTTATAGGCTCTTTACATCTTGGGCAGATGAAGGCACCGGAAACGGCAATAGAAGCAGGGACTGAAGCAGGTAAGGTAAATGAAGTTTATGTGCCTTTTGATTCTCAACAGGACGTAGAATCTGTTTGTATCTATCCGATTTTATCAAAGAATATTGATTTCGATATTTTCTATTCGGACAAAGGCGAATGGAAAAAGATAGAGGGCGATGTCAGCTATAAAGGGGTTTTCACATGGAAGCAGATGGACACGGATGTAAATACTGATAGCATTTGCGTGAAATTCAAGGATCCTAAAGCTCAGATTGCCGAGATTGTTTGCTTTGGTTCAGAAGGAAAGCAGATACCTGTATCCGGCGAAGCAATTCCTAAAGAGCTGTTTGATGAACAGGATTGTCTAAAAGGTCTTCCGACGGCCTATGAATCAATGATGTTTGATGAGGTTTTTCATGGCAGAACGGCATACGAATTTATACATGGATTAGATATATATGAAGATACTCACCCGCCACTTGGGAAGACCATCATTTCCCTGGGTATAAGACTTTTCGGCATGAATCCCTTTGGATATAGGATCATGAGCCTCTTGTTTGGGGCAATGTGCATTCCGGTCGTATATCTCTTTGGATTAAGGATAACAGGGAAGTGTCTGTACGGATTGCTGGCAGCGGTTCTTCAGATGACGGAATTTATGCACTATACCTTATCGAGGATCGCTACCGTAGATATCTTTGTCGCTTTCTTTGTACTTGTGATGTTTTATGGAGTGCTGGCATTTTTGCAGGAGGAGAAAGAAAAATATCTCATTTTGTCAGGAACGGCCTTTTCACTGGGAGCAGCAACAAAGTGGACTGCTGTTTATGCTGCGGCAGGAATAGCTGTTATACTGTTTGCATGGATGATATGCAAGCTTAGAGACCTTAGGAGCGGAAAGGCTTTTGATAAGTCCCGTGGTATCGCCCATGAGAAAAAGAGTTATGAGAAGGTGAAAGCTGAATATAAAAAGATAGTCCGCTTTGTGATCATCTGTATAAGTGTATATATCATTCTTCCGGCTATAACTTATGTACTATCTTATATTCCGTTCATCAGAGTATATCCGGAAAAGAATTTACTTCAGCATGCCGTATCCAACAGTATATATATGTTTAAATACCACAGCGGCTTAAATG
>Ga0256404_1013312_pt1 | contig 10469 bp, 7 predicted proteins | sample RumenRJG_01DNA_FD_185990 | JGI IMG/M metagenome (GOLD analysis project Ga0256404, IMG submission 185990) | Bovine rumen microbial communities from Lethbridge, Alberta, Canada - RJG_01 | ecosystem: Host-associated > Mammals > Digestive system > Stomach > Rumen | place: Canada: Alberta | collected...
CATGAGTGAGCAGCACAGCGTCGATCTTGCGAAAAGGCAGCGGCAACAACTGCTGACGGATGTCAGGACCGCAGTCGATCAGGATGCGCGTGGACGCAGTCTCCAGCAACGCCGCCGTACGCAGACGATGGTCACGCGGATCCTTGCTGTCGCAAACCGCACAATGACATCCTATCACCGGCACGCCGTTGGAGGTACCGGTACCCAAAAAGGTCAACTGCATCTTTGCCATCTCTTTCCTTTCACGCCCTCTCCTATCGAATGTTTACTTCCGGTTTCAGCTCCAGGCCGAACTTCTCTCTGACATCAGCCTGAATGGCATGCATGAGCGCGACGACATCCTCGCCCGTAGCACCGCCAAGGTTGACGAGCACCAGTGCCTGCTTCTCATACACGCCGGCACGTCCGAGCTTCTTACCTTTCCACCCGCACTGGTCGATGAGCCAGCCGGCCGGAATCTTATAGTGCTTCTCACTGCCCTGCTGTTCGTCGGGCGCGTCGAAGTAGCGGAGATCGGGATGCTCAGCTTTCAGCCGCTCAAAGGTGGCCTCATCAACGATCGGATTCATGAAGAAGCTGCCTCCATTGCCGAGTACGGCGGGATCGGGCAGCTTGGCCTGACGGATGCGGATGATCGCGTCGCGAAGCTGTTGCGCCGTCAGCGTGTCGACAGCAATATGGTCATCTTCCAACACACGACGGATGTTGCCATAGTCCAGCCGTGGGCTGAACACCGGTGAGAGGCGATAGACCACCCACGTGATCAGATACTTGTCACGCCACTCATGCTTGAAGCGGCTCTGACGATAGGCATACTCACAGTCACGGGCAGGTATCGTCACCTGTCGGCCGGTAGCGATCTCCACAGCCTCCACGCTCGTCAGCGTGTCCTTCGCCTCTGCCCCGTAGGCTCCGATGTTCTGCACAGCGGAAGCGCCGCACTGTCCGGGTATGAGGCTGAGGTTCTCCAGTCCGTACATCTGATGCGCCACAGCGTAGGCGACTACATCGTCGAACGTGCTGCCTGCCCAACAGCGCAACAGCGTATGGCCATTGTCGTCGGTCTCGGCATGTACTTCGAAGCGCTGCTCCGGACTGACCACAATACCCTTGTAATCTTGAGTGAGCAACAGATTACTGCCACCGCCAAGGATCAGCAATGGGCGGTCGGCATGATCGCGGATATAGGCTGCCACCTCCACAGCATCGGCCGTAGAGGAGAACTCAAGATATTCGTCGCACTGCTGGTCCATCCCAAACGTGTTGTGATGGAGCAAAGGATAGTGTTGCTGTTTTTTCATTGCCGTCGTTTCTTTTCTATAATAATAAGGTCTTACCCGCTGTCAAGAGCTTAACAGCTGAACTTGACGAGCTTCCATCTCTTGCCAAACCGGCGGAAGACATAAACCACCTCATTGCTGTTGGCAATGCCGCGGATCATAAACACTTTGTAGTTGGTCTCCTTGTAAGTCTGACCATATATGATGTTGTAGATCGTACCGCTGGGCAGGATTCCCGGCTTAAAGTCGGGCCACTGCTGTGGCATGATGATACCCGTCATGGTAGCCTGGTCGTTGGTAGGATCCGGTCCTGAGAACTTCACCTCTTCGGCCATGCTCCTCATCTGGAAGGCAGAGTCTACGGCAAAGTGCTGGTAGAACTTCAGGAAGCTGGCATTGTCGTTCTGGTACATCGGCTTATAGTTGATCGAGGTGAGCATCCACTTGCCTTTGATACGGTTGAAGAGGAACTGCTGCACGGTTTTGAGATGGAAGAAGATTTTCTCCACCACCACGTGGTCGATCGTCGTGTCCTTGGCGAGCTTCACCTGCTTCTCATTGTCTAAAATCAGCGTATAGTAGTCCTGGTGCATGAAGAAATGCTCCATGCGCCAATGTCCCTTCTCGATTTTCTTCTCCAACTTGCCGTTGCGATACACGGGCAGCGGGAAGACAATGCGCTTGAGTTGCAACTTACGGTTGGCAGCGAAGTTAAACACGAAATCGTCGAACAGCTCATCAGCTGTCTTCGGCATCGGCGTCTGCGAAATCAGGTTTTCTGTAGAGTCCTCCCCCGTTGTGTCCGTGACAGCACTGTCAGACTGTATGGAATCAGTCTGCTCCGGCTTCTTGTTGGTGCATCCGTAGGGTACAGCCAATGACAAGATGAAAGCAAGTAAAACAACTGATAATATTATTCTTCTCATAAAATCATTCATAAGCTTTGGCAAAATTACATATTATTTTTTATATAAGAAGTATTTTTCCAATAAAATTAGTACCTTTGCACTCAGAAAGATAAAATTTACAGACGATGATACTAGACAAGATAGATCAACTTCTCAAAGAAGTATCTCAGCTGTCTGCCAAGAACGCAGACGACATCGAGCAGCTCCGACTCAAGTATTTGAGCAAAAAAGGTGAGATCAATGCCGTCATGGCAGACTTCCGCAATGTGGCCGCAGACCAGAAAAAGACCGTAGGCATCAAGATCAACGAACTGAAAAAAGCCGCTCAGGACAAGATCAACTCTCTGCGCGAGCAGGTCGCCTCTACCGATACCGGCGACAACCACGAGGACTTGACACGCACGCCCTACCCGATCGCTCTGGGTACCCGTCATCCGCTGACCATTGTCAAGAATCAGATCATCGACATCTTCCAGCGCATGGGCTTCACGCTCTATCACGGTCCCGAGATCGACGACGACAAGCACGTGTTCACCATGCTGAACTTTGCCGCTGACCATCCCGCACGCGACATGCAGGATACTTTCTTCATCTCACAGGACAAGAACGACGTGACCAAGAACGTGTTGCTGCGCTCTCACACCTCCGGCGATGAGGCTCACTATATGGAGACCCACGAGCCGCCTATCCGCGTGCTCTGCCCGGGACGTGTCTACCGCAACGAGGCTATCTCGGCGCGCGCACACTGCTTCTTCCATCAGGTGGAAGGACTCTATGTCGACAAGAACGTGAGCTTCACCGACCTCAAGCAGGTGCTGCTGACCTTCGCCCGCGAGATGTTCGGACCGGACACGAAGATCCGTCTGCGCCCGTCTTACTTCCCCTTCACAGAGCCGAGCGCTGAGATGGATATCTCCTGCAACATCTGCGGCGGCAAGGGCTGTAACTTCTGCAAACACACAGGATGGGTGGAGATCCTCGGTTGTGGCATGGTCGACCCGCACGACCTCGCTGCCTGCGGCATCGACCCGGATGTCTACACCGGCTATGCCTTCGGCATGGGCGTGGAGCGCATCACCAACCTGAAATACCGTGTCAACGACCTGCGTCTCTTCTCCGAGAACGACAAGCGCTTCCTCGAAGAGTTCCAGAACGCATTCTAAGTTTCATCCTATACACATAATATAATAGGCACACCCGAAAGGCCGGTTTCATAAGGAGCCCCTTCCCGGTGTGCCTTTTCTTTTGTCTCATCTCCAACCTCTTTTACCCGTCATGACCAACCGTCTCCAAGATTTAGAACAGCACACCACTCGCCTGCAACAACAGCTCACCCTTCTCCGACACAAGAGCCAATGGTTCACCGTGGCGCAGATCGGCCTGTTTCTCGCTGCCATCGGCATGGTGGCCTGTGCCATCACCTATCAGCCCAAGGCGTTGTATGCTTTCTTGGCGGCAGTGCTCTTTGCCGGCTATCTGCTGCTCCGCCGCACCGACGGCCGCAACAGCCGCGACATCGAGCAAAAGCAAAGGCTGATCGCCGCCTACCAACGCGAGATCGGCTACTTCCATGGCGACTACAGTGGCTTCGACGAGGGCAAGGAGTTTGTCAATCCCTCCCATCCCTTTTCCTTCGACCTGGACCTGTTTGGCAAGGACTCGCTCTTCCAGCGCGTCTGTCGCGCCGTCACCGTCGGGGGCCGCAACCTGCTCGCACAGTGGCTGACCAAAGAGACGGTGGACGGGAACCGCAAAGACATCATTGCAACCATCGTACAGAGACGGCAAGCCGTGGAGGAGCTTGCCCGCCACGACGACTTTCTGATGAGCATCAAGGCCTCGGGACAGCACAGCGATAAAGCCGAGGAACGACTGCTGCGTACCGACTGGCTGGCCGAGGCCCTCACGGCGGCACACGCCCTGGAGCTGCCCAAGCGCTGTTCCCCCCGGTGGTTACGAGGGATGAGAGCCGTCTTGCTTACCGGCTTCTACCTGACGATCATCGCCGCGCTGACCGGATCAGTGTCAGTCATCCTGCCTATCACATGGGGCACCCTGCACCTGTTCTTTGCCACCATCTTCCCGGGCAATAGCGTCCGCCGTATCATGGTGACATTGCAAAACATCCACACACTGTCGGAAGGTCTTGACCGTATCATCCGGTTCACCCTCGCCGAAGAGTTTCACGAAGAGGTGAACAAAACATTGCAGGCTTCCCTGCAGCAACAGGCAGCAAGCCTCGCTGAGATGGAGCAGATACTTCACGACATCGACAACAGAAACAATGAGGCGGGCATCCTGCTCTTTAATGTATTTGCGCTGATCGACCTGAACATCGTCCGCCGCTTCAAGTTGTGGCAGCAAAGCAGTGCTGACTTCGAAATGCTCATCCGGTCGGTGAGCATGCTCGACGCACTGGTCTCCCTCGCCTCCTACCGACAGAACGAACCGGCAACAACATGGCCTACGTTCGTAGACACGCCGTCGATGGCCTTTGAGGGCAAGGCTCTGCGCCATCCCTTCCTGGGCATGAAGGCTGTGGCCAACGATGCCATGCTCCAAGACCGCAACTTCTATATCATCACGGGAGCCAACATGGCAGGAAAGAGTACCTATCTCAGGACGGTGGGCATCAGCTGGGTCATGGCCATGGCGGGACTGCCGGTCTACGCCGAGCGTCTGACGCTCTCGCCTTGCCGACTGTTCACGGGCATGAGAACGAGCGACGACCTAACCCACGGCATCTCTTACTTCAATGCCGAACTGCTCCGGCTCAAACAACTCATCGGTGTGCTCGACGACACGCCCACGCTGGTCATCCTCGACGAGATACTCCGGGGCACCAACTCTAAGGACAAACTCCACGGCTCCCAAATCTTCTTGGAGTATCTCTCACGGCACAATGTGACGGCGATCATTGCCACCCACGACCTCGAACTCTCGCAGATGGCCGAAGACCATAGCGACCGTTTCCACAACTATTGCTTCGAGATCTCCATCGGCGAGCAAGTCTCCTACGACTACCGCATCACGCCCGGCATCGCCAAGAACCAAAACGCCACCTATCTATTAAAGAAGATGATCGAAGAAAAAAGATGAGACCTCCTGACTTCGTTATTTTTACGAAATGGTCATATAATGAATACTCACACAGAGACACAGAGTATCAGAGACGAGCTCCTTATTATATATAGAGTTCACAGAGACGGCTTCGCCGTGAAGAGTTCACGAAGCGAGCACATCGCAGGAGCTTCTATATTCTCTTTAAGGCGAAGCCGTCTCTGTGCTCTGAGTCACGAGTAAGTCTCCGTGGCTCTGTGTCTCTGTGTGAGCCCTACAAAAGTGTATAGTGTTCACGCGCATCTTTTGGGCTTTTAACGCTCCATCTTCGATGGAATAAAGAATATACTCGAATATAAAGAATATCATTGAATATAAAGAATATTATTGATATCATGTCGATCGTATAGAGAATTACATATTTATATTCTTTATATTCGGTTATCTTCTTTATTCCGCGTAGCGGAGCGTTAACAAAAAGACATCTCGTAGATATGACGTTTCATGTCCATGAAGGGAGCATCAACCAAATCATGTATATATATCTGTGAAAATCTGTGAGATCTGTGTGACTCTCTCCCACGATTATTTCTTCTCACAGATTTCACAGATCTACACGGATGCGTAACCCTCCATCGAGCGACATGGCGAACGCAAGGATCTGTGGAGATCTGTGAGAAAGGTTTAACGCGCCATCCCGATGGCATTAAGAATATTAACGAATATCGAAAATATATTTTCTAAATATTCGGTGATCTTCTTTATTCCGCGTAGCGGAGCGTTAAACTCCAAAACAAAGTATGCACGTGAATGAGATAACTCTGTAATAATAATATGAACCAATATCCGTGAAGCAATACTCACACAGAGAACACAAAGACGAAATGTCCATGCACTCTCTGGACAATAACAAAAAAAATAGGGCTTGCGAACTTCACAGCCCACAAGCCCAAAGGTTGAATTATATACATCCATTAAAGGGATGCTCTGTAGAAAAATGTAATTTCAAATCAAAAGCACATAAAGAGAGCCGCGCCTTTCAGCCGCGCTTTCTCAAACTCACTTCCAGCACATATCCATCGGCCAGACAGTCTATCAGTCTCGAAAGACCTGCCATTCCCGCGCTTCCGATGCCCCCGTCACCGATTTTTTCCTTCACGGCATTTTTCTTCTTCGGGCTCACCATTTTCTCGTCAATGCTGCCGTCGATGCCCGAAAAGGAGAAAAGAGCTCCCTCCTTGTCATAGCGCTTCACCGTGCCGCCGCCGCTCTCTATCTTCTTTACGATGTCATCTATCTGCCTGTCGCCAAACCCTAACCGGTAATAGCGCCCCACGTCGGCATGCTCGCGGTCTGTCATCTCCATCACCTTGTAGCCTGTCAGACGGTGCAGGGCAAAAGCCGCCGCGTCGTAGGCGTGGTAAAACTTACCTTGCAGGAGCATGAACATGGCTCCCGTAGCCCGTTGCCGGGCAATGATGCTCTGGCGGTCTGCCATTTTCTCCGCGTCTTTGGCGTATACGGTCGGAGACTTCTCTTCTGATGACATTTTTCTTTCTGTACTTTTGTTTATATTCTATCTTCTTCTTTCCCCATTTCCCCACCACGTTGAAGTAGCGGTACCATGCACGGTCCAGGCTGTCGGTAATTCTGCTCGCGTTTTTATACTCATCAAAGACCTGCATCATGCCCAAATAGCTGTTGACAGCCTGCTGGCAAAAATCGGTATGCTGCCGGGCATAGTCGAAATCCGTGGCCGCCCGACGGTTCAGCATCCACAGACGCCGGCAGCCGTTGCCCACCACACGGTTGATCAGATAGGTGCGCCCGGGCTTGAGCACAGCCCCCACAAACGTCACGCCGTGCGCGGCATATTGCAGATAGACCTTCGTCGGCGACAACGTCAGCTTGTGAGCCGTCAGCCAGCGCGTCACCTTCTTTCTCAGATGGCGCAGTTCTGTCATACTCGTCGAGACAAACACCATGTCGTCGACATAACGGCCATAATAGCGACACTTCCATTTCCCCGTCACCAGCCTGTCCAGTCCGGTGAGAAACAGCATGGCAAACATCTGACTCGTCAAATTGCCGATAGGCAGTCCGTGCGAGCCGTCGGTTCCAAAGAGGCTCTTCCCTTCGGGCAACAGATTCCAGAACCATCCGGGAGTATGCCGCTCACAGTTCAGCTCAGGGCGGTGGAAGATAGTCTTGCGTATCAGCTCTATCAAAAGTTCCTTGTCCGCCCCCTGATATTTCTCACGCACAAAGTCTGTCACACAGTCTGCCAACAGCTGTTTGTCGATGCTCATGAAAAACGACTTGATGTCGAGCTTCATCACGTAGCACGCCCGCGTGTAGTTTTCCGAGCACTCACGCATCATCTCCGCCACACGCCGCTGGCCATACTGTGCGCCCTTGCCCTTGCGGCAACTATAGCTGTCGTCGTGAAACGCCGCCTCCATCAGTGCGCCGATCTTGTTGATGATCAGATGATGCACGATGCGGTCACGGTAGTCTGCGGCGAACACCTCCCGGCAGACAGGCCGCGTCACGACAAAGGCTATGGAGCGGCTGGGGGCATAGCGTCCGCTGTTGATGTCCTCATAGAGAGCATTCAGGTTGGCCGCGAGGTTCATCTCGAAGCGAATGGCGCTGGCCGTGTTGCGCTTGTTACGGCGACAGGAGTAATAGGCCTCCACCAAGTCCTCCATGGTGATGCGGCTACTGTCCATTGGCTGGCGACTGACGTTCCGCATATCGTTTCCATCCGTTGGCCTGACGGCCGACGCTGTCGAGCAGTGGCAGGAGGCGGGCAAACTGTTTACGTGACAGAGCCTGCAAGTCCACGGCAGCGCTGGTGAGCATGACCAGTATCTGGTGCTTGGCCTGCAGCTGCGTCAGCTTGTCGGTCTTGTCCGCAGCCATGTTCGCCTCGATGATGAGCACCAGCACATCCAAGAGTGTGTCGGTGATGCGCTTGCCGAGATCGTAGCGATAGCCGCGCGGCATGCTGTTGATCATCGGCGAGACGCATAGCAGCAGGTTATAGGCCGTGCGATAGATTTCCGTGTCCTTGCTCAGTGCCATGGCGAATGGGGTAAGAAGAAAATGTCGGGGCGGCCGGCGACACCTGTCATGGGTTGTCGTCTGAAAGGCGAGAAACGGCCGGACTGGTTTGCTGTTCGTCTTGTTGTTGTTGTTGTTGTCGTTGAAGCGAACAGAACCGGCTCCCTGCCCATCGTCGACTCCCGAATCGACGTTGATCGCGTTCGTGGCGGAAAACTCCGTAGAGCGCAGAGGGAAAAGAGAAATGTCCGACTAAGTCTTTTCATGATGATGGTATAACTAACCACAGGCAAACCTTGATGAAGGGTTCCCGCCGGCCGCCACCGTGTGGCGGCTTCTTGCGGGCTCGTGCCTCACGCCAGTCCATGCCCTTTTAAGATTTCAACAGCACGCTCGTGACAGGCTTACCCGCCACGACTCTGGCCCCAGGTGCCTATGTTGCCGGCCGACCCGACTAAAAATGTTGATTAACTCTGGTTTGGCAGAACACTCTGCCTGTTTTGTCTTGTCTATTTCCGTCGACTTTTCGCTGTATGGGGTACTGGTATGGGGACTGCCCTCTTTGACGGCCCTGGCGGGCCTTTGGACGGGCAGTCCCCATACCAGTACCCCATACAGCGAAAAGAAGAAATGACTCAAGGCGGTCTTGCATACCCCGTTGCCGTAAAAGCGTTATTCATCGTTATAATTTTGAATAGTTGAATGATTAAATGGCTGAATGGTTAAAAAGCGAGAAACGGCCGGACTGGGTAGCTGATCGACTTGCTGGGGATGAGGAAGCGAACAGAACCGGCTCCCTGCCCATCGTCGACTCCCGAATCGACGAAGATCGCGCCCGTGGCGGAAAACTCCGTAGAGGTCCACTCCCATGTATTCACCGCCTGGAAAAACTCCGTATAGTTGTTCGCTCCTACTTTGCTCAAATCCGTGTTCACCTTGCTTGTGACCGTCGTCATATTCGATACAAAATCATTGATATTCCATCCGCTCGACGGATAACCGCCGATGGCATTCATGATGGCGTAGCACTGTCCGGCCGACGGCAAGAACCAGCCCGTGGATGTGGCGGGAGCCTTCAATGTGGTATAGGCAAGCGCGGCCTGTGCCGCGGGATGTGCCGAGTTGTTCAATGCGACTGACTCCTTATAGCCAGAGCCGTAGACTTGAGTGGAGGAGCCAACAATAAGAGCGGAGGTGTTTACTTTTGTCCGACTGTCATCGGTATTGCTCGTCTTCCATTGATAGTTTGTTCCATGGTTTGTGGTACCTGTTGAGCCAATGGTTTTTAAGCACATCACCAATGCATGACCGCCCACGCTGCTCGACTTGGTATTCTTTTCCGTCCAGTAGTTACTGCCGATATATCCTACAATACCGATTGGTGTCTTGCCACTAATCAGGCTCTCGCTTTGATGCGACATATCACCGTCGCTATAATATACATCACCGACAGCCATTGCGTAAGCGTCGTTGTTGTCAGCGCGGGCGCTGGCTGCCGTCTTGGTAACTACGCCACCAACGGCTGGCTGGTAGGAAAGGCTCGAAGTCCATTTGTCCGCATCGGTAGAAACACTATTAAAGGCTGTGGCAGCTGTTGTCTTTACTACCGCCACATAGTTGCGATCCGCCTTTTTACACGGAAGGTTGCCGCTAAATGATGAGGAAGCGGTCACGGTGCTGGAGGCATGCAACCACTTGAAATTCGCATCCGTAGACAGATGTCTGTAGTCATAGTGTGTCTTCTGTCCGAGGTTGATGACCGCCAGTCCCATCTGATGGCTCATGCTAAAGTTCACGGTAGAGGCGGTTGTTGTGGAGACAACGCCTGTGGCCACTTGCAGGTCGCTGGCATTAAGGTTCTTAGCTGTGCTCTGATTTGTTTGCGGTGTCCATTTCGATATACCGGAGGCAAAGAACGTGGCGGCATCATTGGCAGCCTTGCCCGTGTTGGCGAGGCCACTCGTGCTATAGGGATAATAGACATAGTACTTGCAGTTCTCGGGCAGGAGCACACGGGAGGCTGGTGTCCACTTGCCATCGGCCCCGCGTGTCAGCTTGACGTTGCTGTATTTCAGTCCGTTGGCATCAGCCACATAGATGCCCACGGCATCGTCCTTGGCAAAGGCCGTCTTGGGATAGTTGCTGCCCCATGATG
>Ga0256404_1013313_pt1 | contig 10469 bp, 8 predicted proteins | sample RumenRJG_01DNA_FD_185990 | JGI IMG/M metagenome (GOLD analysis project Ga0256404, IMG submission 185990) | Bovine rumen microbial communities from Lethbridge, Alberta, Canada - RJG_01 | ecosystem: Host-associated > Mammals > Digestive system > Stomach > Rumen | place: Canada: Alberta | collected...
CCATCTGGGAGAAGGTGTTCCATCGTAACGAGACGGTTCTGGAGTATTTTCAACGGCTAACACTGATGGACTGTCTCTACTATATGCAACAAAGCGGGAAAGACTTTGTGTTGGAGATGTGCAATTTTCTAATAGATCAGATGGTCCAATCTGGAATGAGTTTGTGTGCTGACTGCACATTTGAAGAATACCTGCAACTGATGAACGTGCTGGCAGAGAAAACGGACATTAAAAAGTTTATACGGCTTAAGCAGACAGAGATCGATGCGTTGCAAGACAAAAAGCGTCAGACAGAGATTCTGAAGATGTTATGTCTTGAGATGGGCACTGTTAATATCAATTATGAGAAGCCTCTTGACTACAACAAGGTGAACTATAACGACAGGCCATTCATTATGCTGAAGAACGGTGACGTGATACTATACCCAACAACTATTGGCGTGTGGGGTTGGTATGAGATGATGATGTCGCTACTGAGATTATCTGACACTCAGATTGACAATAAGGTCGGATTGATGCTAGAGGAACTGATGCACAATAAACTGCACCAGAAGGGCATCGCAACAAAGACAGGCAGGTATTTCGTGGAGAAGATTGAAGGGGAGGCTGACGTGGTTATAGAAACCCGGGAAAAGATTCTCTTGGTTGAAATGAAGAAAAAAACCATTACGAGAGCTGCCAGGCAGGGACATATCTATCAGATTGTGCTTGACTTTGCTGGCAGTCTGCTATATTCACAGGAGCAGTGTATCAGGACAGATACGTTGTTAAGGAGGAAGGGCAGTATTGATTTGCTCAAAAAGAAGAAAGTGATAGACACCTTGGAATGGCTGGGTAGGGAATCGGATAAGATAACTCTTACACTGTCTGACTACGGAACTCTGCAAGACAGGGCAGTATTGAGGAATGTGCTGGATGAGATGTTGAAGTACCGTTTTACGATAGATGAAAAGGAGGTGAGAGAATTTGAGACTGACGAGAAGAAACAGGAACTGATCATCAAAGGATATAAGACATTGGCAGAGAAGCAAGACGAAATGATTACCTATCTTACCGAGTTGAAACAGCAACATGATCCAGCAAAGGCATGGAGTCCTTTCTTCAACTCTTTCTTCTTTAATCTGGAGCAGATGTTCTTCATGGTGGGTCTCGCTAACAATCTTGATGAATTATATGACATGATTGACGCCCATCGGACACCAGTTATGGGAACCTTCGATTTCTGGCAGGAGTTCGATTGGAAAATGCAGATGCACGAGGGGGTGAAGAAATGTAGCAAAAAATGACCTATTCAGTGGGAAGACCACTGAGCATAGAAAAAATTTGAAAAAGAATAAATTGAAGAACTTTGGAGTTACTTATTTGAATGGTTTAGATGTAGAATTACAGAAAAATGGAATGTATGGAAGTAAAGAGTGAAAACGGTTGTGTCGTAAGATATAGCGAGACACCGATAGAATTACCAACTAAAGAGAAAGTGTATTTTAAGATAGAAAGTATTTTTCGCGCTAAAAATGTTAGTGATGAAGAAATGAAGCCTCTTTTGAGAACACTGGAGAATGAAATAAATTGGGAAATACTGAAAAAGACGAAGGCAAATAGTCTGTCGCCTTTGTGGCCTCATTTTTATTTTGATGAGTCTTTGAAAACTAATGCTGATTTTGATGTGATGGTGAAGTTTTTTCATATGAAACCAGTTGAAGGCTTTGGTATTATGTTATATTCAGGGAGAGAAAAGGTGAAAGAATAAATAAGTCATTGAACTGTTGGTGGAAAGAGCACTTCTAATAGGGAAATGGTCGATTGTTGGTTTTATATTATGATACAAGAAACATCAATATGTCAATCTCTGTATTTATAGGATCTTCATTCAGAGAGATGTCCTATAGAAAACGTATAGGTAACCGTATACGTCAACTGAATGATGTGTGGGAGCAGAAAGGTGTGCGGATATATCTAAAGCAATGGGAAGATTTTAGGGTGCAATATAGGGGTAAGTCGAAGCAGCAAGAGTATATTGACGAATTGGTACTACCGAGTGATATCTGTATTTTTTTCTTTGGCGAAAGAATTGGAAAGTTTACAGAACGTGAACTTGATGCTTGCTTGACTGCAAAGAAAACGATCCATTGCTATCGTGTACCTGCTAAAGATGGAACTTGGCGAGCTGAGATTTGTTCTAAATTGAAGACTAAAGGCATCACTCCTATAGACTGTAGTACACTTGAGGTTTTCGCAGATGATGTTATTGCTAAGATAGAAAGTTACATTAACAATCTTCATCTTGCAAATAACACACCGATTTCCCATTTGACAGAGAGGTGGTTGTACACAACGATTCCCGACGACAACAAAGATAGGCGGGATGAGTTCGGAACTATCGTTAGAAATGTCGATGACCAAAGTGAATTGTTTCTTGGCATTCGTTGTAAGTTGCATGAGATGAATCAAATACACCTGTTGGAGGATACCGACCACTATGTTGCATACTGTAAAAGGGATGTCTCTGAAAATGATCTTAAAGAGATTCGCAGGGGTTTGGAATTACTCGATGACAAGGGGAAAAGACTGAAAGACGTAACATTCTTTGTCACAAAGGATTCTAAAATACATGAAAGCAATGCTGCAATCAAGAGCCTGTTAGAACCAAGGGAATTGTTTACTTGTAAGGTGAAGGATGCGGACACGATCAGATGGAAACTGTTCTCCTGGCTGATGGGTGAAAGGAATATTATGTTGAACATGACTACTTCGGGAGTGTCACTACAAAATAATTATTTATTATGGAACGGCTCTCCAGTTGTTTCAATGAAAACATTGGATTCCACTGGCAAAGCTTTCGCCTTATCGGTGCAAAGAGATGCCATTTCAAGACAGCTTGTTGGAAATCATGGACTTGACCACGTACAAAGAAAAAGATTACAGGCAGAACTGCATGAAATGGAGGCTATACTTTGGCTGCACGTTACAAACTGCGTGAATAAGTGGATTCTCAACGAGATGACTGATAAAGTGCAGAGCGAACTGGAGCAGGGTGATATGGATGGCATCAAGAGAGCATCAGCAGTTATAGAGGAACAATATTTGGCAGCTGAGGAACAGGGGAAGTCTGCTATCGACAACTGGCGGAAATTGCTTTCGACATTGGATGCTCAAATTACACAGATAGAAGCGGCAATGGGCGGTGAGAATGCAGTGCAGCTTAAGAATCTGTTGGAACAGAAAGAGGCCATACTGAGGAATTTGGTTCAAGCTGGTGCAGCAGAACCTCTACAATTGATGAGTACTCAACTTTATTTAGTGGGGTTGTACGATACGTTCATTTACCGACATCAGCAACCAAAAGAAGAGGACGAACTGTATTTGAGAGTCATTAATGATGCCGATCGCTTCGAGTTGAACGATGCCAACGTAGAGATGATGCGTATGAACTATGGCAACAGTTTTAACCGTCAGGAGAAATATGGGGATGCGTTGAAGCACTACCGGAAAGCAGAAGAGAACATCGAACGCATGAAGGGGGATGGCTGGCTACTGAGGAGATACAGGACTACCATCTACGCCATGATATTCCATACGTACCGGGAAATGGGTAATATAGAAGGGATGAACCGCATACTGCCTAAGATGAAGGCGCATGTGGATGATTGTATGAGCAGGAATGAGGTGATATTCCTGGCAGACAAGGCGATGTATATGGGTGCGCTGCTATGTGGTGAAGAAAGATATGATGGTAATGAAAATGCATTGAATGAGGCTGTCAGAGTATTCGACTTGGTAGAAAAGAGCCTTCGAATGGAACCGACAGACCAGTGGTTTGCCGACATCTATTGCTTTCTGCCCAATCAGATAGCAGGTTGTTATATAGATCAAGGAAAGTATAATAAAACAGTTTTACATCATCTTGAAAGAGCATTGTATTATGCTACACGATTGATGCAAATAAATCGGAAGGATGGTTTGTTCCATTGTGGGGAGATTTTGCATCAGATGGGATTCTTTTATTACAATAGAGGTTTAAATTACTGGCAGCTGGCAGAGAAATGTTATATGGACTCACTTCACTGCAAAAAAGAATTGATGAGTGATGGGGATTCCTTCGAGCATGAGCGGAGCTATGCCCAGACAATGGTGAACCTTGGAGCCGTGGAGGTGAGTATACTAGATATTGCTAGTCAACTAGCAAGTCAAGGGGTAACAGGATTCCCACGTCCTCAGTACAATCCTGTTGAATTTGCCATTATAGCACTATCGATTTACAAAAAACACTTGAGCAAGGAGAGTGTTAATTCAGAACAGAATTATTACGAGGCTCTGCAACTTTTAGGCACAGCCTATTACTATGACGGTAAGCTACATCACAACGATTCGCTGATTTCTAAATCCATTCCCCTTCTTCAAGAATGTTGGCAATGGAATCTTTCTCACCCCACGAACACGTATAGAGATAGATTCAAGGCGCATTCATACACGATATTGAAAGAGTTGGGTATAATATGATTCCGATGCGTTGTTGAATGGCATATTTAGAAAACAATGGTTCCAAACGAAAATATAGAAGGGTTGAGGGAGGCGCGTAAGCAGATGTTTGCTCAGATGGAGCAGAGGCTGCAGGAAATGCATCCAAAGGAAGAAGATAGGCTGTTTTATTATCATTCCTCTGAGGATCGTATAGTTTTGTCGCATGCGCTGTTTTGGGTAATGACACAGCCTCAGTGTCTGAAGGGTAAGATTAGGAAGGAAAGGTTCTTCCTCTTGCTTCGACAGTATGAAGAAGAGATGCTTGATGCCTTTCTCACAGAGGACGATTATTTCCCTGAGCTATTGCGTTATTGCAATATCCTATTTGAGACGCTGCCCACAATACTGATGAGTACGGGAATGAGAGCGGACAAGGATGCCCGCAAACTTGCCGCCATCGCTGTCGTAGCAGCCGGCTATGGTGGGGACATGGATGAGGATTTGTGTAATGAACTCTTGGATGATATGGACTTCCACTACAATAAAGTGAAGTGCAGAATGATAGAAGGGATGCTGCCGAAGCTAATGAAGATGGTGGAGGGGGAGATGAGGAGTATGAGATGAACTCGATGGGGGAACCATCGGGCACAGGATTACTAGAGATGATCGCGATGGTATCGCAACATACCGAAACAATAAGCCCTGCGGAAAACCACAGGGAATAGTGACGAGAAACAATGACACAAGAAGAACGATGGATGAAAAGATGTGGATAAAAAGTATGCCAGATGATTATTTTAATCATCCTTCCTTTTGCTATGATGATGTTATGTTGTGGCAAAACGGAAAGATTTATGTGATGGATAATCACAGGGATGCAACCTGGTGCTGGTTCCATCAATGTAGAGACGGGGAAAGATATAACTTTATGCATATAGATCGCCATTATGATATGGGCGACTACTATTACGATGAGGATTTGGAGCCTATTAAAGCTAACCCGAGAATGGAATATGAAGCGTATGCTGATCTGAAACGTGTTGATGATTTTCTAACGCTGCGTTGGGATAATTACATTCGGCTTGCATATGAAATAAGGCCGGAATGGTTTCAGACAAACATATTTCTAACTCAAAAGGAAGGTGATATTTGCGAAGGATGGCATAAAAATAGAATGAATATTTCAGAGAAAGATTCGCTGTTTTTGTTAGCCCATATGAATCAGTATCTTCTGGAAATGTCAGAATGTTTATATGATGTAGTTCCAGATAGTCACGAATTAAAGTGGATTGTAAATTTAGATCTTGATATGTTTTTTTATCACGATGGAGGCGATGTCAGACTACAGATGTTCTCTGATGATTATATTCGCGAGGTCGGAAAGTTGCTCCAGAATGCCATGGATAATATTCAAGTATTAACGATTGCAATAAGTCCAGATTGTCTGGCAGGAAAAGACATGAAATCAAAATGGGATAACGGATTCAGAGTGCTTGAATTGCTTTCAGAAAATTTGTATGGCTTGTGGGAATTCCCATTTCCTAGATGATTTGTACAACCAATAACGGGGTTATGTAATCGTTATCCCATAATACTTTCAGCATGCTTAAAAATAATCCCTTCGGAGAATCGCATAGAGCAACAACAAGAAACTATGACACAGGAAGAACGATGGATGAAAAGATATAATGAAGTGGTTAGCTTTATAGAGACTAACCATCGAAATCCGTCGCGTCATCGCATAGAGGAGCATGACATGCTCAATTGGCTAAAGGCCTGTAGAAAGAAAATGAACGCGGGTGATTTGAAGCCTGAACGCGTTAAGCTAATGGTGAAGCTTCTTGCTTTGGCAGAAGAAAACAAACATGTAAACCAATATATATAAAGGTATGAATGGCTATAAACTTATAAGTGTAGAGTCAAGAAAAGGGGGCGTTGGGAAGACTACCGCTGCCTTGAATCTTGGCTATCTGCTCAAACAGCATTACCATGTACTGCTACTTGATATCGACATTACTGGTACAAGTATTAGAGCCATCCAAGAATCACGTTTTTGGATGAATGATACTCATTTGCTTACTGATTACGAGGGAAATGCCGTCAATCTCTTACAGTATTATACCAACTCTTACCTAAAAGGGAAGCCTTTGTTTGATTTCTCCAGAAATAAGGAACAAGGGAAAGTACAGGTCGTTGAAGATGATATTAATGTACTTGCTTCTGAGCTATATGGAGATGATGCCTCTTTACTTTATGACCCATCGCTATTGTTGGATAATCTGCATGTATATTGGCTGACAAAACTGATAACTTCTATCTGTGAAGGATTTGCAAGCTGTTTCGATGACGATAAAAATAGTGTAATCATACTGGATAATTCGCCTGGATTTGTTGGTATAGGTAAAGCTGTTCACGATATACTGACGGATATTGGACCTGTAGATGCGAAATTTCTGACAGTTTCATCATTGGATATACAAGATTTGGAATCTAGCTTGAAGTCGGTTTATGTCCTGCACCAAGAATACATTGACAAATTGAATGGTTCACGATACCCAGAAACTCAGAAAGGGGATGAATCGTTTTATGCACAATTACGTTTGTCGGGCGATACAGAATACAGATACTACCGAGAGAATAAGGAAGAAGCTCCTCTTTTAGGGTATCAAGGACTTATCATAAACAAAGTTGCTAAGGGTATCATTGAAGGGAGGACAAGGTACGACTTTAATAGAAACATGATACCAGCCATCAAGCATGTATTTGACACTCTTTTTGGTGACAGAATAAAAGATTATCTTGTTCCGTTTGATAATGTACTCTTGACACAGTTTTATGGCATGTTTGAGGATAAGGGCAACATTGAACGTCCGAATATGACCATTCTGAAGAAGAGGCTTAATACAATAGAGGGTCAAATTAAAATGCTGGATGAACTTGGCCCAGACTTGCTTCCATTTGATTTAATGCGTCGTGCGGAAGGCTTTGATAAAACAATTGATACTCTTAAGGGTGCTCTAATAGCCAGTGGATATGAGGTGATTGCCTCGAAGTTCAATCCTGACTGGTCGCCAATAAAGTCAATAAGGGATATGATTGAAGTGCTGAAGGAAGTAGGCTTTACATCTGAAAGCTTCGAACTATATGTGCCCAGACGTGCACGAATGCAGCAAGAGATGGAGTATTTCCATGGAATAGCATTCAAAGCTACACAGTTCGCAGAAGAACAAAAGCAAGATTTGGTATGGCTGGCGGCTGCAGTTGCTTCTTTGGCTTGTGAATTGAGCTTTTGCTACTCAAATAAGGTTTTCTGGAATGGTTATCGTACTTGGAATAACGAAGCCATATGGGGCGATAACAAGGGAAAGTGGGTTAATATGGTGAATGATGCCTTGTTCGACTGGATGATGGCAATAAAGGATAGTTATAGCATGTTAGAGGAACGGAAACCGTCGTTGGCTACTTATGTATTAAGCCATGAGGCAAGCGGATGTGATAATTCTCTGATGACATTATTTGATAAAAGAGAGTTCGTGAGCTCGTTCAAGAACGCAGTAAGCAGGTTGATGGATTTAGGCTCTGACATGCAGACATTAATCAACCTGATAAGAACTATTACAGTTAATAATGAGGGCAGTTATTCACTGGATGTAGATTTTGTGTCATTCCTGAATCATAAGATAGTTGAAAAGAGGTATGACTACAATGAGGCAAAACAACGTATGTATAGCGAATTGAGAGACTCAGACTATATGGCTTCATACAAGGAGGTATTGAAGCGAGTCATCAACCAATGGGGCTTCTGATTATGAAGATGGAATTTACCTACGATGACTTTCGTGACAATTACCTTCATAGTGCCGCATTGATGCCAGTGGCACCGCTGAATCCGTTGAGTGTTATTGATGAGGCAAAATTGAGTAAAGTCATTGACAAGGACAAGATTAATGCAAGGGTTAGGACCACTTTTAATGAGTTGGAAAAACGAATGGGTGGTGAATATTTTGCAGAGTTTGAGAGGGTGCAGACACGTGCAAAGGAATATGGCTCTTTTGTTTTTCCTGCATACAAGATTCTTTTCCTTGATGTGGCCTGTGAGGATTGGCTGTCTTTGTTAGACTTTCATAAGGGTTTTAGCAGGGATCACTCCGTGCATCAGCCTTTAACAGCCTATATTGTCTGTAAACTACTGGGAGAAGGCGTCTCTGCTAAGGCCTTTAAAATATCGGGAGCCTCCTTGTTGGATAAAGCACTTGATGTCATCCTGACAAGCCCTGATTCTCGGTATTTACTTGACAGACTTGCCCAGAAAGACCCAACATCGCCATTGTTGCAAGGCGATAGAGAGTTATGGAAATGTGTTTTCTATCAAACTGCTATTATCACTGCTATGTACCATGATTTGGGCTATCCTTGGCAGTTTATTGAGAGAATGCATGATTTCTTGAAAGATGATATGCTCCTCTGTGGAAGACTCGCTGAAAATAGCCCACTTGTGGCAGAGTATGTAGATGAACATAAAGACGAACTCATGTTCAGACCTTTCTATAATTATGGTAAGGGTGGGTTGACAAGCGCTAATATCAATATCCAATTATTTGACAAGTTTATACATAAGTCACATGGTGTGGCTGGTGCCCTGGCTTATCATGCGTATAATATGGAATATCGCTCAACTGTCGTCACTTCGACATCTGCACTCATTGAGTTCTGCCAAGAATGGAGTTGTCTTGCCATCCTGATGCACGATATGCAGAAAGCATACGCACTGGCAGGTGCTGGTTTTCCTAAACTGGATTTTAATACAGATCCATTGTCGTATATAATTTCATTGGCAGACACTATGGAGGATTTTAACCGGCCAAATGCTGATTTCAAGCCTAAACAGAAGGGGTGTGATATAGAGTATTCTTTCCCTTCGCTGTCAGTGGAACTGGTCGAGAATGGTGGGGTGGCTGAAATACGATATACCATGAGTCCAAAGACAAAAGACGAGCAGGAAGAGAATAAGGTAAAAGATCAAAAAGAACTGTTTGACCAACCTGACGGGTATTTTGACCTTGCATCTGTTGGTTTGACTCAGTTGACCATAAAGTGTATATAGAAGCGTAAAGATATGGGGGTATTTAAAATTCTTTTACAGTAGCAAACAAAATGGTGGTCAAAAAAGTAGTACTCAAACAGCTCAATAATGAGAAGTTCGGTACAGTAAAAGTCGTCAAAACAGAGGATGATGAAGGATTTGCCTGCCTTGATGACCTGTGTGACATTCTGAATCTGTCCAAAAAAGAAATGATAGAAAAACTTGATGGCCACCTGCATACTGTCTCACCCAGAAAGACTGAGGTGACAAAGTATGATACGGACTATGTGGATGAAGTCGGAATCTATCTGCTGTATTTCCTGAGTAAGGAGAAGTATACTATTCAAGTACAGAATTGGTTGGACAAGGAGTTCTTCCAGTCGCTGCATGAGCAGCACCGTAACGATACAACTGCAGATCATGACACGCTTGTCTTTGATGTGGACTTTCAACGTCAGGTGCTGCGCAACATGGCCACCGCTGACAATGTGATAAAGTCTGGTCATTTCATGAAGGTCAAGGAGATACCAGAACTGACGCAGTCACATCTGATAGGGTGGTGGCATAATCTCAATGACCAGACGATTTTCATGCTTCAATTCAACTGCCAGTCGGACTGTTATGTCTATGGGAACATCAGAATGAACGTCTATCTGAGAAAGATGGTTGACGGCAAGGTTGATATGTGTACCATGCATATCAGTTTCCTTGATCTCGATGATGACAATCGTGAGTTCTTTGTAATCGAAACGGTTATTCCCAGTAGTGACGTGTTGGACGGGTCGATTCTCGACTATATTATTATTGCTGTCCGATAAAACTTCCATTTGATTTAATCACCGTCTATAACTGCCGATAAATAGGCAACCGTCCTATGATTTTCAAAAACAGGCCCCCTCTCGAAGAATGATAGCTGTATCCCCTG
>Ga0256404_1013315_pt1 | contig 10468 bp, 10 predicted proteins | sample RumenRJG_01DNA_FD_185990 | JGI IMG/M metagenome (GOLD analysis project Ga0256404, IMG submission 185990) | Bovine rumen microbial communities from Lethbridge, Alberta, Canada - RJG_01 | ecosystem: Host-associated > Mammals > Digestive system > Stomach > Rumen | place: Canada: Alberta | collected...
GAGAGCCTTGTCTGTGCCACTGATGCCGGGCGTGAAGGCGAACTGATCTTCCGGCTGGTATACAACCAGGCCCGATGTAAGAAACCCTTTGAACGGCTGTGGATCTCCAGCATGGAGGACGCAGCCATCCGGGAAGGCTTTAAGAAGCTGAAGCCGGGAACCGCATATGATGCCTTGTATGAGGCAGCCCTTTGCCGGGAGTGTGCCGACTGGATCGTCGGAATGAACGCCACCCGGCTTTTTTCATGCCTGTACGGCCAGACCCTGGCAGTTGGCCGGGTGATGACGCCGACGCTGGCCATGGTGGTCATGCGTGACGCCCAGATCGCTGCTTTCAAGCCGGAGCCATTCTGGACCGTCCAGCTGAAAGCCGGAGATCTAACCGTGTCCAGCCGACGTTTTTCGACAAAAAACGACGCCGAAGCTGTCCTTCAGGAGTGCCAGACTGCCGGAGAAGTCATGATCGAAACTGTTGAGACGAAAGAAAAACTGGAGAAGCCGCCACTTCTGTATGACCTGACGAGCCTGCAGAGAGACGCCAACCGTATTCTCGGCTTTACGGCTCAGCAGACACTGGATCACACTCAGAGCCTTTATGAAAAGAAGCTGGTGACTTATCCCCGTACCGACAGCCGGTACCTTACCGATGATATGCGAGAGATACTGCCGGAGCTGATCACCGCAGTCGCGGGCAAATTCAAATATACCGGCAGTGCGCTTCGTAATGAGCCGGTTCGCCCTGCAAGCATTTTCAACAGCAGCAAGGTCACTGACCATCATGCCATCATCCCGACAAAGACGATGGCAGGAAGTGATTTCAGAGAGCTATCCCTGGGAGAAATGGCAGTTCTTCAGCTGATCTCCGCAAGGCTTCTCTGCGCAGTTGCTGAAGATTACCTGTATGCGGAATCAACTGTAAAGACACGCTGTGGAGCTGAAGAATTCACCAGAAAAGGCAGGACCGATCTGCAGCTTGGCTGGAAAGCCATCTGGCAGCATTTCTATCCGGACAAGAAGAAGGATGAGGATTCCTTCGGCCAGATCCCTGGCCAGGGAAACCGGCTTCATATCGATGCTGCAGCTCTCAAAGAGGGCAAGACCTCCCTGAGCAAGCATTTTACGGAAGACACTCTCCTTTCAGCTATGGAAACTGCCGGAGCTGATGAGACGCCGGAGGAAGCGGAACGCAAGGGCCTTGGTACTCCGGCCACCCGTGCTGCCACTATCGAAAAGCTGGTGCAGCGCGGCTTTATCGAGCGAAAGGGCGATAAGAAGACCAGACACCTGATCGCCACTGACAAAGGCAACGCCCTGATCACCGTCATGCCGGAGCAGATCCAGTCACCTTCCATGACTGCCGAATGGGAGCAGAAGCTCCTGGGTATTGAGCGCGGCGAATACGACGCTGCGGATTTCATGGACGGGATCTCCGGGATGATCGCTGGACTTGTAACAACCTATGAAAAAGCGAAAGGAGCAGATGCGCTTATGAGCAGAAATAAAGTGATCGGTACCTGTCCCCACTGCGGGTCCGAGGTGCTGGAAAAACAGAAGGGGTGGTTTTGCAGCAACAGCGAATGCCGGTTCATTCTCTGGAAGGACAATGCATATTTCACGAAGATCGGGAAACGCCTGACCTCCCAGATCGTGGAGAAGCTTCTGAAGGATGGCCGCGCCAGACTGAAGGATTGCAAGAGCCAGAAGACCGGCAAGACCTATAACGCGGATATCCTGCTTTCCACGGAGGCGGACGGTAGGCCGCAGTTCTCGATGGTCTTTGAGAACCGGAAAGGAGGCGGCAGCGATGGCGGGAAAAGCTTTCGATAAACCCTATCCCTCCCAGTTCGATAAGGTTAAGGAAATCACCGACAAGCTGGAAGCCGGTATTCAGGCGCTTTTCGAGAGCGAGGCCTTCAAGAATTACCTGAAGACGCTCTCCAAATTCCACGATTATTCCCTGAACAATACGATCCTGATCGCCATGCAGAAGCCCGACGCCACACTGGTCGCCGGGTATACTGCCTGGCAGAAGAACTTCGGCAGGCAGGTTCAGAAAGGCGAACAGGGTATCCGTATTCTTGCTCCTACTCCCTACAAAAAGCAGATGGAAGTGGATAGGGTCGATCCTATCACAAGACAGCCGATCCTTAATCCGGACGGCAGCACAGCAAAGGAATTGAAGGAAGTCATGGTCCCGGCCTTCAAGGTCGTAAACGTCTTTGACGTGAGTCAAACTGACGGCAGGCCCCTCCCTACCATCGGCGTAGATGAGCTTACCGGCAGTGTCTCGAATTATGAGATGTTCTTTGAGGCACTGAAACGGTCCTGTCCGGTGCCTATCGGCTTTGAGGACATTCCATCCGGAGCCAAGGGGTACTACCACACAGTGGATCAGCGGATCGCTCTTCAGGAGGGCATGAGCGAAGTGCAGACGGCCAAGACACTGATCCATGAAATGGCTCACCAGAAGCTGCATTCCATTGATCCGAAGGAGCTGCCTCCGGAAGAGCCGAGGCTGACGAGGAATGCCAAGGAGGTCGAGGCAGAATCTGTTGCATACACGGTTGCCCAGCATTACGGAATTGAGACCAGTGATTACAGCTTTGCTTATATCGCCGGATGGTCTCAGGGTAAGGACACGCCTGAGCTGAAAGCTTCCCTGGACCGGATCCGAAAAGCCGCTGACGAGATGATCACGGCAATCGACGACCATATCATGTCTCTGCAGCAGGAAAAAGCACCTGCCTCATTGGAAGGGACCAATAAGGCCGAAAACAGTCCGATAGAGGCATCAAAAGTGGATGGCCGGACATCGGTGCTCAAAGAGCTTGCCGAGAGGAAAACAGAGGTTTCGGACAAAAACTCACACAAAAAGGAAGACAAAGAGACATCCAAAGTGACACACGAAAAAGCGGACAAAGACCCGTACAAAAAGGCACACAAAAAGAAGGAGGAAACGAGATGATCTTTACCGTAGAAGAAACTGCCCTGGTCAGTTCCTTTGACCATTCCAACCGGAATGTTGCTCTTTTGAAGATGGCAGCGCATCTGAAGCTGATCGAGGATGCAGAGCTGAAGGAACTCACCCGCCGCACTGTCAGGAAGCTGAACAAGCTGACAGACGCCGAATTTGCAAGCATTGATTTTACTGTCTATGACAATGATGAGGAGGCAGATCATGAGTAAGTGGGATGAGGCTCACACCGAGCCAATGCACGATCACCCGGCTGAGAAGGAACAACTGGTGGCGGCGATGGAGGCTGCCGGATATGTACTGGATACCCTCGAAAGTACAGAGGACAATCTCCGCTTTTATGGTGCTTATGGCAATGTAATGACTATGGGCGGATGGCATGAGTGTGAAGAGTGGCTGAACGGCGTCGTGTTTGATGATCCCCAGGTCTCAGACCGTGTGGAGATCATTCTGCATCCGGAACGCTTCCCGGAACGGGATCCGCAGAGAGCTGCCCTTCGCGCTGTGGAAGACGCCGTGGAACAGAACGACAACAACTTTGATGGCATCATCAACAACATGCCGCAGCCGGATCCTGCGGAAGCCCTGAGACAGCAGGCAAAAGAATCTGCTGTCTCTGATGAACGCAGATCTGTTCTGGCTGAGCTGAAGGCAAGTCAGGCAGAAGCGGCGAAGGCAGCTGAAGCGGAGGCCAGAAAACACCGTCCCAGGCTGATCCGCGATGAGGGGGCACCGGTCCGGGTATGAAAGTAAGAAACCAGGAGCTTCGTGCTCTGTTCACACCGGAAGAAGTGGAACAGCTCAAGCAGCGAATGGCTGAGGCAGGAGTCCGAAACCGCAGCGCCTTTATCCGCAAGATGGCGCTGGACGGCTATATCATCAAGCTGGATACGTCTGATATCCGGGAGATGATCTCGCTTCTTCGGCACAGCAGCAACAATCTGAACCAGATCGCAAAGAAGGCGAATTCAACAGGAACCATCTACGGAGCGGATATTGCGGATCTGCAGGTGAAGCAGGATGAGATCTGGGAGCTTGCCCGGGAGATTGCGGCAAGGCTCTCGACCATTCAGTAGAAACGTAAAACCGGGGCTGCATCGGAGTGATCCGGTGCGGTCCCGGGCATTTTTTGTAAGGAGGCATCAGCATGGCAGCAACGAGGCTTATTGCCCTGCATCAGCATAAAGGCCGTACCGTGGCACAGAGCCTCGGAGAGCGGACAGATTATGCAAAGAATCCGGAGAAAACAGAAAAGGGCGAAACAGTCACATCCTTTGGCTGCGATCCCTATACGGTCGATGAAGAATTTATGCTGCAGAAGCGGCAGTATTATCAGACGACCGGAAAGAAGCAGCACAGCGACGTGATCGCCTACCAGATCCGGCAATCTTTCAAGCCCGGTGAGATCACGGCGGAAGAAGCAAACAGGGTGGGGTATGAGCTGGCGCTGCGGTTTACCAAGGGCAAATACTCCTTTATCGTGGCAACGCACACAGACCGGGCTCATATCCATAACCACATTGTCTTCAATTCCACTTCTATGGACGGCACGAAAAAATTTAAGGACTTCTGGCGCTCCGGCCTGGCGCTGCAGAAGCTGAGCGATCTTATCTGCCTGGAGCACGGCCTCTCGGTGATAGAGCAGAAGCCATATGATGAACGGGAGAAGCGGACTGCCTTCCCGAAAAAGACCTCTGCCCGGGATGCCATCTGTCAGCAGATCGATGAGATTCTCGCCAGGAAGCCAAAAGACTTTCCTGCATTCCTCGATGAAATGAAGAAAGCAGGGTACGAGATCAAAACGGGAGCTAATGTGGCGGTAAAGAGTTCCGGTCAAAAACGCTTTATCCGCCTCTCTTCCCTTCCGGATGGATACAAGGAAGCCGATATCATGGCTGTCCTCTCCGGTAAAGTGAAGCTGCAGAGCAGAACTGCGACCAGAACAGATAATCAGTACCGGTCCAGAGCCGGAAGCTGGCTGATCGATGTGGAGAAGAAGCTGACTGAAAAGGGGCCGGGCTACGCCAAGTGGGCCAAGCGGCACAACCTGAAACAGGTATCCAAGTCCTTCCTCTTCCTCAGAGACCAGAAGATCCGGGGCCTTAGTCATCTGTCCTCTCTGGTGGAAGAAAAGACGAAAGCCCGGGATGATCTGCTTGATTCCATCAAAGCTTCTGAATCCAGGCTTGCAGAGATCGCCACTCTTAAGAAGCACATCATCAACTATTCCAAAACCAGAAGTACCTATGAAGAATACCGGAAGGCCGGATACAGCAAAAAGTTCTTGGAGGCACACCGGGAAGAGATCACGCTTCATAAGGCTGCTAAGGAGGCGTTTGATGAGCTTGGCGTGAAGAGGCTCCCAAAGGTAAAAGACCTGAACGCTGAGTATGCGGAACTGTTTTCCGGCAAAAAGGCAGCTTATGCAGAATACCGAAGGCTTAGGGATGAGGCGCAGGAGCTGGCAATCGCAGAAAGCAACCTTTCATCCCTGTTTGAATCTGAGAAAGAAGAACAAAGCCGTCAAAAGGAAAAAGAACACTGATAACAATGCCGGAAGATGCCCTGCTGCGGGTGTCTTCCGGCGTTGTTTTCTATTCATTCTGCCTTTCTTTTCCGGTAAGCCAGATAATAGGTCATATAACCGACCAGATTCATCATGGTCAGCACATAAAGTTCAGATACGGCTGATGCAATGACATAGGATCTTTCATCAAATACATTTAAAACCGCGAATGCTCCGGTAATAAGTGAAAATACCAGAAAGCCAGATAAAAGGCCGGCACCTTCTTTATCCTTGCGTACAATAAATGCGGTATAAAGGCAGTATGTCAGGAATATCATCAGCATACCGCCAAAACTCATTATGCCGTGCCAGATGTTTTCTTTTGTCATAGCTGTTCCGTCACTCGGCATGACCCACATAGCCCCTATATAGAGAACTAAGCACGAAACGATTATAGAAATCCTCAGGATTATTTTCTTTGTTTTTGGTAAGCAGATCACATTGTGCGCAAGAAAAAAGGAAATGAGCATTGGGACAAACAGGACCAGCATGGCGATAAAGATCTGCTGAGCGGATCCGGAATACCATATCATGCGGGACAGAGAAGCAAATACGGCGGTCTCGTCGCTTGCGATAACGCTTCCCCAGGCGAGCAATGGCGAGAGTATAAATGTTATTAATCCAAGATATAATGACTTTGTCAATAGGCAAAGCAAAAATGTTTGAAAATCACTGCGGCTTTTCCTCGTACTTTTTGCTTTCCGCCTGCAGCTGCCTTTCCATTTCAAGCTGTTTGGCGAGAATGGCATTGACCTTGTCATACAGATCCTCAATCAGAATTTCGGTTTTCAGGTTGACCTTGTAATCGTTTTCGGCTCTGCGGCGGTCCTTTTCCTCTTGTCGATTCTGGCTCATCATAATAAGCGGTGCCTGAATTGCCGCTACGCAGGAAAGCACCAGGTTTAGCAGAATAAACGGATATGGGTCAAAGGCTTTGGCTGCCAGAATGACATTGACGACCATCCAAAGAACAAGCACGCCGGTAAAGGAAAAGATGAACGCCCAGCTGCCGGCAAATTTTGCAATGGTATCGGCGGCACGCTGTCCTAATGTATAATTTTCCTTTCCGCTTTCGGGACGAACCGAAATTTTGCTGTCCGCCAGCAAATTCAGCACTTCCTCATCGGTCATATCGTGGCGAATATCCTTTAATACTTCTCTTAACAGTTTTCTGTTTTCTTTCATATCATTGTTCCTCTCTCTCGGTTTTGTTTATAGCATGCAGGAAGAAATCAGGGCCTTTTTTTTCAAACAGGAGCAGTGACACACCAAGCAGCAGATCGGCGTGGATGGCAGGCTCATCCAAAGGAATGGCAAAATCATCCTTTATTCTGCGAATACGGTAAAGCACCGTATTGCGATGAGTAAAAAGAGCGTCGCAGGTCTTTTTCAGCGAACGACAGCAGGTCAGATAGTAATAAAGCGTTTCGCAGTACTGTGTGTCCTTTTCCTTGTCGTGTGCGGCAAGCACTCGGATCTCTTTTGCAATCAGGTCGCTTCGTCCCTCCAACTTTTTCAGCAGCAGCGGTGTGCGAAGCTGCGCAACCGTGCAGACATTTCCGCTGTGAAAACGGCGATCCGTCATCAGCTCCAGTGCCTCATGTGCCGTGCGGTAAAGGGCAGGCAAGTTGAACAGGTCATTTATTCCGTCAGACATGACTACTTTTAATTGAAACTCCTCTGCCAACGCAGAAAAGCCGTTGAAATCCGCGTTTCCGTGTAAGAACAGAAACACATCTCCCCGATACAGAAAAGAATGCGACTGCGGAAATATAACACCAAGTTCATCCTTCAGATGCCGTTTGCCGAGATATTCGTTGTGATAGGTGGTCAGCTCGATCAGCGCAAAGCCCGTGGGATGAAAATCCGCAAGGTAAGTCCCCGAGGCTTGCAGACGAAAATACGGTGCCGAGGAAAACCCTCCGTCTAACAGATGCATTAAAATATCCTCTGTCGTTTCAAAGGGCTTATCCTGCCTGCTGACTTCAATAAAAGCCTGCTTAGCCAAAATCTGTTCTACCATATTCCAGGTTTCCGGCGGAATATTTTGCAAGTGTCCGTCAGTATCCACACAAATAAGATATCCCAGCCGCACGCCGGAGCTGATAAGCGGTGAGAAACGGCGGCGGTAATCGCTACCCTCCAGCTTCACATAGTCTGCTCTCCCGGCAGACAGCGCCTCGCTTTGGCTGATGATCGCTCCGGCTTCATAGGTGATCTCCCCCTGCCTTACGGCATCCTGAAAAAACGGATCGGTAAAGCCGAGCGGTCTGTGGTGTGCCGTAACATGAAAGGTGTCGTCCAGCACAAGCAGCGGACATTCCAGCAGTGCACCGGCGTCGGCAGCCAACGCCTTTAGGTCGTCATGCGCGAAAAACTCCGCCAAAAGTGCGTCGGCGCTTCCGCTTTTCCAAGTTGCTTGTTCCATATCCATCCCCAATCCACTTGTGCAAAAAGCACAAGTGCTTTTTATTTTATTATACTGCCGTACCATTGTCATTTCAAGTACAAAAGATTAAAATAAACGCGGAAACCAAAGAAAGAGCAACGAAAAGGCGGTGTAAATGTTTATGGCTTCTAAATCAATGAGAGTTCTGAATATCGTTTCCGGTGTGCTTTTGATTGCGGTTGGCATCTATTGCTTGTGCAATCAAGACATTGCGGCGGCAACGGCAGGATTTATGGTCGGCATATTTATGTTGGTTTCGGGCATTATTGAGATCGTTGTGTTTGCCGTAACAAGCGGGTTGCTGTTCGGTTCCGGTTGGCTGCTACTGGACGGTGTGCTGACGGTGATTTTATCACTGTTCCTGCTTTTCAATCAGTGGTTTACCATGTTGTCGCTACCGTTACTGTTTACACTTTGGCTTTTGTTCTCCGGTATTTCTCGGTTCGTCAGTGCATTCGATTTGAAAGCGCTTGGCGTTCACAACTGGGGATGGGTTTTAGCCGTTGGTATTGTTCTGATGATTGCCGGGTTTATCTGTATGATGGATCCTTTGGTCAGCATAACGGCTGTCGGTATGACAGTAGGACTTGTGTTTCTGCTTGAAGGCATCAGTGCTATTGTCTATGCTTGTATCCCGAGAACGAGATAATAATTTTGAAAGCAATGCTTAGGTACGGCTTACCGTATAAATAGTTGAAAAAGACTAAACACTATCATGGAGGAATGAATAATGAAATGCGAAAATTGTGGCAAGAATGAAGCCAACTTTGTATATCGCAGCAGTATAAACGGCAGAACAGAAGAGTATCACCTCTGCCAAGCCTGTGCTGAAAAGCTGGGCTATACACAGAGGTTCTTTGAGCAGAGACCGTCCATAATGGATAGTTTCTTCGGAAACAATGGTTTCTTCGGCTCAATGCCGTCCCTTATGGGACGAATTCTGGATAGTCCTTTTGATGATTTCTTTGAGGATATGCCTGCTATCGGCGCAGCTCCGGTGCAGGAAATTCGTGAGGAAAAGAGGGATGACCTGATGAGCGGTGAGGAGCAGAGCCGTTTTTCCTATCTTCGTCAGATGAACGCCTTAAAGCAGGCTCAAAAGAAAGCGATTCATGAAGAAGATTTTGAACGTGCCGCTCAGCTACGTGATGAAATTCACGAGTTGGAGGAGGCTCATAAGGAAGCCGAAGCGTCCAAAAAAGATGATAAAAATCGCAATTAAAGCGTGTAATTAAGGGAAAGACACACTTCACGATAAAAAGAGAGGTATTGCATTATGGATGAAAATAAATTCACTCCCACTGCGGAAGAAGCCTTGCAGCTGGCTCAGGAGGCTGCAGGCGAATTAGGTCACGGTTATATGGGTACGGAACATCTGTTACTGGGCTTGATGCGCGAGGACGAAGGACTTGCCCATACGGTATTGACAGAGGCAGGTCTGACGGATGACCTGCTGACGGAAATGATTCGCAAAACCGCTGGCTCCCGTTCTTCGGACAACAGCGGTTCTGCCCAGGATTTCAGTCCCAGAACGAAACATGTATTGCAAATTGCCATGGAGGATGCCATCCGGGGCGGCTATGCCTATATCGGTACAGAGCATTTGCTCGCAGGCATTCTTCGTGAGGGCAACAATATGGCAGTCCGTATTCTTAGGTCTGCCGGTGTGGATGCCCGTCAGCTGTATACGGCATTGATGGAAAAAGTCAGCGTTGCACCCCACGCTCAAAGCGGCAGCAGCGCCTCTGGTAGCGAAAACAGCGAGGAAAGCGGCAAGAATAAAACCTTGTCGGAGTTTACCCACGATTTGACGGCTGACGCCAGAACAGGAAAACTGGATCCTGTCATCGGCCGTGACAAAGAGATCAAGCGTGTAATTCAGATCCTGTCCCGCCGCAGTAAGAATAACCCTTGTCTTATCGGTGAACCCGGCGTCGGCAAAACTGCCATTGCCGAAGGATTGGCTCATAAGATTGTCACAGGTAAGGTTCCTGAAAAGCTGCTGAACAAAAAACTGCTGTCTTTGGATCTTACCGGTATGGTAGCCGGAGCTAAATACCGCGGCGAGTTTGAAGACCGTATCAAGAAGGTCATGCAGGAGGCTAAAAAAGACGGCAACATCATCCTTTTCATCGACGAGCTGCACACCCTTGTCGGTGCAGGCTCAGCCGAGGGTGCCGTTGATGCCGCCAATATTTTGAAGCCTGCGCTCAGCCGTGGTGAAATTCAGGTTATTGGTGCCACAACCTTGAATGAGTACCGCAAGTACATCGAAAAGGATGCCGCACTGGAGCGTCGTTTCCAGCCGGTCACCGTAGGTGAGCCGAGTCAAGAGGCTGCATTAGAAATATTGAAAGGTCTTAGGGCAAAATATGAGCAACACCACGGTCTGCATATTACTGACGAAGCATTGAAGGCTGCGGTGGAATTATCATCTCGATATATCAATGACAGATTCCTGCCGGACAAAGCCATCGAT